>QMCE01000549.1_pt1 | contig 30000 bp, 22 predicted proteins | sample 1821851 | NCBI WGS metagenome assembly QMCE01 (sample SAMN09453174, study PRJNA476694) | Termite gut metagenome, whole genome shotgun sequencing project. | isolation source: worker | host: Odontotermes sp. | place: South Africa:Pretoria | collected 2016-01-28 | reverse complement strand
ATAATTATAAAGGATCGGAGATTATTTATACAATAACAAAAAATTAATCTGTCGATTATCAGGATGTGTGATAAAATCATATCATCTTTAATTTGCCGCGCGAAATTCGTTCAAGCGGTATTATTTAATTTAGGAGGTTTTATGACTAAGCAAAAACTCAAGTACGTGTATTTCTTTGGCGGGGGAAGCGCTGAAGGCACAGCAAAAATGAAGGACACACTTGGCGGAAAAGGCGCGAATCTTGCAGAAATGACTAATTTAGGAATACCGGTACCGCCCGGATTTACTATTTCTACGGATGTATGTGCAGCATATTATGAGAATAAAAAAAACTATCCCGAAGGGCTTGAAAAAGATGTAGCAGCGAATCTAAAAAAATTGGAAAAATTAATGGGCAAAAAATTAGGCGATCCCAAGGACCCGCTTTTGGTTTCTGTGCGTTCCGGCGCGCCTGTTTCCATGCCCGGCATGATGGACACTATTCTTAATTTGGGAATTAATGATAAAGCGGTTGAAGGGCTTGCGAAAAAAACCGGCAACGCACGTTTTGCGTGGGACGCCTATCGCAGGTTTATCCAAATGTACGGTGATGTGGTAATGGGTGTGGATCACGCCAAATTTGAGGAAGCGATTAAAGCTTTAAAAGCGAAAAAAGGCGTTGTGCTTGACACTGATTTGGACACGGATGATTTGGAAAAACTGGTTAAAAATTATAAAGAAATTGTACGTAAAAATACCGGAAAAGATTTTCCGCAGGACCCGAACGATCAAATGTGGGGCGCGATTGGTGCGGTGTTCGGATCATGGCATAACGAGCGGGCGATAAAATACCGGCAGATTAATGATATAAAAAACATCAGAGGGACGGCGGTCAACGTGCAGTCTATGGTATTTGGAAACACGGGCGAAACGTCCGGAACAGGCGTGTGTTTCAGTCGTGATCCGTCAACCGGCGAAAATGTGTTTTATGGCGATTATATGAAAAATGCCCAGGGCGAAGACGTAGTCGCCGGTATCAGAACGCCGGAAAAAATCACTGATTTGGAAGCCCAAAATAAAAAAGTTTACGATCAATTGGTCAAAATTAAAAACAAATTGGAAAAACATTTCTTCGATATGCAGGACATGGAATTTACTATTCAGGAAGGCAAGCTTTTCCTTTTGCAGACAAGAAACGGCAAACGCACCGGCGCAGCCGCGGTGAAAATCGCGGTTGACATGGTCAATGAAAAACTCATTGACAAAAAAACCGCCATTATGCGCGTTACACCCGCCTTGCTCGATCAGGTGCTGCATCCGCAAATTGAAAAAGACGCACTCTCCGCCGCCAAGCCGCTCATTACCGGTATTGACGCCTCGCCGGGCGCGGGCTGCGGACGTATCGTATTTTCTGCGCAGGAAGCCGAGCAGTGGCATGAGCATGGGGAAAAAGTGCTTCTGGTGCGGCAGGATACCAGCCCCGAAGACATAGGCGGCATGGTGGTGTCCCAGGGCATACTCACGTCAACGGGCGGCAAAACGAGCCACGCCGCAGTGGTGGCTCGGGGGCAGGGTACGCCGTGTATAGTTGGCGCGAAGGAGATTGCCTTAAAGCCGGAAAAGAAGCAGGTCGTCATTGGCGGGAAAACCCTGAAGGAAGGCGACTGGATCACTATAGACGGCAGCACGGGCTGCGTGTATGAAGGACAGCTTCCCCTTGTGAAACCGAAAATTTCCGTTGAAATGGAAACCTTCCTGGGTTGGTGCGACGACATACGCACTGCGTCAGTGCGCGGAAGCGTCAAGGGCTTTCAAGTACGCACCAACGCGGATCAGCCGGATGACGCGCAGCGCGCCTTTGATTTCGGCGCGGACGGCGTGGGCTTGTGCCGCACGGAACACATGTTCTTCGATAAAGAAAAACTGATACATTTCCGCGCCATGATCGTGGCGGATTCCGTTGAAGAGCGCACAGCAGCTCTGAAGAAAATCCTCCCGCTTCAGCGCAAGGATTTTTACGGCATTTTCAAGGCGATGGGCGGCAGACCCGTTACAATCCGCCTGCTTGATCCGCCGCTTCACGAATTCGTGCCGCATACGGAAGAGGAAATGCGGGAGCTTGCCGAGTATATGGGTACAAATATAGTGGCGTTGCAGCCAAAAATTGACAAACTTAAAGAGCAGAATCCCATGCTGGGGCATCGCGGCTGTCGCCTCGCAGATCCCGAAATCTACGATATGCAGGTTGAAGCTATTGCGCTCGCAGCGGTTGACTGCCTTAAAGAAACCATACCGGTACAGCCGGAAATCATGATCCCGATTGTGGTAACGGCGAGAGAGCTGAAACTCCTCCGCCCCAAAGCGGAAGCTATTCTGAATCGGGTGTTTGACAAGGAAAACGTGCGCGTACCGGTGAAAATCGGTACGATGATAGAAGTCCCCCGCGCCGCCTTGCGTTCCGCCCATATTGCGCGTTACGCGGATTTCTTCAGCTTCGGCACCAACGATCTGACCCAGATGACCTTTGCTTTCTCACGCGACGACGTGGCTTCTTTCCTGCCGGAATATCTCAAGCAGGGCGTACTTGATGTTGATCCGTTCAAATCTATGGACGAGGACGGCGTGGGCTTCCTGATCCGCCACGCAGTGGATCAGGGACGCGGCGTGAATCCCGCGCTCAAGATAGGCATTTGCGGCGAACACGGTGGCGATCCCAAAACCATCGACTTCTGCTACCGGTCGGGAATCAGCTATGTGTCCTGTTCTCCGTTCCGCGTTCCGCTCGCCCGCCTTGCCGCGGCGCAGGCGGTTATCAACAACCCGGAAATCAACAGCAGCGCCGAGCCTGCTCGCCGCGGAAGGCGTCCCAAAGCCGCCGTTGAGACGGCAGCAGAAGCTACTCCAAAACGGCGGCGGGGCAGACCCGCACGCACGGAAAGCATTGCTGTAACAAAAGAACCCAAGCGTAGAGGACGACCGCCTGCGGCTAAACCCGCCGCCGAAACGGCAGAAACCGCCCCAAAACGACGCGGCAGACCCGCGCGCGCGAAAAGCGCCGTCGTCGTAACGGAAGAACCCAAGCGCAGAGGACGACCGCCTGTGGCTAAAAAACCCGCTATCGAGACGACAGAAGCTGCCCCAAAACGGCGCGGCAGGCCTGCACGCACGGAAAAAAGCCCGACAAAGGACGCTACTCCAAAACGGCGCGGCAGACCTAAGAAAAGCTGAATAATTAGAACATTGTTTTAAAAGTATGAATCCCTCTCTGCCCTTGGCGAATGCCTTGGGTGGAGAGGGATATTTTTTGGCACGTTCGTTTCATAAAAAATGCAACTTATTATAATACAATGAGTTATAAGTTAGTAATAATTTCACATATTATTTACAACTCTTTGTTTTGTAATGAATTAAAAAAGTTTATGAAACGAACGTGATTTTTTGAAGGTATAAACTATAAAAGATGCTAATCAGCGAAGTATCCCCGCAAACAGCAGTTCAAAACATGGAAATCGGAGTTCAGAACCTTGTATTTGAAGGTAATAACTTCAATGATGGATATCCGAACTAGGAATACGATGTTTTAAACTATAACAGAGGAGTTATGAACATAAAAGGCGGAGTCAGAAACTTCGCTGCCGGAGAAAAGAGCAGCAAAGGAGGATGTGGACAGAAGAACCACTGACAGTTGTTTCGCTGTTCTCAGACTGCGGCGGTATGGTTTAGGTTTGTAGGATGGGTTTGATTCCTCGAAACACATATCAAGACGGTATCATACTTTCGGAAATACCTCCTATTTTTTTACTTCCGCCAATAATCCGTTTCCCGTCGACCTTGCGATAAAAACATTTTCCTTGTTGCAAAACCTTCCGCTCTGTGGTATCCTTTATCATTATTTACGCGAAATATTTTATTAGGAGAATAAAATCATGCAATATGTAAATTTTGGAAATACCGGCGCAAAAGTTTCCCGGCTCGGTATGGGATGTATGCGGCTTCCATCAATAGAGAAAGATGGAAAAACTTTGTTTGATGAAGAAAAAGGCATAGCGATCATACAAAGGGCGTATGAACTCGGTGTAAATTATTTCGACACCGCGCCCGGTTACTGCGACGGCGTGAGCGAAATTATACTGGGCAAGGCGGTCAAAAAATTCCGCAAAGACATCTATATTTCCACTAAAAATCCTATAGAAAACGCGAGCGGCGATGATTTTGAGAAGCGGTTCGAAAAATCCCTGAAAAAACTTGATACGGATTATATTGACTTCTACCATTTTTGGGGCATAGGACTTGAGACGTACAAAAATACGATCTGCGCGAAAGACGGTCCTCTTGAGCGCGTAAAAAAACTTAAAGAACAGGGTATTGTCCGGCATATCAGCTTTTCTTTTCACGACAAAGCCGAAAACCTGCTTGAAATCCTCAAACAGGGCGAGGGTGTCCTTGAATCCCTCCTTTGCCAGTATAACCTGCTTGACCGTTCCAATGAGGCGGGTATGATGACGGCGCGGAAACAAGGGCTGGGCATCGTGGTGATGGGTCCCGTGGGCGGTGGGCGGCTGGGGCAGCCCTCTGAAACTATCAGCGCCCTGCTCCCCACTAAATCTAAAAGCTCCACGGAAATCGCGCTGCGTTTCGTGTTCTCGAATCCTAACGTGGACATTGCTCTTTCCGGTATGGGCAGCATAGAAATGGTTGAAGAAAACGCCGCCATAGCGAGCAACACCCAGCCTTTGAGCGACGAGGAAAAACTGCATCTTGAGGAGCAGACAAAGGAAAACGAGCGGCTTTCCGGTTTGTACTGCACAGGCTGCAAATACTGCATGCCCTGCCCCCAGAATGTCAATATCCCCGAAATTTTCACGCTGATGAACTATCACCGCGTATATAAGCTTACGGACTACGCGCGCGGCGAATACGCCCAGATCGGCAAGGTTGACTGGCGCAAATACAATAACGCCGCCGCCTGTGTGGATTGCGGACTGTGCGAACAGAAATGCCCGCAAAAGCTCCCCATACGTGAACAGCTCAAGGAAACGCACAAAACGCTGTCTGAAAACGCGGGATAATGAGAGGAATTATGGACGCGCTTATTTCACGAGAACAAGCTTGGGAATTATTGTGCAGATACAACACGGATGTCTTCCATCTGCGGCACGCCTTGACGGTTGAAGGGGTGATGAAATGGTATGCGAACGAACTCGGCTTTGCGGATGAGGCTGAGTTTTGGGGCATAGTCGGTTTACTGCATGACATAGACTTTGAGCGATACCCCGACGAGCATTGCGTCAAGGCTCCGGAGCTGCTGCGCGAAGCCGGTGCGGGCGATGACCTTATTCACGCGGTTGTCAGCCACGGCTTTGGGATTACCAGCGCGGATACGGAGCCGTCCCACCTTATGGAAAAAGTCCTGTTCGCTTCGGACGAGTTGACCGGTCTTATTTGGGCGGCGGCGCTTATACGCCCGTCAAAAAGCGTTCAGGACATGGAAGTAAAATCCGTCAAAAAGAAATACAAGACGCCAGCTTTCGCCGCGGGCTGCTCGCGAGAAGTCATAGAAAAGGGCGCGGCGATGCTCGACTGGGAACTTGACGACCTTATAGCCAAGACAATTCTCGCCATGCGTTCCTGCGAGTCCTCGGTCAACGATTTTTTTAAATGAAAGGGATCACACTGTGCCTGAGGCGCATGTAAAAGTACTGGTAGGGATGTCCGGGGGAGTGGACAGTTCGGCGGCGGCGGCTTTGCTGCAGGAGCGCGGGTATGAGTGCACGGGGGTAACCATGAAGCTGTTTTCGCTCCCATCCGAGGCGGATGATGGGGCGAAGCGCGGCTGTTGTTCTCTGTCAGATGTGGAAGACGCCCGCGCGGTCGCCTTTCGCCTGAACATGCCTCACTACGTCCTCAATTTTTCGGAAGATTTCACTCGGTTTGTCATAGACAATTTCGTGGAAACGTACCAAAACGGCGGCACGCCCAACCCGTGTATAGAATGTAACCGCCGTCTTAAATTCGGAACGCTCCGTGACCGAGCCCGCGCGCTCGGCTTTGATATGATTGCCACTGGACACTATGCGCGCATAGCACATTCAGGCGGCAGGTTTCTGCTCAAGAAAGCGCGTGATCTATCCAAAGACCAGAGCTATGTCCTCTACACCATGACGCAGGAACAGCTTGAAACAAGCCTTTTTCCTCTGGGGGAACTCACCAAAGCGGAAGTACGGGAGATCGCCCATGAGCGCGGACTTGCCAACGCCGGAAAGCGGGATAGCCAGGACATCTGCTTTGTCCCGGACGGCGACTATGCGGCGTTCATAGAGCGGCGCACAGGAACGCTGTTCAATCGCGGAGACCTTGTGGACATGGACGGAAAAACGCTCGGATCGCACCCAGGACACATACACTACACCATCGGGCAGCGGCGCGGACTGGGAATCGCGCTCAACGAGCCGCGCTATGTTATTGCCAAAAACGCCGAAACCAACACCGTTACCATAGGGCGTGAGGACGCCCTTTATACGAAAAGCCTTATCGCGGACAATCTGAACCTCATAATAAGTGATCGCCTCGACCACCCCCTGCGCGTTACGGTAAAGACGCGCTATCTCCAGAAAGAACAGAGCGCGGTGGTGGAGCAGATTGATGAGAACACGGCACGGATAGTATTTGACGACCCCCAGCGTGCGGTTACACGGGGGCAGGCGGCGGTTTTTTATGACGGAGATATTGTTGCGGGCGGCGGAACCATACGGATCGCGGAATAAGGCAACCTGCGCCTGTAAAAGGCGGCGCTTTGTACAGGCGCAGGTAAAACGAGCCGCTTACCTTATATATTCGTTTATCTTTTTCATAATGAATTCAAAATCAACCGGTTTAGCTATGTGGTCGTTCATACCGGCTGTTAGGCATAAGTCGATGTCTTCTTTGAAGGCGTTGGCAGTAAGAGCGACTATGGGAACAGTCTTCGCCTCTGGTATGGACATGGCGCGTATACGGCGTGTCGCCTCAAGCCCGTCCATTTCCGGCATCTGCATATCCATGAAAATAAGGTCGTACTTATCAGGGCATTCGGCGAACACATCACAGGCGATGCGTCCATTTTCAACGCAGACTATATTCACATTGGTGGCTTCCAGCATGATGCAGATAATTTCGCGGTTGATCTCCACGTCTTCCACCAGCATAATAAACTTGCCGCTTAGGTTGCGTATGACGGAATCCTCGGTTTCAGTACTGGTAGTTTGTTCCTGTACGCCTTCTTCCGCATTTTGACACTGTGGAGATTTTTCCGTTCCGGTTTCCGGCGAAAGCAAGCAGTCCTTTTCGGTACTATCTATATTTTGGCACAAAGGGGATTCATCTGTTTCGATTTCCACCGAAATCAGGCAGTCTTGTTCGAGATTATCTATATTTCGACACTGTCGGGATTCTTCCGTTCTGGTTTCCGCCGTAATTGGGCAGTCTTTTTCAGCGCTGTCGATATTTTGGTACAAGGGGGATTCTTCCGTTACGATTTCCAGCGCAATCGGGCAAACCTTTTCGGCGATAATAGTAAAATAGAAGGCGCTGCCCTTCCCAGCCTCACTTTCAACCCACATCTCGCCGCCCATAAGCTTCGCTATGTTCTTACTCAAAGCAAGCCCCAGTCCTGTGCCGCCGTATTTTCGGGCAATCCCGCCGTCCACCTGTTCAAACGGCTTGAATAGATTTTTCAGATTCTCTTGAGAAATCCCTATGCCCGTATCGCGGACGCAGGTTTCTATAACGCAGGAATACGCGGTTTCTTCCCGTTTCTTCAAAGTCAGCAAGATAGTTCCCTGCCGACGCGTGAATTTTATGGCGTTGCTCAACAGGTTACTGATAATATGGGAAAACCGGAAAGCATCGATAATAAGAACATTGGGAATATCAGGGTCGAAATCGAGGGTAAAAGCGTGAAGTTTCTCCTGTATATGAAAGTCGAATCCCTCTCTTAGGTCAGCGATTACCTCTTTCAATCTGCACCGATCAGGCATCAGGATCATCTTATTTCATCTTATTACTTTCAGTTTTCGACATATCAAACACATTGTTCAACAAGGACATCAATTTCCGTGAGGAATCGTCAATCTTTTTAAGGCAGTCTCGCACCTTTTCCATATTAGACGCTTTTTCGGCGATCCCCGTCATACCCATAATGGCGTGCATGGGCGTACGGATTTCATGGCTCATACGTGAAAGGAAGTTGCTTTTCGCCTTGCTTGCGGTTTCCGCCGTCTCATTGGCTTGGGTAAGCTTCGTATTTATCGTGTCCATCTTAACGATTATTCGGTTAATCAAGCGTTCCATAAGCCCGAACTCGTCCTTTTCGGTAACATCTATGCGCTGCGACAGATCGTCTGACTCGGCCTGCGCAATACAGGAATTCACCTTGTCCGTCACGGTGCTGAGGTAGCGCGAAACACGCCTCATACTTATGAGCAACAGTATCCATCCCAAGATCGGTATACAGACGATAGCAATCAGAAACCGGTAGGTTTGACCTGCGATTTCGTTGGTTTCGCGCAGCATAACAAGCCGCCAGCCCGTTTCGGGCAGCGTGTCAAAATACACCCAATTCCGCTTGCCGTCTACAAATATGCTTGATGAACCTTTATCCCTCTCTAAAATATCTTCTCCCAATTCCGCGACCAGATTATCTTCCCCGTTTTGTATGTATATGCCCGCGCGCCGCTTCTCGTCAAAAAAGCTTATGTATTCGCCGTCCGCGCCCAGTATGAAAGCTCTGTCGGTGCCGTTTACTTTGACGTCCCGTATAATACGCTCTATGGCGGAAAGGGGCATGTCCACTGTGGCGACGCCTGCACTGTCGCCATACGGGTCGAAGAACAGCGCGGACACGGTGATCATAGCTGTGTGGGACACTGGATCGAAGTAGGGACGCGACCACACGAATTCCCCATCTGATAACGCGCCGCTGCGGTACCATTCGGTTGAGAAGTGGTCAACCGTGTCCACAAAGATAGAATTATAGTTGGCGGTCTCATCTTTTATAAAGACGAAGTGTCCGAAAGAGCGCCTGTCAGGATATAAGTTGTATACCTCAAACCACAAGCCGCCGCTTGCGACAAATTCTTTGTTTGAATGGATGGATTTGATGAGAAAATCACGGAAGTGGTCTTCCTCCTCTATGCGGGATATAGCGCGGACTTCTGCGTAATGGGCAAGAACTTCCGCAATATCGGCGCGCTTATGCAGCTCAAACTGTATGCGGAATTTTGCATCGGCGAGACTTTCACGCATCTGCTCGTCTGCTTGTCGGCTGACCGCTCCGCGGATCACGTACAGACACACAACGACAAACAAAACTATTGAAAGCAACATAATTGGCAGAATCGAAGCGATAATACGAGAATCTATGGTTTTAAATACAATCTTTTCCATTTTTTAATACGCTTTTTACATAATTTTGTAATTCTCTATAATTTTATCACACTTTTTTTGTTTTGTAAAGTGAAATTCTTACCATCCAGTAGTTTTTATAGCTGTGTATAAATTGTGCATATATGAGGGAAAAACGGCGCATACATGCACTGCATCGGGCGCCGCCCTCATTCCCGCACCTACCTGTCTGCATACAGTATGGTACATTAATGGTGGAAATCATTTATAACTAATTGTATATAAAAGAATTGATTATAATATCAACCCAAACTTTCCGCTCACCGCTGTCCATATCTTGGGGAAAAGCGGCGTAAAGGATTTCCTGTTTCAGGGGAAAAAACGTGTGAAGCGCTTGTGGATAACTTGTTAATTTCCATTCCGCGCTAAAATTCCTCGAAATCCGTACCACTTTCGAGCATATCAGGTATCACATAGGCGAGCGCTCCTGTTTTCTTCACACGCAGTTCGGCGTGTCCTTTAGACACCATGTCATCAAGTTCTTTTTTAGCCTGATCGATTGAGATGCCCGCGTTGAGCGCGACCTCGCTGGGTGTCAGTACACCCCTGCTGCGCTTTGCCGTCTTGAGTATCGTCTGCTCAAGCGTTCCGCCCATTGGCATACCGCCCGACATCACGGGGTCTTTCGCGAGCAGACCGTCCACGAAACCCTTGCTTGCCTCGCCAATCTGCCGCCCCTGCGCATAACCTGCATTGTACGCGCCGCCGTCTAAAAGGGCGCGTTCCATGTTCGCCTTACGAACTTGGTCTTTCAATGTGAAGAAGTCATAAACGGAGCCTACCATGAAGAGACCTCCGGTGCACATCCACAAAATCCCTGTAGGTATTTTTCCTAAATAAAAGCGGTGGAATCCAAGCGCTCCGCACCCTGAAACTAACCACAACAAATACGCAATTCCTGTGCTATACATACCCTTCTCCTCGTTTGCACCACTGCGGCGGCGCCGCGTTGCAGATAAAAAGTTTGTACTTCTATAATAGACAAACGTAGTGATAAAGTCAAGGAAAATTCCCTAATCCCGCCGCGCGGCGTCGTAAAACCAGACCACATTGACTTATCCTACAAAACACATTATGCTTGTTTCCGCAATGTTCCGCTGTCTCGCACTTTTGATTCTGTTTTTTTCATTTCTCAATACTGCCCACGCCGCGGAACCTGTTGGGGAGGAATCGCGGTTCAAAGAGGCGGCGCGGCTGCTTGAGGAACGGGACATCGCCTTTGAGGAAGTGGAGCTTTTCTCCGAATACGGCGTGTTCACCTCGTCCATAGAAGTGTTTTTGCCCGCACCTCGTCCGCCCCGAGCCGCGTTTGTTCTTGCAGTACCGCTCACAAGCGACGCGTCCATGGACGGCGCGATACGTGTCGTTTTTCTGGGAGGGGAACACGCCGCGCTTCCGGACAGCGCCGCGCACACAGGGCTGCGCGCCCTTCTTTCCCGTCTGCGCCGTCCCGAACAGACGGCGGTGTGGTACTTTACCGCGCCCTCCCCGCCTGCTGCGCTTTCCGTAACCCACGGGGCAGCGGGCTATGTCGCCCCGCTGCAAACGCTTCGCGCCCTGCCGGATACGGGGCGCAAATACGGCGTTCCCTGTGTGTTCCCGGTCACGAACGGGGAGCTGTTCCGACTGGGACTTGCCGACGGTACTGGCGCCTTTGCCCTTGCCGAAGAGTACGGCGTGAATATGCTCTGTGTGCAAGGCGCGGCGGACGGCGGCGCAGGTGTGATCAGCGCGGAAGCTTTGTCCGCTTTGATCATTGACTACGCTGAATCGCTTGATTTTTCCGAGGACGCGGATACGTACTATCTTATACGGAACACGCCCATTGGCGGGGTTCGTTTCATATCGGGTGAGGTGTTCCCTCCGGTGCTGCTCGCCGGGGCGGCACTGCTCCTCGCAATTTTTCTTGTGTTGAGCGCCGTTCGGCGCCGTGTTATATTGCCGCGCTGGCGCATGGCAGCGCGGTACCTCTGGGTACTGCCGCTCCATTTCGCCGCCTTGTATGCGGCGCTGCTTTTGACGCGCGGGATTTTGCGGTCCGCGGCGCTGCAGTCCCCACCGGATAACGCCGCCGCGTTTCTTCTGATAGCCTGCGCCGCCATCTTTTATACGTTTCTCGCCGCGGTTCTTGATCGCGTGCTTATTGACCGCCTACACATACCCGGCAGGGTGCGGTTCTGCGGATACGCCGCCGTGCTTTTTATAATAGCGGACTGTTTTTTTCTTATTTCAAAGGACATAGCTCTTACACCCCTATGCGCTGGGGCGCTTGTATTTGTCATACTGGGCGCGTCTGTACGGAACAGCTTTATCTGCTGGCTGTCGGGCTTTATGATACCTGCGCAGGCTTTCAGCTTTTTTTATGAGCTGGTCGAGGATGGCAACGCGCATCTCGCCGCCTTTATCACGGACTCATCTCTGGCAGGTACAATCCTTCTTTCCCTTATGATGCTGCCTTCCCTGTTCTTGTTTCAGCGTGGAAGACTTCTGGTACAGCAGACACAGCGCAAAAAAAACACGCGGCGGAAAAAACGATCCGTGTCTTACTATGCGCGGATCACTGGCCTCATAGCGGTCTTTTCAGGCGCGGCAGTGCTTATGGTCTTTCTCGCGCGGGAGAACACTGCCGACGATGCCGCGCCCACAGCGATCTCTCCAGCGCCTGAAGACTATCAGCTTTCCATACAGACCGAGACACGGGATGTGCTTGCGCGGCGTTCTGTTGATGTGGTTATAAACGGCGAGCCGCGCCCGCTCCGCCTTGACATATCCCTGCAAAGTGATGCCGCTGATAACGACGCCGATCCCTCCTCGTCCCTGTACGCCGCCTTGTTTGACAATCAGTACATACCTTTCCGTGAGAACGAGCAGGGCAGGACGGATTTCACGCTGGGCGAAAATCCGCCTATTCCCTTTACGTGGACGCTGGTCGCGGGCGAGGATTTTTCAGGAACGCTGTATGTACGGGTGCGGTATCTTTCAAAAAACGGAAATATTTTTGAAGCTGAACAAAGCGTCGTTATTGGAAATACCGAAATAGAGCGTTGACAAAGTGTCAAAATACTCTATATAATACTGTATGTGTCCGCATAGTCTCCGCAAGCGGACGTCTACGGCATGAACTTCGCGGTGCGAATCATCACAGCGCGGAAAACACGAAACGCCGGATATGCGGAGCCAAGAAATAAGAGGATGTTATGGCGGAAGTACAGCTTGCGTTTGTTAATTTTAAACAGGGTGCGTATATTGTGGTTGAAGGACATACCCATATAGCCGACCGGTTTTTTATTATTAGATCAGGAAAGGTGCGTCTTTATAAAAGCGTGGAAGTGGTACAGGAAGAAAACGGCGGCATACTCGGTCCCGGCGATTTCTTCGCAGTCGTCTCAACTATGTCCACGCACATGCACATAGAAACGGCTCAAGCTTTAACCGATGTTACCCTCATCTCGGTTATGAAAGACCAGTATGGCGCGCTTATCAAGAACAACGCGCCCATAGCCATGAAGATCATCATGCAATTTTCGCGGCGTATGCGGTATCTTGATGAGGCGCTCACCCGCATCACGCTGAAAAGCGCGGCGGAGAAAGATACTCCCGCTCATATCTTCAATATAGCCCGCTATTACGCGCGGCTTAAACAGTTCGATCAGGCGTATTACGCCTATCATCAGTTTTTAAAATACTGCCCCAAAGACCCCAACGCAGAAACAGCGCGGGATATTATGGCGAGAATCGCCCGTTACGCCCAGAACGTCAGGTTCGACTTCAAACCAGACGAGATGACAAGGTCATATCCGAAAAATACCATGCTCTTCTGCGAAAGCGAACCCGGCGACGAACTTTTCATCATACAAAAAGGCTCGGTAAAGATAGTGAAAGTGGTAGAGGACAGCGAGGTGCTGCTCGCCATGCTTAAAGCGGGCGATATTTTTGGGGAAATGGCTTTGATTGAATCCAAGCCCCGTTCTGCAAGCGCAGTGGCCTATGAGGACTGCTCGGTGATGGCGGTGAACCGGGCGAACTTCCAGCAGATGGTCGCATCCCAGCCCCAGATGATAGCCCGCCTTACAACGCTCCTCGCTGAGCGCATCTGGCTCATCTACAAGCAGCTCGCCAATACGCTCATAGTGGACACTATGGGCAGGGCGTTTGATATGCTGCTTTTGCAGCTTGAACGCAACCATATGGACGTGAAGAGCGAGAAGGCGTATTTCTTTGAATTCGGTCCTAATGAACTAGCGACTATGCTGGGACTGCCCAAAGCAGAGGGATATTGGATCGCCTCAAAACTGATAGAAAATAAGAGCTTCCAGATACAGAGCGGAAAAATTTTCGTGCAGCATATACGCGACGTTCTCAAGGAATCCGAATCGTTTAAGCACTTGCAGGAACGTGAAATGAAACTGCGGGAATCCAAGACGCCGCAGTTCGCACGAAGGGGGTAATGATGCGTTTGTTTCTTTTAAATATCGCTTTATGCTTTTTCTGTGTTTCTTTTTTACACGCACAGAGTAATGGGAGTGGCGTGGTTTCACAAACACCGGATACGGCGCAGTCTGCGGATGAGAACGCCATACCATCCTCGTTTCGGGGAGTGTCGCTTGGCATGAGCCTTGACGACCTCAAGACCGCCCTCTCGCAGGACGCGCTCTTCGGCTATCGCGGCGATCCTGACGTGTCCTTTATCGCGCCCCGAGAGGAAACCTATATCGAAACGGCGGGAACTTCGTTTATACGGAGAGGGCTGTTTCAAATCAAATCCGATAAGCTCTACGTTATAAGCCTGACGCTGAACACGACCTTTGTAAGCTACTATGACGTATTTTCCTCATTGGTAAAGAAATACGGCGAACCTTCAAGCCTTGATCCAAGCAAAGCCGTGTGGGAAAGCGACGCCACGCGTCTCTCCATTGAACGCCCTTTTACTGTGAGGTACATAGACAAGCAGACATTTACCCAAGTTCTCAATGAATCTTCCGCCAAAAAAACCGAGCCGATTCGAGCGCGGGAGGACTTTTTAAGTGATTTTTAATCGTATTTTGCGCCGCGAAATATGCCATAAAACGCGCCGCGTCCCGCGCGGTTTGTTGTGGAGCATTCCGGCAGCGCTGATAATCCTCTTGTGTTCCTGCCGCCCGTCGCAAAGCTTCCCGACCGCTGATATTTCCATCGCAACCGACAGCGGAAGCATCCCTTTGACAGTGGAAATCGCCCGTACGGAGGAAGAGCGGCAGCAAGGACTGATGTTCAGAGACCAGCTTTCGGACGGGCGCGGCATGATTTTTGTGTTCGAGCGGGATGAAATTCTCTCTTTTTGGATGAAGGATACCCGCATACCGCTGTCCATTGCCTTTATCGCCTCGGATGGGCGCATTTTGGAAATCCGTGACATGGAGCCGTTCAGCCTCGCGTCCGTCAGTTCGTCCCGTTCGTGCCGCTACGCGTTGGAAACCCCCAAGGGTTGGTTTGAGAGAGCCGGTGCAGCGGTCGGCGACAAAGTAACGGTCGCATCTATTGTCAGTGCGGATTGAAATATGCGGATTAATCCCGCCTCTTCTGAGATGTTCAAAGAAACTTCCCCTCTCTTTTCCGCTGTAATGAACCTCCTCGCCCTGAATAAAGGATTATTAAACCATGGTTAGACTGACAAGAAATGTAGGGGTGATTTTGACAAGCGACGCGCAGGAAGAGGCGCGGTACTGCAATGTGGACGAAGTGCTGGCGGAGCATATCATTATGGCGGTACTAAAGCACGGAAACGGTATCGCGTGCAAAGCGCTTGAATTTCTGCGGGTGGACATCGCGGATTTTTACCACTCCATTGATCACGCTGTTCTGCACATAGGCGGTACGCTCCTCACTGGCGAGATACCGTTGTCCCAGCAAGCGAAACGTCTGCTCGAAGCGGCGGACGAGGAAGTCCGCCTTATGGGAAACGAGCTTATAGGTACAGAACACCTTCTGCTTGGGGCTATGCGGGAAAGCGGACCTGTACAGACCTACCTGTCACGTCATAACATAGAAATCGAACTCCTCCGCCTCACTGTCATGGAAATCACCGCGCCCGGTATACTGAGGGGAAACGCCGGTTATTCTGTGGAAAAATTACTGGAATCCACCGGAAGGGGCGCCACTCCATCCCGCGTTACGGTACGTCCCGCTGTGTACCCCCACCTTACGCCCGTACTGGACGAATTTTCGCGCGATCTTACCGCGCTCGCCAAAGAAAATGCCGTGGGACGGGTCATAGGTCGGGAAAAGGAGATAGCCCGCATAACGCGCGTGCTCGCTCGCAAGACCAAGAACAACCCCGTTTTGGTGGGCGAGCCGGGAGTTGGTAAGACCGCCATAATTGAAGGACTCGCCCGCCTGTTCGCCGAAGGAGGCGCGCCTGACGCGCTTGAGGGCTGCCGCGTCGTGTCGCTTGACATGGGCGCTCTGCTTGCCGGTACGCGCTATCGGGGCGACTTTGAAGAGCGGCTCAAGAAGATCATCACGGAAATCAGATACGCGGGCAACATCATCCTGTTTATTGACGAAATTCATACGATCATAGGCGCGGGTAACCACGAAGGCGCGAACGACGCCGCCAATATGCTCAAACCGGCGCTCGCGCGGGGCGAAATCCGATGCGCTGGCGCGACCACGCTCGGCGAATACCGCAAATATATCGAGAAAGACGCCGCCTTGGAACGCCGTTTCCAGCCCATAATGGTAAAGGAACCCAGTGCGGCGGAAACCGTTGACATACTCAAGGGCATACAGGGCGCGTATGAAGCTTTCCACGGCGTCTGCTATTCCGACGAAGCCGTGCGCGCTGCGGTCAGCATAAGCGCCCGTTATCAGCCAGAGCGTTTTATGCCGGACAAAGCCATAGATATGCTTGACGAGGCGGGCGCATTTCTGAAAATTCGCGTACCCGATCCAGACGAAATACCACCGGAAGTTTCTCGTTTCGAGATAGAAATGCTGCGCCTTAGGGAAGAAAAAAACCTGTCCCTGATGAGCCATAATGAGGAATTCGCTGTACAGGTACGTGAAAAGCTGCAAGAATTCCGTACACGGGTTGTTGATGCGAAAACCGCGTGGGAACGCTATATAGAAGCGGGACCGCCTCTCGTAACCAAGACCCATATACAGGAAATCGCCTCGGAAAACACCGGCATCCCCATACATCGTATGGACGGGGACGAAGCCGCCCGCCTGCTTCATATAGAAGAGGAGCTTCGCAAGACCGTCATAGGGCAGGACGAAGCGGTTTCCCGCATAGCTTCATGTCTGCGCCGATCTCGTTCCGGTGTTTCTTCTCCTTCTCGTCCCATGGGGTCATTCATCTTTCTGGGACCTACCGGCGTGGGCAAAACCCTGCTTGCCAAACGGCTTGCTGCTTTCCTTTTTGGCAGCGAGAGCGAACTGCTCCGCATAGATATGTCGGATTATATGGAAAAGCACAACACCGCCCGGCTCGTGGGCGCGCCTCCTGGGTATGTGGGACACGGCGAAGGCGGAATTCTGACCGAAGCGGTGCGGAAAAGCCCCTACAAAGTGGTTTTGTTTGACGAGATCGAAAAGGCGCACCATGACATTTATAACATCCTTTTACAGGTACTGGAGGAAGGCGAACTGCGCGATGCGATGGGACATACGGTGAATTTCCGCAATACGGTTGTGATTATGACGAGCAACGCCGGGATTCGGGAAATACACCGCGAATCACGGCTTGGGTTCGGCGGCGGATCAGGTCTGATGAGCCATGAGGAGATAGAATCTTCCGCAAAAGAGGAGATGCGCCGCGCCTTTAGCCCGGAATTCTTAAACCGCGTGGACGAAGTGATCGTGTTCCGCACCCTTAACGAAGCGCATATTGGCGCAATTCTTGATATGCACTTGGAGGAGCTTTCCCTCCGACTCGCCGAACAGGGCTTCAGCTTTGAGGCGACCCGCGCTGCCCGCGAAATACTCGTAAAAAAGGCTTTTGACCCCAAATTTGGCGGACGCCCTGTGCGCCGCATCCTGCAAACCGAAGTGGAAGACGCTGTAGCCCGCCTTATCCTGCAAGGCGGCGCGGAAACGGGCGCAAGCTTCCGCGTGGACGCCAACTGCGATATGGTTATGGTTTATACCATATAGCCGCCGTTCATCGGCGAGGCGGCGTTTTCTGTAAACAGTTTCAATATTCCCCGCTCATACCGGGATGGGCGCGGTTTCCACCCTGCGCGACGTTTCTCAAGAACAGTGGCGATTTCAGCGCTTGAAAGACGCTTCCCGTCCACGCCAACTATGTCAAGTCTGCGGACGGGAATATCCAGCTCTATCAAATCGCCCTCCTCCACAAGCGCTATGGGACCGCCCGACGCGGCTTCCGGGGACACATGACCTATGGCGGGTCCTCGTGACGCGCCGGAAAAACGCCCGTCCGTGATAAGCGCGATGGATGCGGACAAGGCGGGATCGGTGGACACCGCCTCGGTGGTGTAGAACATTTCAGGCATACCGCTGCCTTTTGGTCCTTCATAGCGGATGATGACCGCATCCCCGCTTTTCACCTTGCCGCCCAGTACCGCCTCTATCGCGTCTTCCTCGCAGTCAAAGGGGCGGGCGTGAAGAAGCGCGCGGAACATCTCTTTAGGCGCCGCAGAATGTTTTATCACCGCCCCGCCAGGCGCGAGGTTTCCCTTTAACACCGCCACCGCGCCATCCGCGCCTATTGGGTCGTCCACATTCCTGATAATGTCTGTCCGTTTAAGCCCCAGCGCGTCAAGTCCGGCAGCGCGTTTTTCGTAGAATCCACTCTTCTTTATATCCTCCATATTTTCACCAAGCGTATGTCCCGTAACAGTCGGAACATCCAGATGAAGGATATCCTTGATCTCTTCCATCACACGGGGAATTCCGCCTGCTGCATAGAGATAACTGGCAGGAAAACGTCCTGAAGGGCGTATATCCACAAGATAAGGCGCGCCGCGGTGCAGACAGTCAAAGGAAGAAGCGTCCAGATCAACACCGAATTCGCGGGCGATTGCAGGCAAGTGCAGGATCGCGTTTGTGGAACCGGCTATGGCGGCGTGAACCAGAATCGCGTTTTCAAAACTTTGTTTCCCCACGATGTCGCGGGCGCGTATTCCCTGCCGTGTGAGGCGCATAACGGCTTCACCAGCGCGGAACGCCGCATCCTGCAGTTCGGAAGAGTCGGCGGGAAGCAGCGCTGTTCCCGGCAGCATAAGCCCCAGCGCCTCGGCAAGCGCCTGCATGGTGCAAGCGGTTCCCATAAAGGCGCAGGCGCCGCAGGACGGACAGGCGTTCCTCTGGTAAAACGCGAATTCTTCCGCGCTGATTTCGCCCCGTTTGTACATGGCGCTGTATGAGCCGATCTGCTCCAGCGTGAGCATACCGGGTCCCGCGTCCATCACGCCGCCTGTAACGACGACTGCTGGAATATTCAGCCTGCCTATGGCGAGGAGGTGCGCTGGCACGGCTTTATCGCAGCTTGAAATAAAAACGCCGCCGTCAAAGCCGGTTGCATTCGCGTGTATTTCCACCAGCGCGGCTATGGTGTCGCGGCTCGCAAGCGAGTAATTGATGCCGTCATGCCCTTGGGCTATGCCGTCGCAGATGTCCGTGGCGAAATACCGCGCCGCCCTGCCGCCATTGGCGAACACGCCTCCTGCCGCCGCGCCGGACAGCCCAAACAGGTGGGCGCTTCCCGGGTGGCTTTCGCCAAAGACGCTTTCCACAAGAATTTGCGGCTTTTCAATATCTTCCCTGCTCCAGCCCATACCCATGCGGAGCGCATCCATTTCAGGCGCCAGCGCGCGCGTTTTCTGACTTTTTAAATCCTCCACAGACTGGCTTACAGCTTCGTCAAAACCGTTTTTCACTGCATTTCTCCATTACCCTGCCCCAGCGTGTCCCTCAGCAGCGCGAGATATTTATGGCGGCTTATATTCACGCCGCCAAGACTTTCGACATGGGGTGTGTACACTTGACTGTCTATGAATCTCACGCCGTCCGCGAAGAGAGAACGCGCCAGCGTCAGGAAAGCCGCCTTAGAAGCGTTCGACACCTTGGCGAACATAGATTCGCCAAAGAATACGCTTCCGCCGTCCGGTACGGAAAGCAGTATGCCGTAACAGCCGCCCGCAAGCTCCCCGTCAACGTAGCTCTCGGCGCTGTGCGCGTAGCCAAGCTGGTGCATCTCAATATAGGCGGCTATCATGTCCTCTGTGATCCACGTGCCGCCCTGTCCCGGACGGTACACAGCCGCGCAGTTTGTTATGACGCCGCGAAAATCCGTGTCAAAACGTACTTCAAAGGTCTTTCGTTTCAAAACCTTTTTCATAAAGGCAGAAATATGGAGGTTTTCAGGAAAAATCACAAAACGCGGATCGGGCGACTGCCACAATACCGGGTCATCCTCGTTGTACCACGGGAAAATCCCCTGCTCATAGGCGGAAAGCAGCATACCAGGCGAAAGATTGCCGCCCATTGAGATGACGCTGCCCGCCGCGTCATCAGGCGCCGGAAACTGGTAGCGCTGGTATTCCGAAAGATAGGGAAAATCCGGATCGGGTCCGGCGAAGTGATTGGCTCTGCGTTTCATGCGCGGCATATATACTCCTTATTTTTCATAAACCAAAATATGGTGGTATTTGACAAAGTATGATACAGACAAATGAGCAAAAAATCAGGCTCTCAATCATTATAATACATACCCTCAATTTATTCCGCTTGATTTTTAATTAGTTGACACTTCGGGATATTTATTCTCAGAAAGAATTCTGAATAAATCTACTAGGTCTTTTGCTAGATACTGGGCTTTATCTATTGTCTTTTCTGCCCGACTAATAAAGTAAATAGCATTTACTCCTTTGCCCTGTTTATTATGGATATCCATAAATATATTGTTTAATCCCCCCCTGAGCAAAACGAAAATATCCTTTTAAATACTTTTTCTTTAGTTTGCCGGTATTGAGTTCTGATATGCCTTTGCCTTCTATAAAGGACACATCAAAATTTTCTGATTCATACTCTCCCCCTCGTCTATTACACATGAAAGCCAGATACAACAAAGGCAGCTCCTGTTTAAATCCCTTTTCTACCTCATCAATATAAACAAAATCTCCATCTGTCATTTCTATCCATCGCTGGGATGTTTTTACTAATTGTATATACTCCTGTATTTTTTTCATATCTGTATAGACTTTTTCCGTTTCTACGGGGTTCCTTTCCAGACGCTCATCAATCTCCTTGAGGAATTGCTTACCCAGTGTATCTTTTGCTACAATTTCATCTTCTGTAGGAGGTGCAGACTTAAAGGTATATTCATCCTCCAGCTCTTTACTCTGGGCAAAATTCTCTATCACTTCATAAAAATCTTTTCCTTTATAGATAAAATATTCTTCAATCATTGGTGCGCCTCTGTCAAAAATATACACTGCATCTTTTCCTTTACCTAGTTTATTCTTTACATCAAAGAACCATGAGTAGGAACCCCCATCTTCTCCAAACAAAAGATACTCTTGCATCTCCTCATAACTTGAGTCCCCTATATTAAATTCAAATAAATCCTTATAGCGGTACAAAAACATCTCATGATCGGGCGCATACGAAATACCATGCAGCCCCACTGTTCTAAGGTACTCTATATATAAATCAGGTAGTTCCTTTTTTAACCTCTTTTTAAGAGTATCAAGGTTTTTTAACAAGATATCTGTTTCTTCACCACCCGCTCCTATGGGAAAGACTGCATTGTTTCTCCCGGCGCTTTTCGCTAATTCATTGTATTGCATCATCAGTTCCGCATAATTCTTTTCCGTCATGGGTTTACTCCTCATTTCTCAAAATATCCGAAAATCTTAGAAGCCTTGGTATGCTTTTTCGCTTAGATTATCATATAAACTTTCCAGTGGCGTTTGACAAAGTATGAGATAGACGAATGAGCGAAAATCAGGCTAGAATTGATGCATTCCGATTGATGCTCTCATCTTTTCATCATACTTTTTGAAATACTCTATCCCAAATATTGAAAAACGGATGCTAGTCTTACCAGATTCATTCTATAAAAAATTCGCCGGGTTTTTCCTCCACACTTGCTCAAAAGTAACATCCTGCGCGTTCTCAAGTGTCTGCGTGGCTGGTGTCATATCAGTACCCTCCAACATTAAAGGTACTGCCGTTTGGGCGTTTTGTCAATAAGTCGGAGACAGTCAAGGTGATAAATATCAAGATCGTCGCGTCGGTTATGCACTGTGTGCGGTAATATTATACAAAAGAGTAGTAAGACGGAGTGAAAAATAGCTTGAAAAAAAACTGCTTTTACTCTATACTGCCTGCATGAAATTTTCAAAAACCTTTATCCCGACGCTCCGTGAGGTACCGGCGGACGCGGTTATAGCAAGCCATCGGCTTATGTTCCGCGCGGGCTTGCTGCGGAAGCTTGCCAATGGGTTGTTTACGTACCTGCCGCTGGGCTTACGATCCTTCCGCAAGGTGGAAAACATCATCAGAGAGGAGATGAACGCCGCGGGCGCGCTTGAGATCAAGCCCTCAGTGGTTGTGCCGGGCGAATTATGGAAGGAATCAGGGCGGTGGGACGCCATGGGTGAGTCGCTTCTGCGTGTGAAAAACCGTACGGGCGGAGAATTTGTCGTGTCTCCGACAGCGGAAGAGGCGTTTACGGCGACGGTGCGCGACGAACTTTCCAGCTATAAGCAGCTTCCTCTCTCGCTTTATCAAATAAACACCAAGTACCGCGATGAAATACGCCCCCGTTACGGCGTTATGCGAGGCCGTGAGTTTACCATGAAGGACGCCTATTCCTATCACGCGGACGAGGAAAGCCTTGACGAGACTTACCGTGTGATGGCGAAAGCCTATCGCCAGATTTTTAAGCGCTGCGGCCTTACTGTGATACCGGTGAAAGCGGATTCCGGCGCTATGGGCGGCGAAGGTTCTGAAGAATTCATGGTTGAGAGCGAAATCGGCGACAATACCTTACTTTTGTGCGAAGCCGAAGGCTGCGCGTATGCGGCGAATGTGGAAAAAGCCGCCTGTAAGAAGGACTTTGAACCGCCCGCGAACCTTGAAGAGGCGAAAGCTGCCGCAGCCGCCACTGCCCCGCTCGAAAAAATCGCCACGCCGGATGTGAAAACCATAGCTGCGCTCTGCGATTTTCTTAAAACGGATGCGAAACGTTTTATAAAAGCCCTTATCTACCGCGCCGTAAACGTGGAGATCGATCTTTCCCAAGCTCCGGGATGCGCCGCGCTGAAACGGACGCAAACCTCGCCGGATGCACCGGCTGTATACGCGGAAGCTTTCTTTGCTGTGTGCATACGCGGCGACCTTGATGTGAACGAGGCGAAACTCGCCGCGGCGCTCAAAGCGGGTGAAGTTATGCTCGCCGCTGACTCGGATGTTACGCGGCTCACCGGCGCGCCCATAGGCTTCATCGGACCCGTGGGACTTACGGGACTGCCTGTCATCGCGGACGAAAGCGTTACCGCCCTGGCTGATGCGGCAACCGGCGCGCTCGAAAAGGACGTGCATTACCTGCATGCTGCCTATGGACGCGACTGGACGCCGTGGATGACCGCCGATCTCCGTACTGTCAAGGCGGGCGACTGTTGCCCCGTGTGCGGCGGCGCGCTTTACGAGAAAAAAGGCAACGAACTGGGGCATATTTTCAAACTTGGCTACAAATACACCAAAGCTATGAACGTTCGCTTCCTTGACGAAAAGGGCGTGTCCCAAACGCCGGTTATGGGTTGCTACGGCATAGGCGTTGATCGTACCCTCGCGTCCGTCATAGAAGAACATCACGACGACGCAGGCATAGTGTGGCCTATGACTATCGCGCCCTTTCACGCCGTCATCGTGCCTATCAAGTACGAAGGGACAGTAAAAGATGCAGTTGACGAACTGGAAGAGAAGCTCGTCAAAAGCGGCGTGGAAACGCTCGTGGATGATCGGGATGAGCGAGCTGGCGTGAAATTCAACGACGCCGACCTCACAGGCATACCCTTCCGCATTGTTGTAGGCGCGAAAAACCTGTCCCAAAACCCGCCCGTCGTGGAAGTCAAACGGCGCGGTAGCAGCGATGAGGCGCGGCTTGTTACACTGGACGAGGCTGTTGCGGAAATCGCCGGAATGGTCTCTGACGAAATACTGAATTTGGAGTAGTCCATTTTTACCAGACAGGATGTTCAAAAAACACACAAAACTAAAAGGAGAAAAGAATGCCGGATATAGCGGATTTTTTACAGGAACTAACAAGCAACGATTATATTGACATAGGCTTGTATGACAAGTTTAACGTGAAGCGAGGTTTGCGGAACAAGGATGGGAGCGGCGTTCTTGTGGGGCTGACCCGCGTGGGCGAGGTTCATGGGTATATTATGGTTGATGGCGAAAAGCAGGCGACCGACGGAAAACTGTTTTACCGCGGCATTGACGTGGAGCAGCTTGTAGCCGCGGCGGCGGCTGAAAAACGCTTCGGCTTTGAAGAGTCAGTGTACCTTCTTATGTTTGGGCAGCTTCCTTCCAAGCCCCATCTGGATATATTCCAATCGATCTTAGGCGAGCGGCGCAAGCTTCCCACGCATTTCAGGCGGGATCACATCATGAAAGCGCCCTCCCGCGACATTATGAACAAAATGGCGCAGTCTGTACTCACCCTCTACTCCTTTGACGAACGGGCGGAAGACCGCTCTGCGGGCAACATTCTGCGCCAGTGCGTGGAGCTTATCGCCCGTTTTCCGGCAATCGCCGCATATTCGTATATGGCGAAGAAGCACTACCTCGACAATGAAAGCCTTATTATACACGAATCAGACTCGGCGCAAAGCACCGCCGAGACAATTCTGTCCCTCATCAGACCGGACAAGCAGTTTACGCCGCTTGAGGCGGAAATCCTCGACCTCGCGCTCGTGCTTCATGCGGAACACGGCGGCGGTAACAACTCCACCTTCGCGGTGCATCTGGTTTCCTCTTCGGATACGGACACCTATTCAGCAATAGCCGCTGGACTTGCGAGCCTTAAAGGGGCGAAACACGGTGGCGCGAACGCAAAAGTCGTCGGAATGATGGAAGAAGTTACGCGCAATGTAAAACATTGGGATGACGAGGCGGAAGTCGAAGCCTATCTTGAAAAAATCCTGCGCGGCGAAGCGTACGACCGTTCGGGGCTGGTCTATGGGCAGGGACACGCGGTGTATACAAAAAGCGACCCTCGCGCCACGCTGCTCCGCGACAAAGCCGCCCTGCTCGCCGAGGAAAAAGGCTTTATGGACGAATTCCGCCTGTACACCCTTATAGAGCGGCTTATGCAGCCAGTCTTCAAGCGAGTAAAAAAATCCGACAAGGAAATCTGTACGAATGTTGACTTCTATTCTGGTTTTGTCTACCTTATGCTGGGAATTCCGCCGGAACTGCACACGCCGATTTTTGCGGTGAGCCGCATCGCGGGCTGGTGCGCCCACCGCATGGAAGAAGCCGTCGCTGGCGGGCGCATCATACGCCCCGCCTATAAGTGCGTCCAAAGACACGTTCCGTACACTTCTATGGATACACGCCCCACTGATCCGGTGGCGAGCTGATTGAAATAGCGCCAATGACAGAAACCTCCGCGTGAGATCGCGGAGGTTTTTTCTTGCTTACAGAGCGAATACGACACATTTTTTTTTAAAAAGTTGCTTTTTTTATCTTAAATTTTGTAAAAAAGCGTAAACAAAATTGACAAGAATACTGAATTCCTATAGAATGGTCTCTGTTATGTTAAAACCAGAAGAATACTTGGCCAATTGGCCTGATATGACCTACCAGAACTTCAGAGCTTTTCTTGATGATATTGAAGCAAAATGGGGTGAGAAAACCGCCATTTTTTATCGAAGTGGTAAACAAAAGACCTTTACTGAATGGTCGTTTGCCTTTTATGCTGCCGAATGCAGGCGCGTGGCGCGTGGCTTGCTCGCCGCTGGTTTACAAAAAGGCGACCGTGCGGCGCTGTGGGCGGAAAACCGCCCCGAATGGATGGCTGTCTGGATGGGCGCGGCAATCGCAGGCATTGTGATCGTCCCCATTGATTTCCTTATTTCCGAAAAAGAGTGCGCGAACATACTCGCTATAACCGGCGCCAAAGCGTTTTTCCATTCGGAAAAAAAGCGCGCCTTTGCGGATGAGCTTGGCGCAGACATCGCCGTGAAGGTTAGTCTGTCCGGTGAGCCGTGCGCGGGCGGCGCGATGTTTGCGCACTTCGGCGAGGACGCTCAAGCCGTTCTGCCGCCGGTTGAGTCCGTCACGGCAAGCGACCCTGTGTCAATCGTATTTACTTCAGGTACAACAGGATTCGCCAAGGGTGTTACCCTTTCGCACCGCGGCATCATCGCCAATTCCAACGCCGCCGTTATATCCCTCCGCGCCTACCCATCCGACGTGTTCATCAATGTGCTACCCCTGCATCACACCTATCCCACAACCTGCTCCTTTATCTCGCCGCTTGCTGTCGGCGCAGGGATCATCATCGTGGAAAAACTCGTCGGCAAAGTTGTGGTGGACGACATACACGACGCGGGCGGCACCTTCCTCATCGCCGTCCCCCTCCTCTACGATAAAGTAATGGTCGCCATCGATCAGGGCTTCCAGAAATTAGCCCCGCCCCTCAAGGCGTTTTTCAACCTGCTGCGGAAAATCTCGCTCGCCCAGGCGAAAAAAGGCAGAATCGGCTTCGGACGCGTCGCGCTTTCGCTCATACGGAAAAAGTCGCGGCTTGGTTCAATCCGTCTCATGGTGGCGGGCGGCGGCGCACTCAGTCCGAAAACGGCGGATTTCTTTGACAGCTTCGGCTTTAACATAGTACACGGCTACGGTATGAGCGAGAACAGTCCGCTTATCAGTGTGAACACGCCATGGCACAAGAACAATGTGTCGGTCGGCTTGCCTGTGAAATATACGGACGTGAAAATCCTCGACGCCCAGCCAGACGCTGAAGGCAAATACGCCGTGGGCGAAATCGCCGCCAAATCACCTTCGCTTATGCTGGGTTATTACAATAACCCGGAAGCCACCGCCGAAATGTTCACACCGGACGGCTTTCTGAAAACAGGCGATCTGGGCTACATCGACGACAAAGGCTACATCTACATCAACGGCAGGGCGAAAAACCTCATCGTAAGCTCTGGCGGCAAGAATATCTACCCCGAAGAAATCGAGGCGCACTTCTCCGGCTCGCGGGTTATAAGCGAGATTCTCGTGGTGGGCAGAAGGGAGCCGGAACACGGCGGCGAGCATATATTTGCGGTTGCTGTGCCGAACTACGAAGCGCTGGAAGCTGACACTGGCGCCATACCGGATGACGCTGTCATTCACGACTTGGTGAAGAAGGAAATCGAACAGGTAAACCGCTCGCTTGTGGGGTACAAAAAGATACAGGATTTCACGGTGCGGAAAGAATCGTTTGAGAAGAACGCGCAACAGAAAATCAGGCGCTTTTTGTATAAGTCATACGAGGTGGCGGATTCATAATCGACAGTCTTCGCCGATACGATAAACAGCCGCTCTGAAAACGCGGCAAAGCAACCTAAATGCATACAAAACAACATATTGTTTCGGCGCTGGTGGAAAACCGCGCCGGAACCTTGAGCCGCGTCGCTGGATTATTCAGTAGGCGCGGCTTTAACATTGACAGCCTCAGCGTGGGCGAAACTGACGACGAAGCGGTCTCGCGCCTCACCATAGCGGCGCAGGGCGACGACGCCGAAATTGAGCAGATTGTGAAGCAGTTAGGCAAGCTCGTTGACGTTATCGCAGTACGAGAACTCGACCGCAGCTCCTGCGTGCGCCGCGAAATCATGCTCGTAAAAGTCGGTGTTGACGAGAAAGCGCGCCCCAACGTCATCCAAATCGCCGGTATTTTCCGCGCCCGCATCATCGACGTATCCCCGGACACTGTTATCATCGAAGCCACCGGCAACGCGGAAAAACTCGACGGACTCCTCCTGCTCCTGCGCCCGTACGGAATCCTCGAACTCGCCCGTACCGGACTTACCGCACTGGAGCGGGGTTCAAAAATCCTCACCACAAGCTAATTCCTTATAAAGGAAAGCGCATTTCCTCTACCCTTTCGGCATACAGCGGCATCCGCCCGGCGCGCTCCTCCCCGCTTCAGCCGCTGTCCCAATCCACCGCCCTTGACACCCAATCCGCAATCCGTTACCATTTCTCATATTCTAGAAAAAAATAGGAGATCCTCTCATTGCAATATCGATTGGACAAAAAAACCGGCAACCGCCTTTCCGCACTCGGCTGCGGAAGCATACGTCTGCCTAAAAAGTTTGGACTTACTGACATCGAAAAAACCGAGCCGATGGTTCTCAAAGCCATAGAAGGCGGCGTCAACTACTTCGACACCGGCTACTTTTATTTAGGCTCCGAAGAAGTTATCGGCACGATTGTTGACCGCAACAAGCTGCGCGACAAGGTGTACCTCGCGACAAAACTTCCGCTCTCGCTCACCAATAACAGACGCGACTTTGACAAGTATTTTGACAAACAGCTCAAGCGATTCCACTCAGATTACATCGACTACTATCTGATACACATGATGCCCGACCTTGACTCGTGGAAAACCCTCTGTTCTTGGGGTATTGAGGAATGGATCGCCGAAAAAAAGAAACGCGGCACCATACGGGCGATGGGTTTCTCTTTTCACGGGCAGCAGTACGAATTTTTGAAGATGATAGACGCCTACGACTGGGACTTCTGCCAAATCCAGTACAACTATTCGGACGAAAACTTTCAGGCAGGCAAAACAGGCTTGCAAGCCGCTGCTGCCAAAGACATGGCGGTCATGGTGATGGAACCCCTCCTTGGCGGGCGGCTCGTGAAAGGCTTGCCGCCAAAAGCCGAGCACATCCTCAAAAAAGCCGACCCCGCCAAGACCTTTGCCGAATGGGGCATGAACTGGGTGTGGAACCACGAGGAAGTAACGGTCGCGCTCTCCGGCATGTCCTCAATGAGCGAGGTGGAAGAAAACCTCAAGACAGCCAACGCCGCCCGTCCCGGTATGCTCACCCAAACCGACCTTGAGGTCTACCATGCCGTACAAACCGAGTTCCGCGCCGCCTTCAAAATCCCCTGCACGAGCTGCAACTACTGCATGCCCTGCCCGCACAACGTCAACATACCAAGCTGTTTCGCCGCCTACAACCAGTCCTACACCTACGGACTAGCGCAAGGCATGTGGAGCTACGTTACCAGTAACGTAACCGCCGCCAGCAAAGCCCTTGCTGGCGCAAGCCTGTGCAAGAAATGCGGCGCCTGCGAACCAAAATGCTCGCAAAATATTCCCATTATGGCGGAAATAGAAAAGACGCGCAAACGCCTTGAACCCTGGTGGTTCAAAATCCCCTTGCAGGTTATAGGCGCGATATTTTTACTGGTAAAAAAGAATAAGACGTAAGCCAAAACAAGCGCTGTTGCTCACGATCAGTATTGAATGTGTGGTGAGCAGCGGAGGGAATACTTATATTTGCTTCTGATTTGTCTTTGCTATTCATCTTCTTGAAAGCGGCGTTAACATCCACAACTTCCTCACCCATTCAAGCTTTTGTACTATATCCGTCACACTATCTTCAAAAAAAATCCAAAGTCCTCTTGACACAATAATCCCATATAATTTAACATATCTTTATTAAAATCTCTTTTTGGGATATACCCTGATTTTTTTTGTGATAAGCAAGTTATATGCCATTTTATCTGATGAGTTGACAGAAAGGAAATAATCACCATACGCAAGAGCAAGCGCGAACGTTTAGTTCAACTGGGTATGTTGATTCCGAGAAGAATGGATTTAAGTTGGTTTAATATCACTCAAACAATATGTTAATTGATTCAAGACCGCAGCAAGCTGCAGGGTATTAAACCAACGGACGGAATAAATAAAATTAAAGAGATAACTGTTTATGGAAAAAGTATTTTTGATCGCTATATATTTTGACTTAGAAAACATGGAACACTTTGATGTAAATCAATTGTTACAAGATATAACTCTAAAAATAGAAGAAAATATAGCATCTATTTTTGCAATTAAATTAGCTTGTGGTAATACAGAATCAATAGGAAAATTTCGAGAGCAGTTGAAAGATTTAAATTTTAATATCAGAGAAACTCCTCACGTTTCTGAACATAATCTAAAGAACCGTGCAGATTTAATATTATCAATTGAAGCGTTTGAAAGTTTTTACCAAAATAATCCAGAAATTAATCTGTATGTTTTTGTTACATCTGATACTGATTTCACCGTAATTATGGATAAATTAAGAAAATATGACAAAAACGTATGGCTTGTAACTAAGAAGAATTATAAAGAAAAGAAATTGTTCACAAGTAGTAGTGATAAAATACTTGTTATAGAAGATTATATTATTGACAATAAAACTACCAAGGCAAAAAAAGAAAGTGGTATTGAGGCAATTTTAGTTGAAATTGGTTTTACTGAAATTGAGAGGTATACACCAAAAAACGCGCCGGTATAACTGTTCACATATATGGTCCCCATATCTTCCACACGAGCGATAAAAC
>QMCE01000519.1_pt1 | contig 30013 bp, 25 predicted proteins | sample 1821851 | NCBI WGS metagenome assembly QMCE01 (sample SAMN09453174, study PRJNA476694) | Termite gut metagenome, whole genome shotgun sequencing project. | isolation source: worker | host: Odontotermes sp. | place: South Africa:Pretoria | collected 2016-01-28 | reverse complement strand
ACCGCAGACTTGAAAAATCTTACATGCCTCTGCGAACTCAATTGATGCGGTAAATCCAAAAAAGAACAAATCAACAAAGTTACCGCAATTTCCGAAGAAGTCTATTCAAAAAGCTACATACATGAAAAACGGGATATGAATCATATCCCGTTTTCCGTACATTTATTTTCCTTCTTAGAATTTTCCGAAGATCAAGCCGGCATAGAGCCCGGGCCATACGCGAACTTCGCGACCGCCGATGTTCCACTGTGCATGCCATCCGCCTTTCGGCTCAATATTAAACCCGTTGGAAAAACCCTCGGTAACGACACTTGCCGACACACCACCGCGAATACCGACCCCGGGGAACAACTGGGCTGTAGCGCCGAAGCGAACGCGGTGATGGAAATTATTTTCGGTCTCCGAATTGAAATCCACGGGATAAAATCCGTTCGGTTGTTTGCGGTAGGCATTCAGGAACACATATTCCATATTCATATGAGTTCCCTTACGCCCGAATTGAGTTCCGAGTCCCAATCCATGCTGAACTTCTTTTCCGAATTCCCGGAACATCTTTTTGTCTTCGAACCCGCGACTGTATTCAAAAACCGTATAGAAATATTCCGTACCGAGGCGCAGGTTTCCGACAAGATTCGCGGTTTCATCCATCATCGCCGAGGCCGCCCACACGCCGTTTCCGGCAATGCTGATAATTCCGATCGGGGTTTTATCGCAGGTTCCGCAAATATTGAGGATCCCGATTTGCCTTCCGCCGGCTTTTCCCGCAATGTTCATTACACCAAGCTGTAATAAACTTTCGCTTCCGGCAATATTCAAGACACCTGCCTGCGTTTTCGTTTTGCCGGTGACATTGAATACGCCGACTTGGGAATAAACCGTTTTTCCGCTAAAGTTGGCGACCCCGGTTTGCGTGACATCGACATTTCCGGCTGCATTAAATACGCCAACCTGAGTGTTTGTCGTTTTGGAAAAATTACTTACGCCGGCCTGAACGTAATCCACTTCTTTAGCGGCGTTGAAGACACCTGCCTGAATCGGAGTCGTTTTTGTGAAATTCGCGACACCGGCCTGGGCGATTCCCACATCTTTCGCGGCATTAAAGACACCGAATTGTCCCTGATCCACTCGTGCACCCACGTTCATCACAGCGGCTTGGGTTCCGTTTAGAGTATCGCCGGCAATGTTCATCACACCAAGTTGAAATCCTTGAGAGGAATTCGTCGCGATATTGCCCAGACCGATTTGCGCACCGTGAATGGATTCTGCAATATTGAGCATCGAAATTTGGACTCCCCGGATATATTCGGCGTAATTGACTCCTATGGAAACCTGAGTGCCGTGAAATTCTTTTTGGGCGGTATTTGCAAAAAGACTCACCTGCACTCCGCTCATATTTTCACGCGCTTTCGTGATAAAGAAGCCTAACTGTACCCCTTTGCGCGGTTCGCTTTCAAAATCAAAGAAGTTGAAAGAAAAACGCTTTTTCACGGCTTTGGATGTGTCCAGTTCCGCCACCGCACTGCCGCGGGAAACCGTACGTTCTACCGCCACTTCTTTCATTTGTTTGAAATTCAGGGAAGTTTTACGGCCTTCCGTGATTTTAACGGCGGCGGCATAATTCTTGTTCGGCACATCGAGCTGCACTTTGTATTCGCCGGCCGGAAGCCCGATTTCGATTTCCCGCCCGGAGTTCTTATAAAGCTCCGCCACCAGGAGATTATTGGCATCCCGGATAAAAAAGCGTCCGTCAAAAGCGCTGTCGAGAGCGAGGCTTGCACTCGTGCGCCGCACATCGGTCATCACCACATCGCCGGTACCCGCGAGATTCATATCGCGGCTCGGGTGCTGCGCGCCGCCCATGGTTTGCTGGGTCCGGTGAAGCGTTTCGTTAAAAGCAAACTGATAGGCTTCGCTTAACGTCACTTTTCCGTCGCCGGTCTGGTCTCCGGCACCGCGGAGTCCGCTCACAAAAGCATGCGTGAAAAAGGAACCTTTAATGCGGTCGCTTTCCTGGCTCGCTTCATCCTGTGTGCTTGAGGTAATAAAAGCGTAACCTTTCATGTCCGAAGATTCGTCCATCAAAAATGCCGGTACGGAAACCCCGCCTTTCAGGCGCGTAATCGCTCCGCTTCCGCAGGCATCGATCACCGAAATTTTCACATCCGCAGAAAAACCGGAGATTTGTTTTCGGAGATTCTTCCACGGGAGCACTTCTTTCCCGAGCAGGAGCCCGCGTTCATCGGCGTGTCCGCTGTAATAAAAAAGCACTTCACGCCGCCCCTTGGTTTTCGGAGCCGAACTGAAATATTTTTCCATGGTTTTTATAGCGGCATCTATTTCCTTTACGGAAGGGTCCTGCAGGAAAACTTCGTTTTGTTTGGAAACGCCCCCCATTTCGGAAAGCACGCTCATAAAAGATTTGGCATCTTGAGCGGCATAGCGAAGTTTCGGACGGTCGGCTCCGCCGTTATTGGCACCCACCGCGATCAGGTAACGTTCGATCACGCCGGATTCTTCGGCGGCAAAACTTGAGACCGCGAAAAAGAATAAGAACAGGCAAAGTAAGTTTTTCATATTTCCTCCGGGGTTATCTTTTTCTCAGAGCGAGTTGAGTGATGGTTACTTCTTTTTGATTCAACAGGGAATCGAATTTTCCGGGCTCCACCTTAAAGGGCTCTGCGGAAGTGATGAGGTAAAAAATTTCAAAGTCCGGCGCATCGTCCAGCCGGTAGGCATTATCCAAAAAAATCATTTGTCCGGGTTCCAGCAATCGCGCCTGAAAACCGTTTTCAGGTAAATGAGCGGTGAGAATCCCGTTGCCGTCCAAACTCACGAGTATGCCGTAACAGCGTTCCGCTACGGAGTAACGCAACTGGACTTCATCGCCGGCTCCCACGCTTGCATTATTAGCGAGAGCCTCGGCTTTGCCGTTCTGCTTGAGCCAGACTTCGAGCCGCGGTGCAAAACCTTTGATTCGCGTCACTTCCACGCCATTGTCCGAAACAAAGCCCGCTCTTTCCAGATTTTGATATTCATCCAAAAGAAAAGGGATGCCCTGAATACAGGCAATCGCGAGCAACGCCGCCGCCCAGAGAGGGGCATAGTTTTTAGAACGAACGATCTTTTTCACCTGAAAAGAACGCTTCTCAATTTGCGGAATCATTTCTTCGGGAGGGTAAAGAGAGAGAATCTCTTCATTGTCCCGCCGCATTCTTTTTAAGCGTTCCCGTAAAATATCTTCGGTCTGTTCGCGTTTGCGAATTTCCAACGTTTCCTCCGGAGAAAGCTCTCCGAGCAGGTAACGCTCTAATTTCCAATCCGGAAAAGTCATAAAGCCTCCATTGCCGTGAGTGATGCCCGCAACGATTTTAATCGCTTGCGGACGCCGCTGACAGACATCCCCACTTCGCGGGCGGTTTCCTCAAGGGTCATTCCGTCCACCAAGTGTAAGACAGCGATCAGCTGTGAAGACTTCGGTTCGCGACGAAACAGGTGGGAAAGCAGACTCCGGTGTTCATGAACTTCGGAGTCATCATCGAGATTTGCGATGGATGAAAGCAAATTTTCCGATGAGCCGGTGGTTCCATGACGCTTTTTATCCCGGATGACGTTCAAACAGAGCCGTGTGGCGGTATTCCACAAAAGGCTTGAAGGTGTCCCGAGTTCCAGATCTTCCTTCCTCGCCAGAACCCGAAAAAAGACATCCTGCATTACATCCAGAGCATCTTCCTCATTTTTAAGGAGGGCGCGGCACCGGCGGAGAACCATCGGAGCGTAGGTACGATACAAGGTATCCAATTGAAGTTTTTCGTTTTCTTTTGAAGTGTTCACGTCTATTAAACACCCGGGTATATAAAAAATGTTACTTTAACGAACAAAAAAGTAAAAAATCAGTCTTTTTCGGGAATCAATGCCCCGTAAAGCGTTGCGACCGCCTGGACGGCGACCCCTTCGCCCCTTCCGGTAAAGCCCAGTTTTTCGGAAGTACTCGCTTTAATGCCGATTTGAGCGGTATTCACCCCGAGCGCCCCGGCGAGAATTTGCTTCATCGCTTCCCGGTGAGGGTTGATTTTGGGGTATTCGCAGATAATCACGCAATCGGCATTGATAATCCGGTAGCCTCTCGAAGTCACCTCGTTACAGACCTGTTTCAGGAGAACGATGCTGTCGGCCCCCTTAAAAGCAGGGTCATTATCCGGAAAATAAGTACCGATGTCGCCGAGTCCGGCGGCTCCGAGCAAGGCATCGCTGAGGGCGTGGGCGAGCACATCGGCATCGCTGTGCCCCAAAAGCCCTTTTTCCGAAGGAATTTCCACTCCGCCGATGATACAGCGCCGGTTTTCCACCAAACGATGCACATCGAAACCGATTCCGGTGCGAAAAACTTTTTCCATGAGGCGAATTTAATAAAAAAAACTCTCTAAAAGAAATTTACTGTTCAAAACATCTTTTTATTTCATATATTAAGGAATCTAATGATGTTCATTTTCCAAAAAATCGCCTTCTTTTTCAGAATCAACTTTTTGATTTTCGTGTTACTGTCTTTGACCGTCGCGGTGATTTTGCTGAACAAATACGGTTTAAATACCACTTTCACTATCTCCCCCGCGACTTACCCGTATGTGATTGCAGAATCGGATTCGGTGGACGGCGGTAACTCTACCATCCATTTGATCAAAACCGATTCGTCGGTCATCATTGACTATGAACTGAAAGAAGGGATCCCCTACCCCTATGTGAACCTCCAGATTTTCCTCGGAGACGGCCGCACCATCGGTAAGGATTTTTCCGCTTACGACAGCGTTTATCTCTGGATCAAACCCCGCGGCGAAGGTTCCGTCCGTTTTTATTTGCGAAACTGGGACCCGGCGTTTTCCCGGGAAAACGATCCGAGCAGTTTAAAGTTTAACGAACTCGAATATTTCCCCACGGAAGAAAGTTATCCGGCGGTCTTCGTTCCGGAAGAATTCCGCGTTTCCGGGTGGTGGGTCGCTCAAAAAGGGATCAACGTCCACAAGGCGCGCCTCGATATTTCCAATGTCCCGCTCATCGAAATTCAAACCGGGACAGGTGCGGCCCTCGGTTACGGTACGCTTGAAATTTTCAAGATTTCGTTCCGGGGGAAAATTATCCCGAGAAACACGCTTTACGCCTCCCTCGTCGCCGTCTGGTTTGTAGCGTTCCTCCTGATTCTCATGTTCCGCATTTTCGATTACAGCCGCGAGAGAAAAATCAACCGCCGCAAGAGAGAAGAACTGGAAAAGAACTTGCAGGCGCTCAAAATCGAAAAAGACAGTTTTGAAAAATCGAGCAAGGAAGACCCGCTCACCGGTTGCTTGAACCGCGCCGGTTTCAGTTCCATTCTCACGCGGGAACAGTTCCGCCTGAATTATAACGGCACGCCGCTCTCTTTCATTATCCTCGACATCGATCATTTCAAAGATGTGAACGATCACTACGGTCACGATACCGGAGATACGGCACTGATTGAGCTTGCAAAACTCTTGCAAAGCCGTATCCGCAGTACCGATTCCCTCGTTCGCTGGGGCGGAGAAGAATTTGTGGTGCTTTGCGGCGATACGCCGCTTCAGAATGCGCAGTTCCTCGCCGAAAAACTGCGTCAGGCCATTGAACGAACCACCCTGATTCCCCAGCAAAAAGTCACCTGCTCTTTCGGTGTGGCCGAAATGTTCCCCGGAGAAGATACCAAAGCGTTCTTTAACCGTGCCGATAAGGCGCTTTACACCTCAAAGCAAAACGGACGTAACTGCGTTACGGCTTCCGCCAGGAGAAGAGAATGAGACACCTCCTCTTTCCGGTATTTTTCCTGTTGCTTTTGGCGGGCGAATGGTATGCTTACGAGGGGGCCGCTTTTGTGGAAAACGAAATGCCGCTTCTTTCCCCGGATTCCGCCGCGGCCCGGGCCAATCCCTGCATGGTTTCCCTGATGCGGGAACTGATGCAAAATCCGGAGATTCAAAAAAGCGCGCCGGATTTCGATTTTAAAGTTCAATATTACGTTTACGAATCCGCCAAAGATACGATCTTCAGATTTTTGGGGCAAAATAATCTCCCCGCCTCTGTTTCTTGGAATACGACACCGATTCTCCCCGGGGAAAATACCCCGAATACCTGCTTTTGGACGGCGAAATGCTCCTCTCAGGGGAAAATCGATCATTTGAAATTCAAAGCCGATTTCAAAATCATTTCGGAGAATCGCTCCGCCTCTGAAAAATAAGGTTTTCAAGCTATTTTTTTCGGTAAAAACATTCCAATTTAATATCTTTGTTCCATGCAAAAAACAAAAGAACAGGCCGTGACGGCGCATCAGTATTTAGAAGATATTTCAAAAAAAATGGAATCGGTTTTTGATACGCATCTCCCGCCGGAAACGGAAATTCCTCAAAATTTGCACAAAGCCATGCGTTATTCCATGTTCGCCGGAGGGAAACGGCTCCGCCCGGCTCTGGTGACAGCCGCTTTTGAATTGTTCGGCGGTAAAGGCGATTCCGTCTGGTATGCGGCCAGTGCGCTGGAAATGTTTCACACGTTCTCGCTCATTCATGATGACCTCCCCTGCATCGACAACGACGATTTCCGCCGCGGAAAACCGACTGCTCACAAACAGTTCGGAGAAGGAGCGGCCGTGCTTGCCGGAGACGCGCTTTGCATTCTCGCCTTTGAACTCATGGCAAAAACCGGAAATGCGAAAGCCATTGAAATTCTCGCCCGCCACCTCGGGACCTACGGCATGATCGGCGGAGAAATCACCGATATTGAAAGCGAAGGGAAAACCGTAACCATTGAAATGGTGGATTATATCCACTATCACAAAACCGCCGCCCTGATCGAAGCCTCTCTCATTGTCGGAGCGCGCCTCGCCGGTGCCGGTGAAAACGAACTTTCCGTCATTCAAAAATTCGGCAAAACCATCGGGCTTGCGTTCCAGGTGGTGGATGATATCCTCGACATTGTTTCCACCACCGAAGCCTTAGGTAAAGATGCGGGCTCCGATATGGAAAAGAAAAAAGCAACTTACCCTTCGGTGATCGGGCTTGAAGCCTCACGGGAAAAAGCACAGGCGCTTTACGAAGAATCGATCCGGATACTGGAAGAACTTCCGCAAGATACCGGTATTCTCCGTGCGATCGCCGCTTTCATTATCACTCGAGTGAATTAAATGCATTTAAAGGATATTCAATCTCCGCAGGATTTTAAGGGATCTTCCGTTGAAGAACTGACCGCCCTCGCTAAAGAAATTCGCAGCACGATTATCGGACAGGTGGCCGAACACGGCGGGCATCTCGCCTCAAGCCTCGGCGTGGTGGAACTCACGATCGCGCTCCATTACGTTTTCAACACTCCCGAAGACGTTCTCGTTTGGGATGTGGGGCACCAGGCTTACGTTCACAAATTGCTGACGGGGCGGTTCGGCCGTTTTAATACGCTTCGCCAACAGGGCGGACTTTCCGGATTTTTAAAACGCAGCGAAAGCCCTTACGATAATTTCGGAGGCGGGCACGCCTCTACTTCCATTTCCGCCGCGCTCGGCTTTGCCGTAGCGCGCGACCACGCCCAAAAACACAACAGCGTGGTCGCAATCATCGGCGATGGCTCGATGACCGGCGGAATGGCTTTTGAGGCCCTCAACAACGCCGGCATTTCACGCCAGAACATGACGATTATCCTGAACGACAACAAAATGAGCATCGCTCCCAATGTCGGCGGGTTTTCGAAATACCTGAATCGCGTGATTTCCGACCCCATGTATAACAAGCTCCGCGATGATATCGACCGCGTGATGAAACGCCTCCCGGGCTCCATCGGTTCTCACCTGCGAAACCTGTTTTCGAGTGTGGAAAATGCGGCCAAAAGCGCATTAAAGCCGGGGCGTTTTTTTGAAGATTTGGGGATTCGCTATTTCGGCCCGATCGACGGACACGATCTCGAAGAACTGATCGCCATTCTCGAACGTGTGAAAGTCATTCCGGGGCCTTGCCTGATTCAGGTGATTACGGAGAAAGGGCGCGGGCTCGAACATGCCGAAAAAGATCCGTTCCGCTGGCACGCTTCGGTTCCGTTTGATCCGGATTCGGGACTCCCCAAAGAATCCGGCGAAAGCACTCCCTCCCTCACCGCTATTTTCGGAGAAACGCTGCTTTCGCTTGCGCGGGAAAACAAAAACATCATCGGCATCACGGGTGCCATGGCGAGCGGCTGCGGGCTCGATATTGTGGCGCGCGAACGTCCCGATCAGGTAATCGACGTGGGCATCGCCGAAGAACACGCCGTCACTTTCGCCGCCGGGCTCGCCTGCGGCGGCATGATTCCCGTGGTCGCGATTTATTCTTCTTTCATGCAGCGCGCTTACGATCAGATTATTCACGACGTGGCTCTCCAGAATCTGCACGTCGTTTTTGTTTTGGACCGTGCCGGACTCGTCGGTGCCGATGGGCCCACGCATCACGGCGCGCTGGACCTTTCTTACATGCGTTCTGTTCCGGGAATGACGATTATGGCCCCTTCCGATGAAAATGAACTCCGCGACATGATTCACGCGGCGATCGAAATGGAAGGGCCGGTGGCAATTCGTTACCCGCGCGGCAACGCTTACCGGGCGGAACTGAACTTTGCCGTTTCTCCGGTTAAGGAAAAACGTTTCAAGGTGATTCACGAAGGCGAAGATATTCTGCTGCTCGGCGTGGGTTTCATGCTTAAAGAGCTTGAAGAAACGGCAGAGATTTTAAGAGCGCAGGGAAAAAATCCGACACTCGTAGATGTCCGCTTCGTGAAGCCTCTCAACGTGGAAGATTACCGGAAATTATTTGATACTCATTCGACCGTGGTGACTCTCGAAGACAACTCGGTCGTGGGTGGTTACGGCTCGGCCGTTGCCGATATGTTATTCGACGGCGGTTACTCGAATCACCGCTTACTTCGCTTCGGCTTGCCGGACGATTTCGTGGAACAGGGAAAGGTAAGGGATCTTTACAAAATGCTCGGCATTGACGGCAAATCAATCGCTCAAAAAATCATGGATATTTTATAATGGACAATCAAAAACGTACCGTAAAATTTAAGTTGGACCGGAAATTCGGCGTGAGCGATAATTCCCGGAATCTCAGTTCCGGAAGAAAGAAATCCTATTCCCCGAGTGCCGACGCAAACCCGTCTGCAGAAGGCAAGCGTTTTTCTTCCGAACGGAAATTTTCTTCGGAAAGAAGCCCCCGGGGCGAACGGGATTTTTCAAAACCCGGTTTCAGATCCGAAGATTCCAAACGCCCGTTTCGGGACAAGCCTTTCCGGGAACGGGAAGGCGTTTCCGAAAGAAAGGATTTTAAAAAGCCGTTCCGCGAAAGGCCTTTCGGAGACCGGCCGCCGCGCGACAGGGACTTTCGTTCCGACCGGGATTCCCGCCCGGAGCGCGGATTCGGGAGCGAGCGGCCGCGCCGCCGCGAATTCAACCGCGATGAACAACCCGCAAACGCGAGACCGCGGAGACCGTTCGATAAAGACCGCGGCAGAAGGCCCGGGCGCTTTGAAACCGAAGAACGCCCTTCTTTTATCCGCAGGCAGGTTACGGCAGAAACGCCGGTAAAGGAATTTTCCGAAGAACCGGTACGCGATGAAGAGGCGCTCCTCGCTTCCCTCGAAGCCGCTCCGGAAAATGAAGCCGAAAAGAATTTCACGCCGCCGTGGTTTAAACGTTTACTTCTCCTGACCACCGAAAAAGGCAGAGAACGCGAAGCCAAGTTTTTAGCGGAAGGGGTACGCGTGGTGCAGGAAATGCTCGAATACCACACCGACATTTTACTCGACATTTATACCGTCCCGAATTTCCGCGAACCCGCGCTCCTTGAAAAAGCGAAAGAAAAACAGATTCGCCTGCACGAAGTTTCCGAAGAACAGATGAAGGAAATTTCTTCAACGGTCACACATCAGGGCATTATCGCCGTTTGCCGTGCCGCGAGCGCAAAACCCGATTACGAAAAAACATTCAGCGTACTCACACTGGCCGATGCCATTCAGGACCCGGGCAATCTCGGCACGCTTTTCCGCACGGCACTCGGTTTTAATACTGCCGGACTGATTCTCGGAAAAGGTTCCGTAAACCCGTTCAACCCGAAAGTCGTTCGCGGTTCCTCGGGTACATTTTTGCGCGTTCCGTTTGAAGTCAACTCGGATCTTGTGGAGCGCATCAATTTCCTTCATTCCAAAGGCTACACCGTTATCGCCACCGATCTTCACGGCAAGCAGGAATTAAAAGACATCGCTCCGCACAAATTAAAGAAAGTGGCCATCCTCGTGGGTAACGAAGGCGCGGGCACCAATCCGCACTTTATCGACATGGCAGACGAAGTAGTTCGAATCCCGATGAGCAGCACGCTGGAATCTCTCAATGTTTCGGTGGCGCACGGTATTTTATCTTACGAAATCGCGCACCTCCAAAAGGAACTGTTCTAATGGCGGAATCGTTTTCCGGTTTACTCGAATCGCGTATTCTCGCTTGCGGAAATCCGGTGTGTCTCGGCATGGATCCGGTTTTAAAACTGATTCCGCTGGAAGGTGCGCCGGAAGAAAAAATCAAGCGTTTCTATTCGGAAATTCTGGAAGAATGCCTTCGCCGGGGAATCACGCCGGCGGTGATCAAACCCAACAGCGCATATTACGAATGCGTGAGCATTCAGGCGATGCAGGTACTTGCAGACTTAATCCGGAATTATTCCTCTGCCGGAATCCCGGCGATTCTCGACGCCAAGCGCGGCGACATCGGGAAATCCAGCGCGGCTTACGCCGATGCGGCATTCCGGGTTTACGGTGCCGATGCGGTGACGGTAAGCCCATGGATGGGAAAAGATTCGGTGGAACCGTTTTACGGTCATCCGTCCGGAAAGGGAATTTATGTTCTATTGCGCACCAGCAATCCCGGGGCCGCGGACTTTCAGGATTTACCGGTGGAATACGGGCAAAAAGCATTCTACAGCGTAGCGCAAAAAATCATCGACTGGGATACCTCCCGCAATATCGGCGCCGTCGTCGGAGCCACTCACCCCGAAGAACTGGGAGCGATCACCCGTTTCTTTGCGGAAAAAGATCACGAAATTCCGTTTCTTATTCCGGGAGTTTCCATTCCGGGAGTGCCCGGCGGACAAGGCGGCGATGCGCGCACGGTTCTTGAAGCCATTCGCCGCGGCGGCGGAAAAAGAAAATTTCATGTGTTAAACAGTTCGAGCGGGCTCAATTTTGCCTGGCAACTTCAAAACCGGCCGGAAAAATTTGCTTCCGCCTGCGTGGATGCACTCTCTCGCCTCTCGGATTCGCTCGCTTGACCTATGCGTTACGGAATCGTCCTTATTCTCTTCTGCTTGCTGGTGGCATTTGTGTTCCGCACGGCAAAGCCGCTCCCCGAATTGAATGGCGACCTCCGGTTTTTACCTAAAGCGGAATATGTAGGTTATCTTTCGCTCGGTCAAAAAGTAACGGCCTCGAGCCTCATTTGGATTCAGGGTGTAATTAAACTCGGCGAAAGCAACCTCACCGGAAAAGAATTTAATTACCTCGGTTACATGGCCGATATTTCCACACAGTTGGACAGTTTGTTCTTTACGCCTTATTACTTTGTCGGCGGTGTGGTGCCGATTTCGGCGGCGGACACTTCCGATTTTCCCGTAATGAGGAGAGCGACCCGGGTTTATCCGGAAGACTGGCGGCTCGCCCTTTATTTCGCCATCCGGCTTGCAAACGGCCCCACGCATAATAATGCCGAAGCGGCAAAACTCATGGCACGCTACGCAGACAGTCCGGACACCACCATGCCTCCGTACATCCGCACCATTCACCAAACGTTTGCCCTCGGTGCCATGCAAACGGAAATTGCCCTCACCACCATTCTCGAAGACTGTATGAACCCGCAGTATCAAGCGTTTCGCGGGAACCTGATCGCCAAAACTCTCCGCGTTCTCGGTTATTATGCTTTGAACCCGCAAGACCCGAACCGCAAAACCATTTCCGAAATGATCGGCAACGTAATGGATCGAAAACTCGACCCGAACATCGCCTACCGCAAGTTACTTGCGATGAAAAAAGAATCTAATTCGTAATTTTTTCCCGGCTTCTCCGGGCGTTGTTGGGGAGCCCGAGCAGCTCAAACGCATTTGCGCTTCTCAAAAAGAAATCGTTCGCTTTTTCCGGGGAATGAGTCTCGGCGAGAAGCCCGCGGTAATACAGGATTCCGGCACTTTGATACGGCACATTCTCTTGAATCGCCGTTTCCAGAGCCTCAGCATACTCGTGATCGGCATCCGGTTTCCCGAGCAGGTGAGATTTCCGCGCGCGGGTAAAATAAAAAAGACCGTCCTGTCCGAATTTTTTCACCTGCTTCAGCGCGCGCTCCGCATCTTCTTCGCGCCCGAGTGCGGCGTAAGCGATGGTGAGTTCGCTCCAAACGGCGGCCCGCAGCGCATCGGAAACATCCTTCATCTTCTTTTGAACCGCCGGCTCGCCCAGGTGAACGGCTTCGGTAAACCGCCCTTGTTCATTCAGAGAAAAGAGCCGGATTTGCAAAAAGGCGACGGAATCCGGAGCCTGAAATTCGGAGGGGCGCACGAGCGTCAGGAGACTGTCTGCAAATGCAAAGTCGAGACTCTGTAACCGGATTTGTGCCATGGAAATCAATACGCGGTTTTCGGCACGCAGGTTGGATTCCCTGCGGCTGGAAAGCAAGGCTTTTTCATACAAAGCATAACTCTTCGCAAGTTTCCCTTCCGAAAAAAGTTTCGCAGCCCGGTGAGAGAACCGCCCGGATTCGGAAGCCGCCGCCAACCCGCATAAAAAACAAAGCATTACAAACAGAATACGCTTCACCACAGGTTCTCCACGGCAAACGGCACCGTATCTTTTGCCGGAATCGAACGGCGGACGATCCACATGTTTGAAATTCCCTGAATCAGGTCATCGGCGTTATGAAGCGTCTGTTCGCCGCCCTCAATAAAATCCCCGAGCGAAGAGGAAACCGTGCCGAGATTATCCACAAGTAAATTCATGCGGCCTACCGTGGAATCCAGCGAATTGAACATCCCGCTCATGCGCTCCGGCATGGGAGCGAGCCCGGTAAGAAGGTCTTTCATGGAATAAGCAATCGAATCCGCACGCCCGAGGAGAGGCGGGAGGGTTTGGTTCAGAGTACTCATCACCGCCGCCCCCGAATAAGTCATTCGATCCAAACGGCCCAATTGAAGCGTGAGAGCATCATAAAGCTGCCGCGAACCGAGAAGCGCGCCGAGAGTCGTTCCCGTGTCCATAACGAGTGCCACGAGCGTATCGGCCGCATCGATCAAAACCGTAACGCGATCGAGCACTTGATTCACCGTTTCCAGAACCGTTTCGATATCCTGCGCTTTTCCGGCGGGAATAAAATCGCCGTCTTTAAGCATGTACCCCGTACCGCCCCGAATATCGATGTTAATTACCCGCTCCGAAATCAGGTTCTGATCGCGAATGGCGAAAACCGAAGAATTGTCGGTAATCCAGCGTTCATATTCCTTGCGAATGGTAAACTCAATATTGACCAAACCGTCCGGCGCAATTTCAATATTTGAAACCCGCCCGATATTCACGCCGTTGATTTGCACTTTAGTACCGACATGAAGCCCCTGCGCCTTTTCAAAGCGGCTATGGAGTTTGTATTCTTCGACACCGATAATACCCGATTGAAAAAGCATCGCGTATAAAACCACCGCAAAGATAATTGCCGCGACCGCTAAAAATACGCCGACCAGAAAACTGGACAACTCCGTCCAATTGATACGCTTCATCAAATTCAAAGGCTAATCCTCATCTCCTTAAAATAAATAATCATGAGGCTCTGTGCAAACCGCGAAACAATTCTTTTGCCATCGGTTCCTCGGAATGCTTCCAATAATCGAAACTTTGCGGTTCGGTCAGCAGTTTGCTTCTGAAAAGACTGATCCGGCACTGCAAATCTTCGGCGAGCGACAGATCGTGGCTCACAATAATAATCGCCGTCTTAAACAGAATCCGCATATTATCGATCAGCGGCAAGAGATTTTGACGGTTATAGTTATCAAGCCCCGCCATGGGATCATCCATCAATAAAAGTTTCGGATCCATCACCCACGCCCGCGCAATCGCCACGCGCTTTCGCATTCCCATGCTGAGAGTATGGGGGTATTTGTTTTCTTCCGAACGCACCCGCATTAAATCCAGAGCGCGGTTTACCTTATCGTCGATCTCTTCCGGAGTGCCCAGATGATGATAATGAAGCGGGAGCGCCACATTTTCCCTGACTTTCAAATTGGAAATCAGCGCGCTGTTTTGAAAAACCATCCCGACACCGCGGCGCGCAATCTCAAGCGGATTATGCAGCTCCGGCGACAGATACTCTCCGAAATAACAAACCCGCCCCTTCGAGGGTTTTTCAAGACCGGCAATCAAGTGAAGCAACACGCTTTTCCCTTGCCCGGAAAGCCCGGCAATGCACAAAGTCTCGCCGCGCTCCATAGAAAGATTCGCCCCTTCCACCACGCTCCGCTCCTGCTCTTTCATGACAATCCGGGAAAGCGACAAAGGCGCAGACACCACCGGCACCTGATCGCGGTAGCTGAAATGAACATCCTCTAAACGAAGCGCTTCTTTCATGGTCTCCGGAAATATACAATTTGTGGGCGTGCCCCGGCGCACTCACATTCTTCCGGCATGAAATTAATTACGAATTACGGAGTGAATGAGCGACCGTAATTTGTAATTACGCACAATACCCAAGTTTTGTCGTAATTCGTAATTGATTTGCGCCGGGTCGGGCTGTATTTTCGCGGCAACAAGTTACCTGCGAAAACGGAGCTTCGCTTATCTGTTCTCCGGGCTCATGCCTCGCCGCGAATCTCCGCCCTGACGGGTCACCATCCCTGCCCGAGTTTACGTTCATCGGGCATGAAAATCAGGGAAATGGGACAAGGGATGTGAAAATTTGGGTATCGGGTTTGGGGTTGATGAAGTCCGGAACCTTTTTTTGCCCCGAATGATCCTCTTTCGTCATTCTACGGCACCAACCGTAGAATCCATACAAAACGCGTCTCACGCAAAGAAAAAGCATCCGTATATGCATTTTCGCGCAATTCCAACACATCCGACCAAACCGGAGCGGCTTCCAGCCTAAAGGTTTGCCCCCAAGTATTGAGAATCGCGCTTGGAAATAAAAAACAATTCACGTTCTTGTGGCATATAATGTTCATCGGGCATGAAAATCAGGGACGACGTTCCTCAGGCATAAAAGTTAGGGTGCTGGGGATAGGGTTTGGATAGTTATACAATTACGAATTACGTAATTGTATCCGCACTTTCTCACCGCCGTTCATCCCGGATAATCCCTCTCGCGTCATCCCGGCCTCCGAGCCGGGATCCAAAAAAGATCGCCTGGACCCCGACCAGGTGGCGGCGCACCGTCAGTGCTATTCGCACTCCGCAGGGGTGAGGAAGTGCGAATAGCACTGACGAATCAATTACGCCGAAACTGAACGAAGTGAAGTGTTTATCAATTACGATCAAATTTTCATGTCGTAATTCGTAATTGAACTCCGTACTCTCATACCTCCCTATCCGGGCTTTTATGCCGTGTAATTAAGGTTAGTCTACCCTTTTTCTTTTTTTTTGTGTATTTTTAAAAGAAAACTTTTAAAAAGGATCATTTTATGAGAAACCTATTTAAATACATTTTCGGAGTCTCCCTCCTGGTTTTCCTCGTGGGATGCGGCGAAGATAAAGGGTCCGGACCGGACAGCGGTTCATCCTCATCTTCATTAATACCCATGAGTTCTCATGTGGTAGATCCGAATTCGGCTGTAATTATTCAAAATTTCAACGCCTCACTTGGTTCGGGCGATATACTTAGCCTTAGCGGTTCGGTGAGCATTGACTTTGAGGCGCAATATACCGAAGAAGATATTTATTTGGATTCGGTCACATTTACAGTAGCCACTATAGACGGTTATATGGTTCCGGGAGCCGAGATTATTACAGTACCGTTTGATTTCACCGGGGAAGAGGGCGTGGATATCGGATTGGATTTACAGGCAAAACTGAATCTCCGGTCTTTTGAGGGTTGCGGCAATTTCAAGGTATTTGTATTCGGTTATGCCAATGGAAAAATGAATAACGCTTCTGTTCAATTTACTAAAGACAAGGATTATTATTGTCCGGAGGTAATTCCAAGCAGCTCGAGCGCCGAAGAACCGCAAGTGATGATGAAAAGGTTCGGTGTCCAACTTTCCACGAACCCGATGGCAAAGATTGCGATTGATTTGGACTCAAAACAACTTTTTAGTATCAGCGAAGCGCCGGCGAATGCGGAAACGATTGATTTAACTCTCCGCCGTCAAGGCAGTGAGGCCTTCTTTACGCTCGGCAGCGGCGTGCAAATGGCCGAAGAAATGTCCGGAAAGTATGACGTAGTTAACTATCCGGAGGAACTCACGCCGTTTTCTTCGTTCTTTTTCAGAGAATCTGATTTTACGGCCACTATGGAAGAAGGAATGATTAACGGAATCATGTATATCATAAAAACGCCTCAATTTAATAATGAAACCAAAGCCGGAATCTTTGCCGTTTTGGTTTTAAGAAGAGAAATGATCGGAAGTAACCAAACAGACGTTGAACTTCTGGTTTGGGGAAAAGAATAAATTCCCGCGAATCTCGAAAACACCCTGCATACTGTGCAGGGTGTTTTTTTATTAAATTATCGGCGTTAAATTAGAGGAATTCTTATGCTGAATAAATTTTCTGCTTTTTCCGGAATCTCCGGCCCGGTAGTCACGATTGTCATGGACGGTATCGGTTATAACCCGAGCGAAGTCGGAAACGCGATTGCGGCGGCCCGCAAGCCCACTCTGGATCGCTTGCTCAAAAATTACAGTCACCTGTATTTGAAAGCGCACGGCACCGCTGTCGGAATGCCTTCCGATGAAGATATGGGCAACTCCGAAGTCGGGCACAACGCAATCGGTGCCGGACAGGTTTACAGTCAGGGAGCCGCTCTCGTTGAAAACGCGATTACCTCCGGCGAAATTTACGGACGCGATGCCTGGAAAGAAATTATTGCCGGCGCCAAAAACAGCACACTTCATTTTATCGGGCTTTTCAGCGACGGCAACGTACACAGCAATGTGAATCACCTGAAAGCCATGATTGCACAGGCAAAAAAAGAAGGTTTGAAAAAAGTCCGCGCGCATATTCTGCTTGACGGGCGCGACGTTCCGGAAACTTCGGCGCTGGATTATGTGGAACCGTTTGAAAAGTTCCTCTCGGAACTGCGCTCCGATGATTTCGATGTCTGCATCGCCTCCGGCGGCGGACGCATGCAAATCACCATGGACCGATACAACGCCAACTGGAAAATGGTGGAAACCGGCTGGAAAACTCACGTGCTCGGAGAGGGCCGCCTGTTTGCAAGCGCTGTGGAAGCCATCAACACGCTCCGCGATGAAACCAAAGCGATCGACCAGGATTTACCTCCGTTTGTGATCGCAAAAGACGGCGTTCCCACAGGAACCATTCAAGACGGCGACTCCGTGGTGTTCTTCAATTTCCGCGGCGACCGCGCGCTGGAAATCACCCGCGCTTTTGAAGAAGAAAACTTTTCCGAATTCGATCGCGTGCGTTATCCGAAAGTCACTTACGCCGGTATGCTTCAATATGACGGCGATTTGAAACTCCCGAAACGTTTTCTGGTGCCTCCTCCGGCGATCACCAACACGAGCAGCGAATGGTTCAGCGGTTCGGGAATCACCCAGTTTGCCTGCTCCGAAACTCAAAAATTCGGGCATGTCACCTATTTCTGGAACGGAAACCGCAGCCATAAATTCGAAGGCGAAACCTATCAGGAAATTTTATCCGATGTGGTTCCTTTCGAACAGCGCCCGTGGATGAAATCCGCCGAAGTTACCGATGCGATGATTGAGGCTCTGAAAACCGGAAAATATAAAGCACTACGCTGCAATTATCCGAACGGAGACATGGTCGGGCACACCGGCAGTTTCCGCGCCGCCACCATGGCCGTGGAAGCGCTGGATCTCGGGCTCGCGCGCTTGCTTCCGGTGATCGACGCTCTCGGCGGTGTCGCCATTATTACCGCCGACCACGGCAACGCCGATGAAATGTTTGAACTGGATAAGAAAACCCACCAGCCGAAACTCAATAAAGACGGCTCGGTGAAAGCCAAAACAGCACACACTCTGAATCCGGTACCCTGCATTCTTTACGATAACGTTTCCGGCGGAAAGCTCGCGCTTCGCGAAGGGGACTTCGGGCTCTCAAACATTGCCGCCACTACGGCAAACCTGCTCGGGTTTGAGGGTCACGAATCCTGGGACGAATCCATGCTGATTCTCAAGTAAAATAAAAATGAGGAACCCCGCTCCGGCGGGGTTTTTCTTATGTTCTCGCGCCTCACGCTTTTAACGAACCCCGACCGGTGTAATTTGCGCTGCCCTGCTTGCTTTTTACAGCAAACGGGCCGAACTTTCGGCATGGGCGAAATGCCGTGGGAAACGGCGGAGCGGGCCCTGCGCGCCTTTGCTTTACAGGGCGGCCGGGAAGTGATTCCGAGTACGATAGGCGAACCGTTACTTTATACGCATTTTGAAAAATTAGCGAACCTTGTTCGCGAGTTGAACCTCAAAATGAATCTCACCACCAACGGCACTTTCCCGAAAACCGGCGTGTTCCGAAGCCCGGAGGATTGGGCGCGTTTACTGCTCCCGGTTTGCCGCGATATTAAAATCAGCCTGATGGGTTACTCCGCTTCGGTCAATGAAAAACTGATGAAAGGCACGAACCAGTTGCGATTGCTGGATTCGATCGCACGCCTCACCGCACTTCGCGATGAACAACGCGCTTGCGGAAAGAACGTTTCCGCCGTCAGCCTTCAGGTAATGCTTTGCCGGAAAAATCTGCACGAGGTACCGGCGATTCTTTCCTTCGCTCAAAAAATAAAGGCGGACAGGGTGAAGTGGAACCGCGTGTTTTTTTTAAAAGAAGCCGGTACCGGCTTTTACGCCGAATACGCTCTCCCCGAAAATGTGAGTGAAGTGCAAGAACTCATTCGAGGCACGCCCGGGATTTTAATGGAAGGAAACTTTCTTCCCTCGAAAGAGACCGGGAAACAGGGATGTCCGTTTTTAGGGAAAGAGTTGTGGATTCTGCCGGATGGTTCCACCGAGCCTTGTCCGAATCCGGAAAGGCGTTTCGGAAAAACCGCTTTGAATCGGTCACTTTGTTCGGAATGTCTGTTGAAATGAAAATCAAATCTTACTATCATTACTTCAGGCTTAAACAAACAGCCTAGGTTAATATGAAAAGTATCTATGTTGGAAATCTCCCCTTCGCATTCAGAGATGATGATCTTACCGGTCTTTTTTCAGACTACACGGTAAGCAGTGCGAAGATTGTTATGGACCGCGACACGGGTCGCAGCAAGGGCTTCGGCTTTGTTGAAATTGAGGATGACGCAGAAGCTCTCGCTGCTGTGGAAGCCCTCAACGGCAGAGACATTAATGGTCGCGCACTTCGCGTGAACGAAGCACAACCCCGTGAACCACGTCGTTCGCCCTTCCGCGGCGGAGATCGGGGGAACCGCCGGTTTTAGTCTTTGACAAATATTATGCAAGAAACAGACTGCACATTCGTGCAGTCTGTTTTATTTTAAGGCAAAATCCGGGGTATTCCCGGCTTTTGCCCCCTCCAAAATTTTGCTGCGGATAGGTATATTTGGTTTCAAATTTCACATTACAGGATTCAACAATGTCTAAAGCTCAACTTATTAAAATTCTGATTGCAGCCGGTCTTGCCGTAGTCGCGCTGTTTGTGCCGTTTGCTGCACTCGGAGTGAATGTAAACCCCATTGAACAACGGGTGATCGCCCTTTTTGTTCTGGCTGCCTTTCTTTGGATTTTGGAACCGATTCCCATTTGGTCCACCTCGATTCTCATTATCGTTTTAATGCTTTTCACGGTTTCCGACAAGGCTCCGGCCCTGCTCACGATGGACTGTGCCGGCGAAAAATTTGCAAACCTGCTTCCTTACAAATCGGTGATGGCTACTTTTGCCGACCCGACCATTATGCTCTTTCTCGGCGGGTTCTTTTTGGCGGCGGCGGCGACCAAGTATAAACTGGACTTGAACCTGGCGCGAGTGCTTTTAAAACCGTTCGGAAAGAATCCGAAATTTTTGCTTCTCGGATTGATGATGATTACCGCAATGTTCTCCATGTTCATGAGTAACACGGCCACAGCGGCGATGATGCTTGCCATTCTCGCTCCGGTGCTCGCCCTCTTTGATGTGAATGATAAAGGCCGTATGGCGTTTGTGCTTGCCATTCCGATCGGTGCAAATATCGGCGGCATGGGCACTCCGATCGGAACCCCTCCGAACGCGATTGCCATGAAAGCTTTGGATGGTGCGGTTTCCTTCGGTAAATGGATGCTTTTTGCAACTCCCTACATGATTTTGATTTTGCTCGCCGCCTGGATTTTTCTCGTAAAAATTTTCCCGTCAAATAAAAAGAGCATGGAACTTGCCTTTAATGAAAAGTTTGTAAAGACACCGAAAGCGATCATTGCCTATATTACTTTTGCCGTGACGATTTTACTTTGGGTGACCAGCGATTTGACCGGATTGGATTCCAACGTAGTGGCGATGATTCCGATTGCCGTATTCTCCGTAACTCGCGTGATTTCTGCTAAGGATATGAATGAAATGAGCTGGGATGTTTTGTGGCTTGTCGCGGGCGGGTTTGCTCTCGGCCTCGGGCTTGAAAAAACAGGGCTTGCCAAACACTTGCTCGAAGCGATTCCGTTCGGCTCCTGGAATGTGTATGTGGTGTTCCTCGGAGTCGGTTTTATCGGGCTCTTTATGTCCACCTTTATGAGCAACACGGCGGCAGCGGCACTCCTCACTCCGATTGTGGCGGCACTCGGCGTAAGCATGGGCCCGGCTCTCGGACCTCTGGGCGGTGCACCGGGAATTATTATTGCCGTTGCTCTCTGCTGTTCTCTCGCCATGAGTCTCCCGATTTCTACGCCGCCGAACGCGCTCGCGTACGGTACGGGTTTTGTGGAAACCAAGCAGATGGCGAAAGTCGGCATATTTGTCGGGATTTTCGGGATCGCCGTGGTATTCGGTATGATGCTTCTTCTCGGAACTCTCAAGTATTTCGGTTAATAGAGATTTGTGTTTCAGGAAAGCCCGGGCAAATGCCCGGGCTTTTTCGTTGTAAAACTCACATCGAAAATTTCGGCATGGAAAGCAAATGGGTCATGCAGGGCGCCCATTCGTTTTTATAATGCGTGACATACACGAGTGTGGTGTGCCCGGACAAGAATTGAAGCAGGCTGAAAAGAGTTTCGCGGTAGTTTTCGTTCATGCCTTGAGTGGGTTCGTCCAAAAGCAGGAGTTCCGGCGGTTTCACCGCCGCGCGAAGGAGAAGAATGAAGCGTTTTTTCTCGGGGGTGAGCGCGGCGAAAGGTTTGCCGGGGTTCGAAAATCCCGATTCGGCAAGCCAGATTTTTGCCTTTTGCTTTTCTTCCCAGGAGGGTTCTCGAACGAGCGTGAGGTAAGGTGTGAATCCGGTGCAAACGACTTCAAGGAGGCTCAGTTTTTCACGGTACTGCAACGCGAGTTCCGGAGAGAAAAATCCGATTTTGGCTTTGTGTTCCCAAATGTTTAAGCCTTGCCCGGGGCGCTTTCCCAAAAGGAAAATATCGTTTTTATAAATCTGAGGGTGATCGGCGGAGAGCAGGGAAAGCAGCGTGCTTTTACCGGCACCGTTTGCCCCCATCACCGCCCAATGTTCTCCCCGCCGGATTTCCCAGGAAAGGTCACGAATAACCGGTGTTTCTCCGAACGAGACATTCACATGATCGAGTTTCACAAGAACTTCGCCCGGATTTTGAGCCGGTTGGAGTTCGTGAATCTCGTAATGTTTTGGGTTTTCCGTTTTGGTGAAATAAGAAAGCGTATGCGGGAGTTTGTCTGAAATATTTTCCCAAATACCGTTTTCAAAGCGAAACGCGGGAATTTCGGGGAGAAGTTCATCTTCGCGTTTGAGCCCAATGATCATCGGGATTTTCTCTCTTCGGAATTGCAAAATATGCTTGGCGAGTTCCTCTCGAAATTCCGGATCCAGACCGCCGAACAGATCGTCAATCAAAATACTTTTTGGGTTTTCCATAGTGAGGCGGGCGAGAAGAACGCGGCGGAGCTCCCCATTGGAAAGGCTTAAAAGCGTGCGTTCCAAAATGCCGGGCGGGAGATTTGCAAATGCGAGGCCCGATTGTAAACGGGTTTCATCGGTAAGCGGGAAAGCTTCGGATTCAATCGCATAACCGGATTGCAAAAAGAATTTCTTTTTTAAAAGCAAGTCGCGCACGCGAGGCATTTCACGGTCTTCCAGACTAATCAGGCGCTGCTGCCAAAACGGCGCGAGGGTGCGCTGAATTTTCTTTTGCAGTTCTCCCGAAAAGAAACCGACTTGCGAGAATTTTTGCGCAAGGATCTTCCGGAGCTCCGGCGTGTCTTCCGATGAAAACGGCACCAACTGCGCCTGCGGAAACGCATTGACGAGAGATTTCAAAGAAGAAAAATTCATGAACTCATAGACCTTTTGCGAAATGCTCACTCAAAATAGTAAATGCCGCCTTTGTCATCCTCCGACTCAATCGGAGGATCCAAATCAATTGTACTTCCTTGGATTTACCGCACCCATGTAGTCCGATCCGGCATGTTAAACTTTTGGATTCCCCGGTTAGGCCGGGGAATGACGGGAATGTGTCTTCCTGTTTATTGACAATAAACCCCACACCCAAATTTCCCTTATCCCATGCCTCAAATTTTCATACCGAAAGTCACCTCTTTATAAATGCTGCAGAATGTTTGCTATTTCCCTGTTGTATGACAATGTGATATTTTTGAGGCGGTAACCGACTTATATCAAGGCTGGTTTTATTGCCCGAAAATTGATTTACGATAACTTCTTTACCTTGTATGTTATAAATAGAATATGTTTTTTTACCGTTTCCGGTCAGTTCAATATGAAGTTGATTTGAATTTACGGAAATATGGAATTGCCGCCCGGGTTTAAATGATTTTATTCTGTCGGTATTGATTTCAATATAGGAGAATTCTGTTCGTGAATAGTTTTCCCAGTCATTTAAATCGCTGTCCCATGATTCGATTAACTGGCTCAGTTGATTTCCGTTTGCATCATAGGTGTAACTATATCGTGAACTATTTCTCCAAGTATTTCTGTCCCATGATTCGATTAACTGGCTCAATTGATTTCCGTTCGCATCGTAGGTGTAACTATTTCGCGAATAGTTTTTCCAGTCATTTAAATCACTGTCCCAGGATTCGAGTAAATGACTCAATTGATTTCCGTTTACATCGTAGGTGTAACTATTTCGCGAATTATTTTTCCAGTCATTTAAATCGCTATCCCATAACTCGCTTAAAGAACTCAACCGATTTCCGTTTGCATCGTAGGTGTGATTCTGTAGCAAACTATTTTTCCAGTTATTTAAATCGCTGTTCCATAATTCGCATAAAATGTTTAGTGGATTTCCATTTACATCGTAAGTGTAACTATATTGTGCACTGTTTTTCCAGTCATTCAAATCGCTGTCCCAGATTTTACCTAAAGCACTCAACTGATTTCCGTTTACATCGTAGGTGTAACTATATTGTGCATTGTTTTTCCAGTCATTTAAATCGCTGTCCCATAATTCGTATAAATAGCTCAATTGATTTCCATTTACATCGTAGGTGTAACTATATCGTGTACTGTTTTTCCAATCATTTAAATAGCTCTCCCAAGATTGGATTAAATAACTCAACTGATTTCCATATTCATCGTAGGTGTAACTATATTGTGCATTGTTTTTCCAGTCATTTAATGTACTATCCCAAAAATATTGATTTGAAGATTGAATATAATACTTGCAGAAAGCCAAGGAAGTTAAAGTGCATAAAAGCAGTATGATCCGTTTCGGTTTCATCGGGTACTCCAAAGTGACGAGAGGCTTATTAAATATAAATCATTATCTTGTATGCCGGTTAATAATTTCGCGGACATTTTTTGGATTTTGCGCATTAGGACGTGTTAATCCGACAAGAGCAATTTTTGATATTCATGAAAATTCAAGAAATACAAGAAGTAATTATACGGAAGATGAAAATGGCATCCCAAAATTATTTTCCACTAATATGTTCATTTTAGCAGAAAAGATATTACCAATGATTAAAGATGAATTAGAAAAATTAAAGGCAGAGGAAAAGAAAAATAGACCTCTTCGGAAAATAATATAAATTCAGCGTTTTAATAATAGAAAGGCTTTGTTAGACCAAAGTGTTGTTGATAGACAGACTTGGATCCCGACCAAGTGGCGGTGCAGACAAAGAAAATCTTACATACCCGATCGAACTATATTGATGCGGTAAATCCAAAAAAGAATAAATCAACAAAGTTACCGCAATTTCCGAAGAGGTCTAATGCTGTTTCTTATCGAATGGAAAAAACCTAAAACACCAGAATTTCAGATAAATTACAGCCTGAAAAGCACAGAGGCTCACAAAACAAGCATTCCATCGCCGTAACTGAACAGTTTTAATTTGTTTTCAACGGCAAAGCGATAGGCTTCGAGTGTCTGCTCTTTGCCGTAAAATGCGGATACGAGCAAAATGAGAGAGCTTTTGGGCCAGTGAAAATTGGTGAGGAGCCCGTCGATCACTTTGTAACGGTATCCCGGATAAATGAACGCGCGCGTCACTCCTTTTTGAGCGGTGAGAATTCCGTTTTCGGCGGCGACGGTTTCCAAAACCCGTGTGCACGTGGTCCCTACCGAAATAATGCGCCCGCCGTTTTGTTTGGCGCGGTTGATCATTTGTGCGTTTTCTTCGTTGATTTCGTAATGTTCGCCGTGCATTTGGTGTTCGCGGTAATCTTCGGCGGCAATATTTTGGAATGTCCCGAGCCCCACATGAAGCGTGACTTCGGCTACGGAAACCCCGTTGTTTTTTAAGGCTTCCAGCATTTCTTCGCTGAAATGCAGGCTCGCGGTAGGGGCTGCGACCGCGCCGGAATATTTGGCAAAAATGGTTTGATAGTCTTCTTTATCCTGCTGATCGTCGGCGCGGCGAATGTAAGGCGGGAGCGGAACGTGCCCTTCGGCCTGAATCACTTTTTCAAGTTCCGCGGGAGTGGTTTCAAATTCGAGAATGCGCGTGCCGTCGGCGAGAATATTTTCCACGCGAACATGAGTTCCGCCGATCACGGCCGATTTTCCGATGGAAAAAGCCCGCCCCGGTTTCACCGAGGCTTCCCAGCGGGCATTTCCGTTTTCGGCGGGCACGAGAGAACGCACGAGAAGAATTTCCGCTTTGCCGCCGTGAGGCGTTTCCCCGAACAGGCGCGCGGTGCCGCCGTGAGGCGTTTCCCCGAACAGGCGCGCGGGAATGACTTTGGTGTTGTTCACCACCAGACAATCGCCCGCTTTAAAAAGGGGGATGATTTCCCGGGAAGAGAGAATCCGGCGTTCGCCTCCGTTTTTCGGGCAATAGAGAATACGCGTATTTCCCTTTCCTGCGGTGCGCTCGGCAATCAGTTCCGCGGGGAATTCAAAATTGAATTCGGATAAATTAAATTCGTTCATTTGATTAATTTCATCGATTGTTTCAAACGGTCTTTGATGGCTTTTTTAAGTGATGTCGGCTCGACCACAAAAGCATCCGGGTAGAGGCTGAACAGCCAGGATTCCAAATCGGGAGTGCGGTAAAGATTCAGTTCCACCTGCATATCGCCGCTTGAGAGATTTTTGGTTTTTGCCTTCGGGTTGAAATTGGATTTCCGGAATTGACTTTTCAGCCAGGGAGAAATTACATTCAAAATAATTTTCTGCGGTTCCGGTTTGTTTTCCGGCACCCATTTTCCGAAACAGTATTTATAAAACGGTTCGGAATCAAAAACGATTTCTTCAAAGGTTTCGTTGAGTGTGGTTTCCTGTTTAATGTTTTTAAAAACGAGTAATTTTACCGGCGCATCCGAAACGGAAGAACGTTCCCGGTAAACCAGGTAAAGCGTGTCGATGCGGAGAATCAGTTCGAGCGGTTTTATTACCATCTCGCTGATTTTGCTGTTTTCAAGCCGGTGTTCATAGCGAATTTTAAGGCACTTTCTGTTTTTAATGGCATCCTGATATTTTTCAATTCGCGTTTCCATTTGATTCAAATCGAACTCGGCGAAAGGGCCGCGATCAATGACAAAATGGGAACTCAGCAACGGATCTTCCGGAAATTCCTGCATCACATCATCTTTCAAAAACTTAATCGTACTTTTGATCACCTTGCCGTAGCGCGCTGTTTCGGCAGACGGTGCCAATTCTTCATTCATTTTTTCCAGCGAACGAATCAGTTTGTTCAACGTTTTATTTTCTTCCGCTTCCAGATAAAACCGGTTCGCCTTTTTTCCCAAAAGTCCTTCGTCTTCTACCGTGCGGAGATACCGGTACACCGTGCGTTTATCGCAATTCATATAAACGGCGAGTTCTTCGAGAGAGGCGGGCGATTTCGAAAGCCGTTTTTTGAAATTCAGAATTTTTTCATACGTTGATGACATAATTAAGGAATCACCCGCAAATTATTTTTGAGTTTAAGGGATTTGAAATGCCGAAATACCATTAAAGCCGCGAGCCGTTTCTGAAAAATAGAAGTTACGAAACCTTCCAGCAAAAAGGAATCGTCGAACCCGGAAACGCGAATACAGGCTCCCTGTAACCGCGGGTGTTCCTGAAGTATCCGCGCCATCGAAAGACTTTTTTGATGAAGCGAGGCGGAGTGGTGTTCTTCCAGTTTGAGAGAAAAGGAGCGGATGCCGGGAATCAAAGCGAGCCGTTTTTCGAGCAGAGCTTCGGCCGTTTCGGAATAGCAAAACGCATGGATATCCACATTTCCGTTTTGAACCGCATAGGAATAGTTAAAAATCGGGAGCGATAAATCTTCCAAAACCAGCAACACGGATTTTTCGATTTGAGAATCCGGAATATTTTGAGGCGGCTCCACCGTTAAGAATTCCACGACACCGCGCAGGAGTTTTTGTTCCGAAAGAAAATGGAGAATATTTTTTTTCTGCGCGTAAGAGGAAACACTTCCCTGAAGATAAATGATCCCTTGCCTCACCAGAATCCGAAGTTTTGCCGCTTCTGCCGGGAAATGGGCGCCGAGTTCTTCCGCAAAAAAGTGCTGTAATTTTCCATCTTCGGGATACTGTGCGGAAACCGGAAGCGTGATGAAAAGGAGCGTATCGTCATTCAAAAGGAGAGCGGTGCGATCTTTGCCGTTATCGCGAATCAAACCCACCACCACGCCGAATTGATCGCGCGGCACATGATAAATAAAATCTCCGAGAAGTGCTTCTGCCAATTGGACCGGAAATAGACAATATCCCCGGGGCGATTCTTCCTCTTCGATTTTTTGATAGGGGTGTTTCACCTTGCGTTCGCTGCCGTCGGTATCTTTTAAAAGAATGATTTCTTCGGCGGCATTATGAAAGAGGCCCTTGACCTTCAGCGGGCGCGGTTCGCCTTTCATGTAAAGCCAATCGCCCGGGTTAAGGCGATTCTTTCCTAAAATTTTGGTATGGAAATGATTTGCCGCCGGTGTGCGAATCGAAACGAATTCGTGAGAGAATGCGGTAAAAAAAGTCCCGCAGTGATCGCAAATACAAAGGAGCGGCACTCCCTTTTTCGTTCCGCTTCTCGGGAAAAAGGGTTCCCGTGCAAAAATCCCATGATCCCCGACATTCCGGCAGTTTCGGCAAAAGAGACTTTCGGTAAGAATCCGGTGTGGGAAATGGGCGTGCAAAGAACTATTCCTGCATTAAAGGTTCCGCAAAAGTAATGCGCCGGAGCGATTCTTCTTTGCCGAGAGTTTCAAAAATTTCCCAAAGCCCCGGCCCGGCTGTCGTTCCGGAAACGGCAAGGCGTACGGCACCCACCAAATCGCCCAATTTACATTCCCTCGTTTGGGCGAGAGTCTGAAACGCGTTTTCGATGGAGCCTGCCGTAAACGGTTCGGTTGTCTGCAATGCGTTTTTCACCGCCTGCGCAATGCCGCGGGAACCTTCGCCCCAGTTTTTCTTTTGCCCCTTTTCGTCGAAACTTTCGGGAGCTTTGAAAAAGAACATGGCCATCGCCGCCAGGTCTTGAAGAAAGTGAATGCGCGGCTTTAACATTTCCGCTACTTTTTCAAAATAAATTTCTGCATAGTTTGAAACGGCAATTCCCCCTTCCGCCAAATCTTTTTTCAAGCGTTCCGCGAGAAGGGAAGTTTGGGTGAGGCGAATATGCTGCCCGTTCATCCATTGCAGTTTTTTCTCATCGAACGAAACTGCTTTCGGGTTGATACGTTCCAGAGTAAACGAGTCGATCATTTCTCGAATGCTCATCACCTCGCGATCATCGCCCGGATTCCAGCCGAGAAGCGCGAGGAAGTTCACGAGAGATTCCGGCAAGTAACCGAGATCGCGGAAATCCCCTACGGAAGCCGCTCCTTTTCGCTTCGAGAGTTTTCCGCCGCCCGCGGCGAGAATCACCGGGAGATGGCACCACGCGGGCGGTTCCCAACCAAATGCCTTGTAAAGAAGAACGTGTTTCGGTGTGGAGCTGATCCATTCATCGCCGCGAAGCACATGGGAAGTTTCCATCAGGTGATCATCCACCACGCTGGCAAAATGATAGGTCGGAAATTGGTCGCGCTTGATCAGCACGAGATCATCGAGGAGCGCATTTTGATATTCGATGGTGCCGCGAATCAAATCGTCAAAAATCGTCACACCGTCTTCCGGGACTTTAAAACGGATCACCGCTTTTTCGCCGGCTTGAATTCTCGCTTCCGCTTCTTCTCTTGAAATTCCGCGGCAATGGCGGTCGTAGCCCGTAACGGGCGCGCCGGATTTTTCCTGTTCGGCACGTACTTGCTGCAAGCGTTCTTCGCTGCAAAAACAGTAGTAAGCATCGCCGGAGTCGAGTAACTTTCGAATTTCCCGCGCGTAAATATCCAAGCGTTCACTTTGAAAATACGGGCCTTTATCGCCGCCGCATTCGGGACCTTCATCCCATAATAACCCGAGCCATTTCAAATCGCGCAGTAAATCGTGAAGCGCTTCTTCGTTATAACGCTTGCGGTCGGTATCTTCGATGCGGAGATAAAAAGTACCGCCGGTGGCTTTTGCAAAAAGGTAATTGTAAATGGCGGTTCTCGCACCGCCCACATGAAGATAACCGGTGGGACTGGGGGCAAATCGAACGCGGACAGGCTTTGTTTCGGGCATGGAAAATCCGGGAAATTGTGGAAGTGATTCGGTTTAAAAATAATAAAAATGGTTGGGGGCCTGGATTAAGGCTTTCGAGCCTCTGCTTTTTCGGCCGCCAATAAATGAATTTACGCCCAAAGCATTGGATACGGAGTTTTATTGTGTATATTTTGAACATGAGCGACCCGCAAGTTTCGAATCATTTTTCCGCCTATTTATTTTGGGATGTTCCCAAGAGCAATATTGATTTGGATCGGTATCCTTAAGCGATTGGCAATTGATCAAGAATTACTACGGTATTAAAATAATTGCAGAAAACGTTAAAAAATTTCGCAATTTAGATCCCAAGGCTTTATCTTATATCGCCGCCGTTTCAAATACATCTCGCGAAGAGTTTCGATGTTACAATAAAATAACGATTGATTGTGGTTAAGCTATATTTAAATTAAGTTCTGTTAGATCAAAGTGTTGTTGATAGACGGATTAGCCCCTGATATAGCCACTTGGATCCCGCATCAAGTGCGGGATGACACGGGAATGTCATTCTCGGGCTTGACCCGAGACAATGTTGCGGCGCACACTGAGAAAATCTTACATACCAAATCGAACTTAACTGATGCGCAAATCCAAAAAAGAACAAAT
>QMCE01000170.1_pt1 | contig 30048 bp, 25 predicted proteins | sample 1821851 | NCBI WGS metagenome assembly QMCE01 (sample SAMN09453174, study PRJNA476694) | Termite gut metagenome, whole genome shotgun sequencing project. | isolation source: worker | host: Odontotermes sp. | place: South Africa:Pretoria | collected 2016-01-28 | reverse complement strand
CACTTCGGGGAGCCAAATGGTCTTCGAGGCCGGCTTTAGCAGCTACCGCAGTTATGTGAGGGTGAAAAGCGAGGAAGATACCCGGCGGACAATCGTATTTTAACGTGAGTTAGACGAATTCGTCGAACGCAAAGCGACTGTATGACAATCGTTTACCCTTGAGAGAAACCCTCAAGTGGGTTTCGCTAAGCCCTCCCCTACGGTTAGGGGAGGGCTTGGGAGGGTTGATCGAACACTTGCGGCTTTTCAAAAGACGCTAACGAGGGTTCGACAAATTCAAAGTAAAAGAACAACATAAAGCAACACTCTTTAAATCAGCTTGTTTGAATTCGTCGAACTCACGTTAAAATAATCTAAACCATATTAACGCACCGTATCCACTGCTCGATATTATGCAGTACAAGAGGCAACAAGGAGCGAGATACTTGCGCTTGCGAAGGAGGCCGAACGCTACTGCAACCTGCTGATAGCGCAAAGCGACAGTTGGCTGCCAGAGGGAACGGACTTGTTGCCGCCGGAGGAAATACCGGCCGGTTGTCCGTCTGAAAGCAATTGCACGACATACCGACAACAATGAGTTGGTAATGTTTTTACCTGCCATCGGGTTGTCCGGCCTTAGGCTATTTCACATGAATCGGGCTCTGTCGGTATAACTGATGTATTATGCCGTCGGCGAGGCCGATTTTGGGGACTATGATTTCGTCGATGCGGCAGGAGCCGGCGGCGGTTAGGAATATTTCGAGTGCCGGCATTATGACGTCGGCGCGGTAGTCGTTGAGGCCTAACTTTTCGATACGCTCCTCGTAGCTCATCTTTTTCATCTGCTCGAACAGCATCTTCAGTTCGACGTAGCGCAGGGGTTCCTTGTCCTTTTTGGTAAGCATCTTGTGCGCTTTGTTGATATTGCCGCCCGAACCGACGATCGCCACGGGGCGGTACTCCTTTCTTATCAGGTTCAGGCACTCCCTGAACCGTGCGGTTTCGGCCTTGTCGGTAGCGCCGCTGAGCATACGCACCGTCCCGAGCGGAAACGATTCGGAGTATGCAGGTCGGCGGTTGCTGTAAACCGTGAGTTCGGTGCTGCCGCCGCCCACATCGACGTAGAGGAAGCGCTTGTCGCTCTCCATAAGCCCGACTATGTCGCCCGCCTCGAAGATGGTCGCGGCCTCCTCCTTGCCTGATATTATTTCGATCTTTATGCCGCTCGCCATAAGGATGCGGCGAACGGCCTCCTCTCCGTTAGCCGCTTCGCGCATGGCACTTGTGGCGCAAGCGCGGTATGCCTGTACGTCGAATACTTTAATAATATGCGCGAACCCCTGCATAGCTTTTTCGAGTTTGCACAACTTATCTTTGCCGATGCTGCCAGTTGTGAAGACATCCTCGCCGAGACGTATGGGGGCGCGGACGAATGCAGCCTTCTTGAACTCCGTCGCGCCGTTGCTCTCGACGTAGCTTATCAGCAGCCTTACGGCATTGGAGCCTATGTCTATTGCGGCGAAAGTCTGTTTTGTCATCTGTTCTTCGATTCGAAATAGCGGTATAATTCTATCTGGCTGCGGCGGGCATCTTCGTCGGAAGTACGGCGCACATAGCGGTTGTCGAACGGCGGGGCTGTCAGGCGCGCCTTGGTGTTATCGTGCCACTGTATGTCGAAATAGTCCTCCAGCGTAGCGTGAATGCGCCTGTCGCGTATGGGAATGCCTACCTCAACACGGCGGTCGAAGTTGCGCGTCATAAGGTCGGCACTCATGATCCAGCTCTGAGGCTTCCCGCCGCAACAGGCGATAAGCAGCCGGGCGTGTTCGAGGTATTTGTCGACGATGCTGTGTATCTCGATATTTTCGCTCAAACCCTTTATCCCCGTAACCAGGCAACACGCCCCGCGCACTATGAGGCGTATCTTCACTCCCGCCCGCGAAGCCTCGTAGAGTTTTTCGACCGTCTTTTCGTCGGTGAGCGAGTTGAATTTGCCGTATATATATGCCTTTTTGCCCTTTTTCGCCTGCTTTATTTCGCCGTCTATTATGGCCTCTATCCTGTCGCGCATATAGTATGGCGACACAATGAGGCGTTTGTATTCGGGATGCTTGTGGGTGTTTTGCAGAAAATCGAACACTTTGCGTGCATCCTCCACCGCCTGTTCGTCGGCGGTCATCAACCCGAAGTCGCTGTAAATACGCGCAGTGTCCTCGTTGAAATTGCCCGTACCCACGTAAACATAGCCCCGCATCGCCGAGCCTTCATGACGCTCTATTAGCAGCAGTTTGCTGTGTACCTTCAGTTCTTCGAGGCTGTGTACCACCTTCACGCCGCCGTTTTGCAGCAGGTCGGTGTTGTCGATATTCTGCTCTTCGTCGAAACGCGCCTTTAGTTCGACCAAAGCCGTAACCTGCTTGCCGTTGCGTGCCGCACTAAGAAGGGCGTGAATCACTTTCGAATGAAGCGCCGTCCGGTAGAGGGTGATATGTATGGAGTGCACGCGCGGATCGACTGCCGCCTCGCGCAGCAGGTCTATGAAGTGGTTGAATGTGTGGTATGGGTAGCACAGCAGGATGTCCTGCTTGCGGATGACCTTGATGATGCTGTCGAACGGGTCTATTTGGGGATGCAGTAACGGTTCTGCTTTCGATTCTTCGAGGTCGGGGCGCACTTTCGGAAATTTGACAAGGTCGCGCATCTGGTGGTAGCGTCCTCCGGGTTCGAGTTGTCCGGCGCTGCGCGTCCCCAACTTGTATGCGATGGTTTGCAGCACGTCGCCGGGCATCGAACGGTCGTATATCAGCCTCACGGGACGTCCCTGCTCGCGTTTGTGAATGCCGCGCGTCATCTTTTCGGACATGCTCTTCAGCACGTCGTCGCCGAGAGAGAATTCGGCATCGCGCACGATCTTGAACGTATGTGCCGTTATGGTGTCGTAGCCGAACATGAAGAATATATCGTCGAGAAAGAGCCTGATTATGTCGTCGAGGAATATCACGTCGGTTTGCCCTTCGGCCGAGGGCAGCACCACGAAGCGCGGGCAGTCGTTGCTGACGGGTATCTGCACTATCGCGTAGCGGGTGCGCTTGGGCCCCACCATTTTTACGGCGAGGTATATCTTGCCGTCGGGCAACAGCGGCGTGTCGATGCTCTTGCGCAGTATCAGCGGCACGAGCCTGACGCTCACCACCGAGGCGAAGTATTGGCGGCAGAATTCGCGCTGTGCCTCCGAGAGGTTCAAGTCATCGACAACGCGGACGCCCTCGCTCTCCATCTCGTCGATTATGGCCGCATACGACGAGAGGAATATCCCGCGCGAGGACTCTATATGCTTGTCGATGAGCGGCACGAGTTCGGGGGCCGTGTAGCCGCCGCTGAGGCGCGGTTGATTTTTGTATTTCAGTTCCGCAAGCCTCATCATGTTTGCCAGCCTGACGCGGATGAATTCGTCCTGATTGTTTGAAAATATGCCGAGGAACCGCAGCCGCTGTACGAGCGGCACGTTACGGTCGTTTGCCTCCTGCATCACGCGGTCGTTGAACAGCAGCCAACTGAGTTCGCGATTGTATGTCTTGCTCATAGATTGGTTATAATCCTGCAAAAGAATATATTGGGTATTACATTCCGGTTACGGCCGTGTTAAGAAATCGGGCAAACATACCTGCGGCGCTTACCGATGACCGTACCTCCCGGCGGTATGCGCACAAAACAAGGCCGACCCAAATTGGGCCGGCCTGCCGGAGCATTACGCTCTGAGGCGTCCCAACCGCGGCATGGAGGGGCTGGCGATATCCCCTGACGGCACGAAGCTCTACGGCATCATGCAGTCGCCGCTCTGTTATCCCGACGCGGCGGACAAAGAGCGCTCGGTGAACAACCGCATCGTCGAAATAAGCCTTACCGGCGGTGGTGTGCGCGAATACCTGTATCGTATGGACTCGCCGGAGAATGTTGTGTCGGAGATATGTTTTGCCGGAGATTCGGTTTTGCTGGTGCTCGAACGCGACGGGGAGTTTCCCCGCGAAGGCAACGGGTTCAAAAAGGTGTTCCGGATAGAACTCGCTCCGGCGGCGGAGATCTCCTCCGAAGCCGTCGAACCGCTGTCGTTGTCCGAATTGAGCGGCAGAGGGATAAGTCCGGTGGGAAAAACACTTTTCGCCGACATACTCAAAGAGATACCCGGATACCGGCACGACAAACCGGAGGGGATAACCCTCCTCGGCGATTCGGTGCTGTGCGTGGTTAACGACGATGATTTCGGCATCGCGCCGCAACTCCCCGGCGGCTACGGCCCGAAGCTCGACCCCGACGGGCGGCAGGACGTATGCACAATTTATTTTATTTCACTGAAAAATAATATCAGGAAGCTTCGGCGGGAAAATCCAAACAAGCTCTAAAAAAAGCCGGAGGGCGTGGATTCACATCCGACCCTCCGGCCCCGGCGGGATGTTGTCGCCGCAGGTTTAAAACACAAAATTATGAGAAAAATGACCTTATCGGAAGTTGTTCCGGGAGCCGGAACCGCTTCTATGCACTGGTCGGGCGCTTTATTCTCTTTTTGACCTCACGGCTCTTTTTGCGCAAAACGATATCCCCTCCGTCCATCGCGGCCTCCAGATCGACGCCCTCTTCGATCTCTCCGCTTATGATCAATTCGGCCAGGGGTTCCTCTATATGGCGGAGGATTATCCTTTTGAGCGAACGCGCACCGTAGCGGGGTTCGAATCCCATGGAGGCGAGTTTTTCCTTTACCGCGGGGGTGACCGTGAGCTTGTAGCCCATTGCCCCGGTACGATGCAGAAGATGCTCCAGTTCGATATCCACCACCTGTTTTATATCCTCCTTCGAGAGGCTGTCGAACACGACCACGTCGTCGATGCGGTTGATGAACTCCGGGGCGAAAGTATCCTCGAGCGCTTTGCGGTAGCCGCTTTCGTTTTTAGTTTCCTGTATCACCTCCAGATCGGGAGTGTGGTAACCTATAACCGGGGTCTTGGTCGCCACACGGCGAGAGCCTGCGTTCGATGTCATTATGATGACCGTGTTGCGGAAATCCACCCGCCGTCCGTTGCCGTCGGTGAGGTGTCCCTCGTCGAATATCTGAAGCATGATGTTGAATACGTCGGGATGCGCCTTCTCGATCTCGTCGAACAATATCACCGCATAGGGCTGTCTGCGAACGGCTTCGGTAAGCTGGCCGCCTTCGTTGTAGCCGACATATCCGGGAGGCGAACCTATCAGGCGGCTTACGTTGTGCTTCTCGGAGTACTCGCTCATGTCTATTCTCACGAGCGCGTCGGGACGGTCGAACATCCACTTCGAGAGCTCCTTGGCGAGCAGGGTCTTGCCCACTCCGGTAGGGCCTACGAACATGAACACCCCTATCGGCTTGCCGGGGTCTTTGAGTCCGGACCGCGAGCGCTGCACCGATTTGGTCACCTTGTCTATGGCGTTCTTCTGTCCTACGACGAGCGATCCCAGATGGCGCGCCATATCTTTCAGGCGTGCTTTTTCGCTCTGCGATACGTTCTGCACCGGTATTCCGGTCATCATGCTCACCACCTCCTGTATATGTTCGGGGCCTATGACCGCCGGATCGAGATCTGCCCTCCTCCGGAAGTCTGCCCGTATCTCCTTTATGCGCGTCGAAATAGCCGCTTCCTGCAAACAGGCCTTGGCCGCGTCGTAATCGAGGGCGGAAGCCGCGCGGCGTTTCTCCTCCTCCGCACGGCGTGCCGCTTCCTCGAGCTCATGTAGAATGTCGGGTTCTTTCGAACCGAAAATGTGGGCTTTGGAGCCGGCCTCATCGAGTACGTCTATGGCCTTGTCGGGGAAATGGCGGTCGGTTATATACCTGTCCGTCAAGTCTACGCAGGCCGCTATCGCCTCCTCGGAGTAGCGCACCGAATGGTGCCGCTCGTAGTGCCCTTTGATGTGGGTTAGTATTTTGAGAGTATCTTCTTTCGATGTGGGTTCGACCATGATCTTCTGGAAACGCCGTTCCAGAGCGCCGTCGTTCTCGATGTTCTCGCGGTATTCGTCGAGCGTGGTAGCCCCTATGCACTGCATCTCCCCTCTGGCAAGGGCGGGTTTCAGTATGTTGGCCGTGTCGAGGTTGCCCTGTGTCGATCCTGCGCCAACGATAGTGTGTATCTCGTCGATGAACAGTATCGTGTTGCTGTTCTTCTTCAGCTCTTTCATGAAATCCTTGATGCGTTCCTCGAACTGGCCGCGGTACTTCGTGCCTGCCACCATGGAGGCTATGTCGAGCGAAAAGAGCATCTTGCCCTGAAGGGCGGGCGGTACGTCGCACGAGACGAGCCTGAGCGCCAGTCCTTCGGCTATGGCGCTTTTGCCCACGCCCGCTTCGCCTATCAGCACGGGGTTGTTTTTCTTGCGCCGGCCGAGGATCTGTATGAGCCTTTCGATCTCCTTATCGCGTCCTATGACGGGATCTATATTGCCTTCGCGCGCGGCACGGGTAAGGTCGGTGCCGTACTTTTCGAGGCCTGACAAGCTTTTCCTCGCCTGCCTGACCAGCCCACCGCCATAATCGCCTGCCGGATCTTCATCCTCGTCGGCAATAGTGCCGGGAGAGGCTTCATCGTCGGTATCTGCCTCTTTGAATTGCGACGAAGTGATGCGCAATATGCGGATGTTGCGCATGGCGTTAAATTCGGCATAGTAATCCTCGTCAGGCGGGAAGTCCGAGCCGCACTGCCTTACGGTATGCGCCGTGATGTTGTACATGGCCAGCACGCGCGAGGATATCAGGTTCCTGTCGCGCAGTATGTACATGAGCAGATGCATGGTGTTCACCACCGGCTCCTGCGCGGCGGTGAATTCACCGGCTATCTTTTCGAGCTCCTCTTCGAGGGTGTCGTAAAACTCGTTTCCGCCGGCTATAGTTTTATCGTTGTCGATCGCATTCTGCAACTCTTTCTCGATCCTTGCCTTTACCTGGTACAGTTCCCAGCCTTTGAGCAGTTTTCCCAGAATGTGAGCGGCGTGACAATTACCCTCTTCCATGATGACGAGAAAAGCCGTGTCGACGGGATTGCTTCCGCCGCTTCGATTAAAGGTGAGGATCCCTCTGGCGAGGGCGTTCTTCAACGCTTTCGTCTGTCTGATTTTCATTATCTGGTTGCGGTTGTGTGTTGTGCATAGATAACGAAAAAGGCCGACCCGATATTTTATCCCGACGGTACAGGTACTGTGCAGGTGTATTGTTTAGTCGCATAAAACACTAAATATTAGAGATATTAACATCACCATAATAAATTATTATACCGCGATAAAAAAATCGCATTCCATCACGGATGCGATTTTTTTTAATTGAGAATAAGGCAATGTATCTTATTCTTAAATTTTCTTCCCCCATTCGCCGACCTCGAGATTGCGGATGTCGGGGCCGTCTATTTCCAGGCGGACGGCGGTGCGGACGTGATGGAAGCCCGACTTGCCGGCAGCTCCGGGGTTTATGTGGAGCAAGCCGTTGGCTTTGTCGTACACCACTTTAAGAATGTGCGAATGTCCCGCTATGAAGAGCGTCGGACGGCACGTCATGATTTTTCCGTATGCGTCCGGCGTATAGTTTCCCGGATAACCGCCTATATGGGTCATCAGCACCCTCACGCCTTCGCACTCGAAGCAGTCGAATTGATGGTGGACGATCCTCGTTACCGCGTCGTCGGTATTGCCGTAAACAGCCCTGAACGGTTTGAATGCCGCGATACGGTCGGCCAATGCCACGGACCCTATGTCGCCCGCGTGCCATATCTCGTCCACGCCGGCGAGGAATTCCTCCAGAGGGCTGTCGAAAGTGCCGTGGGTGTCCGATATTATTCCTATTCTTTTCATTACAACTTCATTACAACGGTATTGAGAATCCAGCCGAAAAGAACGGCCTGCGGTCTTCGGGAGCATCGTTATCGCAGGGGAAGTAAACCGACAGCGACAGGGTGCAGGTCCCTTCCGAGGGAAGCCTGAGGGGTGCGATATCGAAATTCACCGTCCCGCCCCACGAGTAGGCCGACCCTTCCGTGAGTGCGAACGAGCCGTCCAAACCAAGGTAGTTCTTCCTGGTATAGCCGGCATAGTCGAATCCCACGCTCATGTGGATGCGCTTGAGGAAAAAGACCCCGCTCAACCCCCAGTCGGGATAGGCCACCGGGAAGAGGTAGTTGGCCGACACTGCGGTATAGTCCTTCAGCATGGAGATATTCTCAAGTCCGCGCGGCAGAATGTCCAGAACGCCGTAAGGAAAATTACCGTGCCCGAAACTGTTCTGGTAAGTGGCGGCCAGGCTCAGACCGTGATGGCGGAATAGTCCAGGCGCATAAACGCGGCCATAGAGGCTTCCCGTCAGTGCGTCTATCTTGTCGCGCGGGTCGCCCACGACGGTGGCGCGAAGCATATACCCCCACCGCGGCTGCAGGTCGAGCCCCGTGCGGCGCACATTGTCGGCATAGGCGACGACCCCGGCGACAAGGTGCTCGCCTTTTATGTAATGTCCGTCGAACGGCTCCCAGTAGAGCGAGTTGCGGTAGAGGTACTGCACGCTCGGAGTGAGCGAACGGATGCGGTAACCCGACGAGAGCAGCATGGGCAGATAGATCCGCGCACTCGCCGTAAGGTAATCTTTCAGCTTCCCCTCCGGTGCAGGCTGGTTGTTCACGGTCTCGTAAACTGCCTGCGAGCGGTTGCTCCACAGCACGTCCAGCTCTATCTTGGGCGCCCATCCCAGATAGCGGAACGTACCCCTCAGGAGCGAATTGCCGTCTTCCATATAGCCGTAGGCGATGTTCGAGGTGGCGGTGCCGAGCGTATTCTGCGATATGAGCGTCGCACCCAGGTTTACGGTGAGATCGCCCGCGATAAGGTTTTCGGGGACCACGTCCAGCAGCGGCACCCAACTGTGGAAGTTGAACAGGTGCAGCCCCTTGCGGTAGCGTTTGGATGGTTTCGTCTCTTTGGATGCCTCCAGATCGGTTGCCCTGAAACAGACGCTGTCTATCTTGGGCAGCCCCCAGTCGGCTATCGGCGGATTGACGATGTTTTCGGGAGTATAAAAGGTAAGATTGTGAGTCCCCCGTTTCCTGATAGGGTCTTCAACAGGGTTTTCGGTAGATTGCACAGCCACATTGTAACCGTTGCAGTCATACACCGTAAGCGCCACCCGCTTCCCGTCTGGCGACGGGGAGGGCGAGAAAGAGCCGTAGCGCGAAGTCGTCAGGCGGTATTGGCGCCCTTCCGCAAGATCGTACATATAGGCCTCGTCGTAGCCCGACAGTATCGACCCGTAATAGAGCTTGCCGCCGCCTGCGGAAAGATCGCCAAGAGTGACTTTAGCCGGTGGCACGGGCAAAGCTATTTTTGAATTTTCACCATCCAAGTCGCTTAACCCATGTATCCACATTCCCGCATTTTCAGAGGTAAGAAGTATAAAGAAAAGCATATCGGTCACATCGTCATAAGCAAGCCCGTTCATCGATATGTTGTGTGGAAAATCGAGTCGTTTATCTCCGCGGACGATCGAATACCGGCCGTCGTAGTGGTATTCGACCCATGCCGCGCCGCCTTCGGGCACCGGGACGGGATAGAGTACCGCATCGCCCGCTTCGGGGTGTTCGGTAACCTTCCACTCGCCCACCTTCATCGAGCGCAGTACCGAACCGGTCTTCTGCTCCCAGAACATACTCTGGCGGTACTCTGTCCACCAAACCTCGCCGTTGCCGAGCGCGGGTCTCGTGCTGACCGTACCGGTGTGGAACAGGTGCTCTTCGCTCCCGTCGGAGGGGTCTATGACGACGAATCTCTGAGGCCTGTCGAAATCGGTCTTCAGGGCGAGGATGCGGCCGTCGTCCAGAACGAGCGGATATTCATACGTGGTATATGTCCTTCCCGCAGCGGTCACTGTTTCGGCGCTGTCGTCGCGCTGCGGAAGGGAGTCCCAGTAGTCGTTCAGGTAGCCGAAAGTGTCGTGGAAGAGCTTCTTCGTAGAGGTATCGTAACGCGAGTGCAGCCTCAACTGCGTGGTGAAGAGCAGGAACGGATAGTTAGCCCCGAAGCGTGCAACATCGTCCCATATATACTCGCCGAACTTGCGCTCCGAGTGGGCGACCAACTGGTAACCGAGTTCGTAATGGCTCGGCACGTAGTCCCTGTACGAACCGCTGAACCATTTGTCGGGATTGCGCTTGCTCAGCATCCCGCGCCCCATGGCGCGGTAGTGCATGGTGAACGATGGCTGCAAGCCCCGCCCGAACTCGGAGAATTGCGTCTCGGCCATCACCGCGTCGCCCTCCAGCAACCAGAACGGCAACAGACCCGTGGCAAGCAGTGACACCTGCTGTCCGAAAATGTAGCTCAACACCCTGACCGTCGAGCGGTTTATGTTGGCGTACTGCACCATATGGCGGTACTCGTGGGTAGCCAACTGTTTGAGCCATGTATTCGAATAGGTGTCGATGGAGGGGATCCCCCCGATCTCGATGCGTTTGGGGGCGAGCATCGCCAACCCGTTAGAGAAGAAATTTTCGGTATTGATGACCACCGGCGTCTTTAGCGGTACGTGGGTAAAACCGTAGCTTATGTAAGGCCGCACGGCATCCATGTAGAAGAGCGTCCGGCGAGCATTATCCTCGAATTCGCGCGGGTATATCACCCTCAGCGAGTCGGTGGCGATCTGATCCCACTTCTGCCGGGCGGGAGCCTGTCCCGTACTGTAATACTGTCCCGAAAGGTCGCCGCAGACCGCCGACAACCCGACAACAGTTAAAACCAATCTTCTTAAAATCATTGTCGATTATACATTATTATCATAGTCTGTCTAAAATTTCTCATCTTCGTTCTTTAAGTCTTTTCCCGTCCCTGTTTTTCTCGCTCTTTCGTTAAACAGGAACCGCTATTCACCTCAAGATCGGGAAAAACAGGGATGAAAACAGTTCTTAGAGGTTGTTTGGATTTTGCGACCGAAGTAATTTTTGCTTCCGGCCGAGTGATTTTTTCACCCGCCGAACGAGGCGTAGCGGCTCCTACGGCGAACGAGGCGGGTGAAAAAAGCGCCGCCCGGAGGCAAAAAGTGCGAGAATCGCAAATTTCAAACAACCTCTTAATAACTTCGATAAGAAAATTTAGACGGACTCTCAGTTTCCCGCTTTTTTAGCCTTATACCCTTCTTTTACAAGTATATCGACGACACGGTCGCGAAAGTCGCCCTGAATGATTATCTCGCCGTCCTTTGCCGAGCCGCCCACTCCGCACTTGCTCTTAAGAAAGCGCGCGAGGGTTTTCAGGTCGTCTTCGCTGCCCACAAACCCTTTGACGAGGGTCGCCTGCTTGCCCGCACGCGACTTGCGGTCGAGCCATATCCTCAACTCCTGCCTTTGTGGTGGCAGCGTCTCCGGTTCTTCGTCGCCCGCGGTACGGTATTCATAGCCGGGATCGGTGGAATAGACCATCCCCAGCCTCGACTTCCAATCGTTACCACTCATTTCTCATTCTCAAGTTATTCCATAGCTCTTATCCGCACCTCGATGCCGGTATCGGCAAGACCGCCGGCCACTTTACGCAGGTCGGTCTTATGGTCGGTCTGCCCGTAGTGATAGGGATAGAAAACTGCCGGACGGAGCGCTTTCGCAGCCTCGACAGCCTGTTCTTCTGTCATGGTGTAGGGTTGGTTCACAGGCAGGAAGGCGATGTCGATATCCTTAATTTCCAACATTTCGGGCGTTGGTTCGGTATCTCCTGCGACATATATGCGTGTCCCGCCGAGGGTGAGAATATAGCCGTTGAACGCTCCTTCGGGATGGAACACGTCCCTGCCGGGCGTGGTATTGTAGGCCGGTACCGCGTCGACGACGAGCCAGTCGCCCAGCATGATCCGGTTGCCGTTCTTCATCTCCTTGCCCCTGCCGAGCAATGATACCGCTTCGGGAGCGGCGATGATCTCCGTGGCGGGTTTCGAGAGTTGTTCCACCAAGTCCGTATCGAGATGGTCGCTGTGGTGGTGGGTGATCAGTATCACGTCGGCCTTGGGCGCTGCGGAATAATCGGCAAAGAACCCCACAGGGTCTATATATATCGTTTTACCGCCGTAGCCGAGGCACAGGCTCGCGTGACCGAGGAACGTAATGGAAAGTTCCCCGCCGTTCCGGGTGGTGATTGCATCGTTCTGGTTCATGGCATTCATAATTAATGTTATTTAACTTGAGTTCGGGATAAGAAAAAAGCCCCACTCCCTTGGCTTATAACTTATTGCTATCGTTTTTCTTATCCAATGTTTTATAGCTTACAGCTATTGTTTTCTTATTCCGAACTCAGGTTATTTAACTCCAAATGTACGAAAAAGTTATTATTTCATAATATCTTTGCAGTCATTTTACAGACGGAAACATCGTATCGGACATGAAGACCCCCGGCCTTAGAAAAGAATACGGCGACATACTGCGCCTGGCATTTCCCGTGGTACTTACGCAGACTGGACAGGTTCTAGTGCAGTTGGTGGACAACGCCATGGTGGGGCATCTGGGCGCCCTTCCGCTGGCGGCAGTGTCGTTTGCCAACTCGGTGTTTTTCATGGTGTTCGTGCTTGGTCTCGGCCTCTCTTTCGGCCTTACGCCACTTGTGGGGGAGATGTATTCGCAGAGCAACTACCGTACTTCGGCGCACTATCTTCAGAACTCCATTCTCCTTTTCGGAGGTATGGGCGTGGTGCTGACCGCTGTGGCTTTCGGCATCATTCCGCTAATGTACCATATGGGGCAGCCGGCCGATGTGGTAACGATGGGCATACCATATTACAAGTTCATAGTGTGGTCGTTGGTGCCGTTCATGATCTTCGCGGCGTTCAAGCAGTTCCTCGAAGGGATCGGCAACACCAAGGTGGCGATGGCGATAGTTATAACGTCCAACGTTGTGAACGTCTTCTGCAACTGGCTTTTCATCTACGGCAATTGGGGCTGCCCGGAGATGGGCGCCACCGGCGCCGGCCTGGCGACGCTTATTTCGCGTGTGCTTACCCCCGTATTGATCATTCTGTACTTCTATAGGCGCGATTCGTTCAACCGCTACTTCTCGTTCTTCAGCATGAAGAGTTTCTCCTGGCCGAGGATCCGCTCGCTTGTAACGGTCGGTTCGCCCATCGCGTTCCAGATGTTCATGGAGGGATTGGCATTCGTGGCGGCGGGCATAATGATGGGCTGGATAGGCACCGTGGAGATAGCGAGCAACCAGGTGGCCACGGTCATCTCGAACTTCGCCTTTATGATACTCATAGGCATAAGCTCGTCGGTAACGATATGTGTGAGCCACTCTTACGGCCGGAGGAACTACGGGGAGATCAGGCGCTACTCGGCGGCGGCATACCGCCTCGGGTTGATGTGGAACGGTATCACGGCGCTTCTGTTTATAACGTTGCGGAATTATATCCCGTTGATATTCACATCCGATGCGCAGGTGGTCGAGATGTCGGCGCACTTCCTGATATTCGTGGCGATATTCCAGATATCGGACGGTCTGCAGGCCAATTCGGTAGGCATACTGCGCGGGATACAAGATGTGAAGAGCATAATGCTCATAGCGTTCATATCCTATATAGTTGTAAGCCTGCCCGCGGGATACCTGCTGGCATTCGAAACGGCCGTCGGTCCTTCGGGGCTTTGGATCGGCCTCATCATCGGTCTCGGCCTGGCCGCCGTATTGCTCAACGCCCGCTACCGCAAGCAAATGCGACGGAACAACTGACAACCTCTAAGAGGTTGTTTTTAGTTTTCAACTCTTGCTCTTTTTCACCCTTTTAGCCTTAATAATGAAACGGCACCCTGAATTATGCGGGTGCCGTTTCGGTCGGGTTAGATTTGGGTTAGTGGGTGTTGTGTATCTTATCGTACGGTGACTGCAGACACGGTCACCGGCGTTTATTTCGGAACGGTAACGACCGTTCCCGAGTATGTGGTCTTTATTTCGAGGCCGGTTTCCACCAGCATATCTACGACAATCGTGTAAGTACCGTCTCCTGTCCGGGTAACTTCGGCCGTACCGCTTGTCAGCCTGTCCTGATCGTCCTCCTGTCCGTTCGTGTAGGTTTTAAGATAACTGTAATACCTGTCCATTTCAAAGGCGACAGCGTCGCCGAGCGTATAGAGGCCGTCGGGAATTATCGACTTGGAATCGCCGGGAGCATATAAGTCCAAAGCGAGTACATATCCGGTACCGGTGTTTGTCGCGCTTTCATCCCACATCCTGAGGAAGTAGTTCTTGAGGTAACTTCCCCCGTATTCGACCAACTCTACTTTTACGAACTTCATTCTGGTATCGGGGTCGTAATCGGGATTTTTTACGACAATGGGGCCGGTGTAGGAGCCGTTGATCGTCCTGCCGTCATCGACTTTCAGGCTTACGGTCATGGTGTAGTCCGTGCCCGCTTTTGTTATGGTCACCGTTCCTTCGGTGATCTTCGGCACGGGCTGAACGTAATAACCGTCTTCCAGGACCTCCCTGATTATCGTAAATTGACTCAGATAGACTATATTTGGAGCTTTCGTAGAGGAGAAAGGATATGTCCCGGGGGTCAGGTCGATATACTCTACGTTCGGGCTGTCGTCGACCGCATCCAGAATAAGATCGAGTTCGAGAAGCCAACCGGAGAGGTCGTCGCCGTACATATCGTGATCGGTGAATATCAAGTCGATGCAACTCGTGCCTTGCATATAGACATTGCCGTCGTAACGTGTATAGCTGTAAGAGAACTCTAAATCTATTGGTACGGGCACAGGCTCTGTGGTGAACTCGCTTTCCGCCCAGTTGCTCCATTCGTCGTTCTTGCATGAGCGCACTTTCCAGGTATATGCCGTTGCCGGCTCGAGGCCGACGACCACATGGTTGAGTTCGGCTACGGTAACTGGATCTTGGTCGCCGATCGCCACCTGATGGGAGTCGGCGCCGCCATGTTTCCATGACAGCTTCGCCAAATAATGGGTCGTGACGGCCGTCAGATCGGTGGGAGCGGGTGTGACCGGCTCCGTGTCGCCTTCTTCGGGTGTCGTGAAACCTGGGCCCTGCGCCCATTCGCTTACGATGTCGCCTTTAACGGCTTGCACTTTCCATTTGTAGGCGGTTTCGGGAGTAAGTCCGGTAGCTGTGTAAGAGGCTTCGGCAACATCGACAGCATCCCCGTCGTCGATAACGACATTGTACTTTTCGGCGCCTTCTACGGCTGTCCATGAGAACTCGGCAGTCGTCTGTGTCAGAGTTCCGACCTTAAGTCCTGCGGGAGTGTCCAGAGTTTCCGGATCGATCGGATCGACGGGGTCGACGGGGTCGACCGGATCGCTGCAAGCGCTTAGCGCTACGGTGCCGCACATCATCAAAAATATGACGGCGAAACGGGTTAGTTTTTTCATTAGGTTTGGGTTATTAGTATGGGTTAGTAAATGCAAATTTATACAACCGGGAACTGAAAATTCTCAACATATGTTGAGTCGGCGGGAAAAAGTACGAAAGAATGGAGATATTGCCTGAAAATTAATCTTCACAAGACTTTTTCAGGCGGCTGAGGTGTGTGGGCGTTATGCCGAGATAGGAGGCGAGGTGTTTCAGCGGCACTTTAGCAATGATCGCAGGACGGTTTTTGATTATCCACTGGTAACGATCTTTGGCGCGTCCGGTTATGGCGGTATGCTTGACCTCGGTATAATATGGCTGTATGGCGTATAGCGTCAACAGGAAATGGACGAATTCGTTCGAAGTTTTGAGCAGTTCGTCTATCTTTTTTTTAGATATCTTCAGTACGACGGCATCCCCGCACGCCACGACATAGAAAGCCGCAGGCTGCCCCATGAGATGGGAGTGGTACGACATTATGGGGGCTCCGGGGACGTAAAATCCGTAGATCTTCTCATCCTTACCGTCGAAATAGCAGCTTCGCAGCACACCGCTCCTCTGGATGTACAGATTGGTGTCGACTTTGCCGTATGGAATGAGTTCCTCGTTGTCCTTCAGATGGATCTCCTCCATTTGCCCGAAGAACCGGTCGAACAATTCGTCCGACATCTTATACCGGCATCCATCCTGAAACAGATTTTTTATATCCACCATTTCACAAGAACGGATGCCGCGCCGGTTTTATTGCGAGCTGCCGGCTGTATTGCGACCGGCCTGATCGTCGATCACCAGTTTATATAATTTATCTCCGCGGTGTACCGGCGCCGCTGTCTTTATTGAGCAATATACACCCTGCGGCGCGATGTCCGCCGGCCTTTCGGCGACCCTTATCTCGTCGGCGAATCCTTCCAGCGCTCCGGTGGTCTCGCCTATTACCACATATTCCGAGCCTTTCGGCAGCGGCGACGCTTCGACGAGTATCTCGGCCACGCCGGGTTTTTTGAAATAGTTGGTCACTTTCCCCACGTATACTTTACGTGTGGTTGCCGAGGAACCGTAGTTGGCGCTGAGTTGTACCGTTTCCGCGCCGAGGTAGTATCCGCTCCAGAACCCGCGGTTGAATACCGTGGCAAGCCGCTGCGTCCATACGGCAACCCTCTCTTCGGTGAACCCGCCCGCGATAACAGCCCTGACGGCCGCGTCGTAGGTTTCGACCACCCTCTTCACATATTCGGCCGAACGCGCCCGCCCCTCTATCTTAAGCACCCTCACTCCGGCGTCGAGCATTTTATCGAGAAAGGGCAGCGTGCAAAGGTCTTTCGGGGAGAGCAGGTACTGCCCGTCGACGGCTATCTCCTCGCCGGTTTCGCGGTCGCGGAGTTCGTAGCTACGGCGGCATATCTGGCGGCAGGCCCCGCGGTTGGCCGAATGCCCGCACTCGTGGAGGCTGAGGTAACACTTACCCGATATTCCCATACACAGTGCGCCGTGGGCGAACATTTCGAGTTCGACAAGCTCTCCGTGGGGGCCACGTATGTCATCACGCAGAATCGTCTCGTGAATATATCTCACCTGCGCGAGGTTCAGTTCGCGCGCGAGCACCACTACATCGGCCCACTGCGAGTAGAACCTTAGCGTCTCGGTGTTCGACACATTGAGCTGGGTGGAGATATGCACCTTCATGCCCCTGCCGTGAGCGTATAGTATGGCTGCCTGGTCGGAGGCTATGATCGCGTCGACGCCCTCTTCTGCGGCGCGGTCGACGAGTTCGCGCATGGCCTCCATTTCGGTATCGTAAATTACGGTGTTGACCGTAAGATAAGTCTTCACCCCGTGTTCGCGGGCATGGGCGACTATCCGCGGCAGGTCGCCGGCGGTGAAGTTGGCCGCCGAACGCGAACGCATATTCAACTCTCCCACGCCGAAATAAACCGCGTCGGCACCCGCATCCACGGCCGCCGCCAACGACTCCCACGACCCCACGGGGGCAAGTATCTCTATCTCTTTCCGCTCTAACTTATAATCCATAACTCAACTTATCCTCTTTGTAAGTTCGAGCGCAAGTTCGCGTACCGGCTCCAGACGCGAACGGTCGGCCGATACTGCGTCGAGCGCGGCGATAGCCCTTCCTGTGTAGTGTTCGACGGCATCCTCGGCTTTTTCGCGAATTTTCAGCCTGTCGTATATCTCTTTCACGCCGGTTATCTTCATGTCGGGGATCATCTCCCTGTTGTGCATCAGTCCGGCGAACTTCATGCGTGTATCGGTTCCGGCCGCCTGAAGGGTCGCGATGGCGAGGAAGGTCTTCTTGCCTTCCAGAATGTCGCCTCCGATCCTCTTGCCGAGGGTGCGCTCGCTCCCGTAGCTGTCGAGAATGTCGTCGCGGATCTGGAACGCCATGCCGAGTTCCATGCCGAACGTGCGGAGAAGCTCGCAATTCTCCTTTCCCGCACCTCCGCAAAGCGCCCCGATCATCGTGGCTCCGGCCATCAGCACCGCCGTTTTGAGCTCTATCATCTTAAGATACTCCTCCATGGAAACGTTCTCGAGCACTTCGAAATCCATGTCGTACTGCTGCCCCTCGCACACCTTCAGCGACATATCGTTGAATATGGGAAGTATGGCGGGCAGCGTCCGCGGGTCGGCCTTTTCGAGCAGCTTGTAGGAGTATATCATCATGGCGTCGCCCGAAAGTATGGCGCTGTTGCTACCCCAGCGGCGGTGTACGGCGGGCTTTCCGCGCCTGGTCATGGCATTGTCCATGATGTCATCGTGGAGCAATGTGAAATTGTGGAACACCTCAACCGCCACAGCGCACGGCACGGCATGGGACACGTTGTCGTCGAATATGTTGCAGGCCATGGCCGTCAGCAGCGGCCTGATACGCTTGCCGCCGCTTTCGAGCGAATAGCTTATGGGCTCATAAAGCGAACCCGGCTCGGCGGGGAACTCCAGATCGCGAATATACTCCTCTATTATGCGTGACAATTCTTCTTTTGTGAACATCTTCATGTCTCTTTTGCGCAAAGATATTGAGAATAGTTTGCTTAATCCTATTTTTTACATAAATTTACAAGCTATAACATAAAACAAACTACAGGAATATGAATGGAACGGACATTTTCGGGCTCGACGACAGCCAGCTTCAGGATATAGCGCAGGCGCTTGCCGCAAAGATAGAGGAGGGGCTTGCGGTCGATGGCGGAGAACTGCTCTGCCTGCCCACATATATAACCCCCGCCAAAGAGGGCGTCAGGAATAAAAGTGCGCTGGTGCTCGACCTCGGAGGAACCAATTACCGCGTGGCGGTGGTGGAATTCGACCCCGACGGCAAGCCGGTGATACATCCCGACAACGGGTGGAAGAAAGACCTGTCGGTAATGAAGAGCGACGGATTCTCGCAGGAAGAGCTGTTCCGTGAGCAGGCCGACCCCATAGGATCCATCCGCATTAACGAACCAATGCCCATCGGCTACTGCTTCTCGTTCCCCGCAGAGTCGCTCGAAGACGGCGACGCCCGGCTCGTACACTGGAACAAGGGCATACATATCGACGAAATGACAGGACAGGAGGTGGGTAAACCGCTCATGGAGTACTTCAACCGCACCACCGGCGCACGCTTTACCGGGATAAAGGTCATCAACGACACCGTAGCCAGCCTCTTCGCAGGCGCAGCCCGAAGCGGATACGACGGCTACATAGGCCTCATCGTGGGTACGGGCACCAATATGGCCCCGTTCATGCCCGCCGGAAAGGTCAAAAAGCTCGACGGCCGCAACATCGCCGGAACGCTACCCATAAACCTCGAATCGGGCAACTTCGTCCCACCCCACATGACCGGATACGATGCCGCCGTGGATGCCGCATCGGACACCCCAGGACTCCAGCGCTTCGAAAAAGCCATATCGGGATACTACCTCGGCGAAATACTCAAGGCCGTGTTCCCTGCTACCGAATTCGAGCATAAATTCGACGCACAGCGCCTCAACGACATGATGAACTACCCCGACCTCTACCGTCCCGAATACGTCGAAACAGCACGCGCCATATACCAACGTTCCGCACGCCTCGTGGCGGCATCCATCGCCGGCCTCACAACGGTAATGCACCGTCAGGACAGCTCCATACGCCGCATACTGCTCACCGCCGAAGGAGGGCTCTACTGGAGCCGCGACCGCAACGGCACCGACTACAACGACATCGTGAATACCACCCTCGCCCGGCTGCTCGCCCGTGCCGGCCTGCAGGACGTAAGCGTGGAGATAATACAAATGAACAACGCCAACCTCATCGGAACCGCCGTCGCCGCACTGTCGTAACTGATGGAGTTGTTCGATTGAATATTTTTTGTTCTCTTTTATAAAAGAGAACCAGAAAATTTTTGGAGATACTGCGTATCTCATGGATTTTGCCATACAAGTTAATAAAGAGAGGGAAGCGACTTAACCACCTCTTGCCCCCTTGTTAACTTACATCGCTTCCCTCTCTTTATTAACTTGCAAAGTAAGTCATGAAAAACGGAGTTTTTCCTAAAAATTCTTTGGTTCTTTCTTATAAGAAAGAACAGAAAAACACTTAATTAAACAAATCTATCTGTTATGAACAATACGGGAATGTTGGCGGCCGGGGTCGATATCGGCGGTACTAATACTACTACTGGGTTGATCGACGGCCGTGGGGTTATTCACGGCGAGTTGAGTTTCAAGACCAGGGATTATCCGGTGTTCGACGATTACGTCGGGAAGCTTTCGCAGGATATCGAGGCTTTGTTGAGGAATGAGCCGGGTCATACGCTGGCGGGGGTCGGTGTCGGTGCTCCGAGTGCTAATTATTTCAGCGGGGTGATCGACAATGCGTCGAATATCGACTGGTACGAGCGGCGAGGCGACGGTTCTCTGAGCGAGCGGATGACTCTGGTGCCGTTCGTGGAGACCCTCGGGAGGCGGTATCCCAAGGTTCCGGTGGTTATCGACAACGATGCCAATGCTACGGCTGTCGGCGAGATGATGTACGGCGGTGCGCGGGGCATGAAGGATTTCATCGAGATCACGCTCGGTTCGGGCGTCGGTTCGGGCATTGTGGCCGACGGGCGTCTGATCTACGGTCACGACGGCACGGCAGGGGAGTTGGGTCATGTTATCGTGAGGAGTGGCGGCCGCCAGTGCGGATGCGGGAGGTGCGGCTGTCTGGAGACATATGTCTCGGCGCGCGGAATAGTTCGCACGGCGCTGGAGGTAATGGCGAACGACAGGCGTCCGAGCCGCCTGCGCGACATAGCTCCCTCCGCTCTCGACGCGAAGCTGATCGCCGATGCTGCCGGGGCGGGCGACGGGTTGGCTTTGGAGGTTTTCGAGCAGACGGGTATGGTGCTGGGCGAGGCATTGGCCAACTTCACGGCGACTACCTACCCGGAGGCGATATTCCTGTTCGGTGGTCTGGCCAAGTCGGGCGACCTGCTTTATAAGCCAACGAAGCGATATATGGAGGAGAATATGCTGTTCCTGTACAAGAATAAGGTGAAACTGCTTATGTCGGGCATCGACGATGCGGGTGCGGCGCTTCTCGGCGCTTCGGCGCTCGTGTGGGCGGAAATAGAAAAGCGGGAGAACTTCTCCAGGTTCATATAAACCCGTGATTTCAAGTTCTCCGGTTTATTTTATTCAGAGCCCGAACACTTGTAGAAAAAAAGGCTATATTTGCACTCCATATACCTATTTATAATATAGGAAATTTCAGCGTATGGAACACACAGCGACAAATCCGAAGCGTATCGCAGGGCATATATCCCAGATCATAGGCCCCGTAATAGATATAAGTTTCGAACGCGATGGAGTGAATCCGGAGGAGATATTCCTTCCGGCCATTCACGACTCGGTGGAGATCAGGCGCCACGACGGGCGTATGCTCATCGCCGAAATACAGCAGCACATAGGCGAGAACAGTGTCCGCGCGGTGGCGATGGATTCGACCGACGGTCTTCAGAGAGGCATGGAGGCTGTATCGCACTATTCTCCCATACGTATGCCGGTGGGCGACCAGATCAAGGGGCGCCTGATGAATGTGGTTGGAGAGGCCATCGACGGCATAGCGCCGCTCGACAAGGCGGGTGCGCAACCGATCCACCGCGAACCGCCCAGATTCGAAGACCTCGCCGTCACGCAGGAGGTGCTCTACACGGGCATCAAGGTGATAGACCTTTTGGAACCATATTCGAAAGGGGGCAAGATCGGCCTTTTCGGGGGCGCGGGCGTGGGCAAGACGGTCATCATCATGGAGCTTATCAACAACATCGCCAAGAAGCACCACGGGTACTCGGTTTTCGCCGGCGTGGGCGAGCGCACGCGCGAAGGCAACGACCTGTTGAGGGAGATGATCGAGTCGGGCGTAATACGCTATGGCAAAGAGTTCGAAGAGGGGATGGAGAGGGGCGACTGGGACCTTTCGAAAATAGACCACGACGAACTCGCCCGGTCGCAGGCGACGCTGGTATTCGGCCAGATGAACGAACCTCCCGGAGCGAGGGCTTCGGTGGCCCTGTCGGGATTGACGGTGGCCGAATCGTTCCGCGACCTGGACAAGGGGTCGAAAGACATACTTTTCTTCATAGACAACATATTCCGCTTTACGCAGGCGGGCAGCGAGGTATCCGCACTTCTGGGGCGTATGCCTTCGGCCGTGGGGTACCAGCCCACGCTGGCTACCGAGATGGGCTCCATGCAGGAGCGCATCACATCTACCAGGGACGGCTCGATAACTTCGGTGCAGGCGGTGTATGTCCCCGCCGACGACCTTACCGACCCCGCTCCGGCGACCACCTTCTCGCACTTGGACGCCACGACGGTGCTGAGCCGCAAGATCACCGAGATGGGTATATATCCGGCGGTCGATCCGCTCGAATCCACCTCGCGCATCCTCGATCCCAACATAGTAGGGGAAGACCATTACGAAACAGCCCAGCGTGTGATACAGATACTTCAGCGCAACAAGGAGTTGCAGGATATCATCTCCATTCTCGGCATGGAGGAACTTTCGGACGAAGACCGCACCACCGTGAACCGCGCCCGGCGCATACAGAGGTTCCTGTCGCAACCATTCGCCGTGGCCGAGCAGTTCACGGGCATTCCGGGTGTTATGGTCCCTATAGAGGACACCATAAAGGGTTTCAAAATGATACTCGACGGCGAGGTCGACAACCTGCCCGAACAGGCATTCATGAACGTAGGCACCATAGAGGAGGCCATGGAAAAGGGTGAACAGATAATTAAACACGCAATGCAAACGGAATAGTTATGAGTTGAAATAAGTCTATATAACCCATAATAGGCTAATTTTCTAACTCATAACTCATAACTAAAAGATGAAACTATACCTTCAGCTCATCTCCCCGACAGGGATAATCTTTCGGGGTGAGGTTTTCAGCGTGACCCTGCCCGGCGAGGAGGGTTCGTTCGCTGTATTTCCCCGCCACGCGTCCATAATCTCCAACTTGACTGCGGGTTATGTGAAGTACCACACCGGAGAGAAGGAGGAGCAGAGGGTGGCCGTCAGGACGGGGTTCGCCGAGGTGAGCGTCAACAGGGTTACCGTCTGCGTGGAGTTGGATAAGCAGAAGGAGAGCCCCAAAAAATAAAATAGGATATGAAGAAGATATATTCGGCCAAGAATGTGGGGCTCGTAATGGTAGTGGCGCAGGCGTTGATGTGGGCGACGTGCTATACGGTATTCACTTGGCTGCTGCCGGAGTACCATTTTCGCGCATACCACTTTATAGTGGCGCTGTTCCTTGTATTCACGCTCATAGTTATAATGTTTACGGCCGTTTGGGACAAAAAGGCACAGTCGGGAGCCATGGCCGTGCAAAAGGCCGTCGGCTACTTCATGATGCTTAAGGTCGTGAAACTGCTGGTCTCTGCGGTAGCGATTCTTTGCTACATAAAGATGGGAGTCCCGAACAAGGATGTGTTCCTTGTCACGTTCCTGATATATTATATGGTCTTTCTGGGACTGGAGATATTCGCCGTTTACAGTTTCGATAAGCGCCATAAACAAACTGACAACTGTTGACTGTTAACCGATAACTGAAAATGTCCCGTCTGTTCAAAATAGTGCTGTGCATAGTCGTTGCTCTTACGGCGACGGCAGGTTCGTTGCGTGCATCGGAGAACATGGAGCACGGCGGTGCGGGACACGGAGACGGAGGGCATGAGAGTGAAGGCGAATTGAATGTCAATGCGATAATCAACGAACACCTTTCGGACAACTATTGGTGGCACATAACCACATGGAAAGGCAAACACATATCGATATATCTTCCCGTGATAGTCCGCTCGCAGGATACGGGGTGGCACATATTCTCGTCCGGGCATCTTGCCCACGGCGGTGAGTACAAGGGGTTCCGCATAGCCTCCGAGGGGGAGTATGCCACTAAAATAGTCGCCGTGGATGCCGACGGTGCGGAGTACCGCCCGTGGGATATATCCATAACGAAGAATGCGCTCGCGCTGATGATTAACTCGGTCGTGATGCTCGCCATATTCCTCGGTGTGGCAAGGTGGTACAGGCGCAGGTCGGAACGTGATGTCCCGCGCGGGTTCGTGGGTGCGGTGGAGATGTTCGTGATGAACATAGAGGAGGAGGTCATCCGCAAGAATATAGGCAACGATGCGGCACGCTACTCGCCCTATCTGCTCACGGCGTTCTTCTTCATATTGATAAACAACGTTATGGGGCTGATACCGATATTCCCGGGCGGCGCCAATACCACGGGCAACATAGCCATAACCATCGGCATGGCGTGCTTCACAATGATAGCGGTGAACGTGTTCGGCAACCGCGAATATTGGAAGGAGATACTGTGGCCCGACGTGCCGTGGTGGATGAAAGTGCCCATACCGCTGATGCCGCTCATAGAGATATTCGGCCTGATATCGAAGCCGTTCGCCCTGATGATACGTCTGCTGGCCAACATATTGGCCGGACACACCATAATCCTCGCCCTGACATTCCTGATATTCGTCACGGTGAAGATGGGCGTGGGGATGAATGCTGGCATGACGGCATTCTCGGTTGTAATATCCATATTTATGAACGTGCTCGAACTGTTGGTCGCCTACATACAGGCCTATGTGTTCACCATGCTTTCGGCGGTGTTCATAGGGCTGTCGCGACCTGTCCATCATAAGAAAATGCAAAATGCAAAATAATGGAATGGATTGCTTCGCCTTTCAGGTTCGCAATGACGTTCAGAACAAAATATTATTTACAATTAATTCGCATAAGTTAAGTACAATATAAAATCAAATTAAAACTTTAAGATTATGTTACCAGCAATCATTACATTCTTGCAGGCGGCCGGCCTCGGAGCGGCGCTCGCACCCATAGGAGCCGCTATCGCGGTTATCGGAGCGGCCATAGGTATCGGCAAGATCGGCGCATCGGCTATGGAGGCCATTGCACGCCAGCCCGAAGCGTCGGGCGACATCCGTACCTCGATGATCATCGTCGCAGCCCTTATCGAAGGCGCAGCCCTCTTTGCCATCGTGGTCTGCTTCATGGCACTGTAATTTGTCGAATTAGCGGTTGAAATTATGTCGGATACCGAGTAATATTCTTTTCAACTGCTAACTGTTGACTGTCAACTCATAACTCATAACTCATAACTAAAATGGCACTCTTAACTCCCGATTTCGGACTGCTGTTCTGGATGCTGGTCAGCTTCGGAATCGTGTTCGGCATATTGGCACGGTTCGGATTCCCTGTGATAACGCGTATGGTCGACAAGAGGCGCGACTATATAGAGCGATCGCTGGAAGCCGCCGACGAAGCCAATCGCAAGCTGAAAGCGGTGAACGAAGAGTCCGGACGCATACTCGACGAAACCTATCGCAGGCAGGCTGAGATACTGAAAACCGCCATATCGGAAGGCGAACAGATCGTGCAGAACGCCAAGACACGCGCAGAACAGGAGACCGAAAAACAGCTTGCCGCGGCACGCGCCCGCACCGAGGCGATGAAGTCCAAAGCTCTGGCCGATGTCAACTCCACCGTGGCCATGCTTTCGTGCGAGATCGCCGAAAAGGTGTTGCGCCACGAACTTGCCAACCGCGAGCATGAGGAGGCTCTCATACTCCAGATGCTCGGTGAAGCGGAGGACGTAAGGCGCAAACGCAGCCACAACAACCAGCAGTAACGTCGATCCATGAACGAAGGACTCATATCGAAGCGCTACGCGAAGGCTTTGCTCGAATTCTCCACCGCAAGGGGCGAGGATAAGAGCCTCTATGAGCATATGCGCCGGCTGTCGAAAAGCATCGCGGCGTCGCAGCAACTACGCGACGCCCTTGTCAATCCCGTGCTGTCGCTCGAAGATAAAACGCAGCTTATATGTGTCGCCGCGGGCAACGGTGCGATCGAACTTAGCTTCGAAAGGTTCATCGCGATGGTGGTGAAGAACCACCGCGAACACCTTCTGCAGAATATGGCGCTCGGCTACATGGAACTCTACCGGCGCGTACACCGCATAAGCGTCGTAAACCTCGTGTCGGTAAAGCCGATGTCGGGATACGCCCTCGAACGTATAAGGCTCGATGTCGAACGGCGCACACACGGCACCGTGGAACTCGACACCCATGTCGACGAGTCGATACGCGGAGGGTTCGTATTCCAGATCAACGACCTGCGCCTGGACGCCACAGTGGCCGGACAACTCGAAAAAGTCCGCCGCCAATTCATACAGAAAAACAGAATATTAATTTGATAATGGATTGTTTTGAATTACTATTTTTTGTTCTCTTTTGCAAAAGAGAACAGAAAAATATAATTCAAAACCATTCAACAACAAAACTATAATTATGTCATTCAATCATATAAAAGTCGGGGAGGTTTCCGACATACTGAAGATGCAGCTGGAGAACATCGACACCAAGCTGGAGTTCGACGAGATCGGCGTTGTGTTACAGGTGAGCGACGGTGTGGCGAGGATATACGGTCTTAGCAATGCCGAGGCCAACGAGCTTCTCGAGTTTCAGGACGGTATGATGGGTGTGGTGATGAACCTCGAGGAGGACAATGTGGGCGCCGTGCTATTGGGGCCTACCGACCGTATCAAGGAGGGCTTTTCGGTGAGGCGCACCGGCAGGATAGCCTCCATAGATGTCGGCGAGGGTATGCTGGGCAGGGTCATAGATCCGTTGGGGGAGACTCTCGACGGCAAGGGGCCTGTCGAGGGCGAGCGTTTCCTCATGCCGCTGGAGCGTAAGGCTCCGGGGGTTATCTTTCGCCAACCCGTGACTCAGCCGCTGCAGACGGGCATCAAGGCTGTGGACGCCATGATACCGATTGGTCGCGGACAGAGGGAGCTCATCATCGGCGACCGTCAGACGGGTAAGACGGCAATTGCCATCGACGCTATAATCAACCAGAGGGAAGGGTGGCTCAACGGCGATCCTGTGTATTGCATATACGTTGCCGTGGGGCAAAAGGGTTCTACCGTCGCCGGTATAGTGAACCTGCTGCGCGAAAAGGGTGCGCTCGACTATACCGTTATCGTTGCGGCCACCGCGGGGGAGTCCGCCGCGCTGCAATATTTCGCTCCGTTCGCGGGTGCGGCCATCGGGGAGTATTTCCGCGACACGGGACGCCACGCCCTGGTGATATACGACGACCTTTCGAAGCAGGCCGTAGCCTACCGCGAGGTGTCTCTCATACTGCGCCGCCCGTCGGGGCGCGAGGCTTATCCGGGCGACATATTCTACCTCCACTCACGCCTTCTGGAGCGCGGAGCCAGGATAATAAACCAGCAGGACGTGGCCGAAAAGATGAACGACCTGCCCGAAAGCCTTCGCGGGAGGGTCAAGGGCGGAGGGTCGCTCACCGCGCTTCCCATTATCGAGACACAGGCGGGCGACGTGTCGGCCTACATACCCACCAACGTTATATCCATTACCGACGGCCAGATATTCCTCGACACCGATCTCTTCAACCAGGGGGTCAGGCCGGCGATCAACGTGGGTATTTCGGTGTCGCGCGTGGGCGGCAAGGCTCAGATCAAGTCCATGAAGCAGGTTGCCGGAACGCTGAAGATCGATCAGGCGCAGTATCGCGAACTGGAGGCCTTCACCAAGTTCGGCGGCGACATAGACCCCGTGACGGCGTTCACGATAGACAAAGGACAGAAAAATACGCGCCTGCTCATACAGCCGCAGTACAATCCCATATCCGTGGAGAAGCAGATAGCGATACTATACTGCGGCACCAAGGGTCTTTTGCGCGACATCCGCGTGGACCAGACAAGAGAATTCGAGCGGACGTTCATGGAGATACTCGATGTGCGTCATCAGGACGACATACTCGCGCCCCTGCGCCGCGGCGAATTCGACAGGGATGTCATGAAAGCCATCGAACAGGTGGCCGCGGAGGTGGTGAGAACTATTAAAAATTGACAATGAACATTAAGTGTGGAGTTTGGAGTGTGAAGTGTGGAGTTTAGGTGTGCTTTACACGTATATTATACTTTAAAATCAGTGAATTATTAATAACCCTGCAAACGAAGGTTGCACCTAAACTCGACACTTCACACTCCAAACTTTTCAATTCCATACCTAAAAAATGGCATCGTTCAAGGGCATAAAGGAGCGAATAAACTCCATTAAGACGACGCGGAAGATCACTTCTGCGATGAAGATGGTCTCTGCGGCCAAGCTGCACCGTGCGCAGAAAGTGATCTCGAATATGCTGCCCTATTCGGAAGCCATGAACCATGTTCTTAAAAGCGTACTTTCGGCCGAGGGAGCGCCCGACAGTGTGCTGATGCGCCGCCGCGATGTGAAGAGGGTGGCTATCGTGGCATTTTCGTCGGACAGTTCGCTTGCGGGGTCGTTCAATTCCGACGTGGCGAGGGAGGTGAGGCGCACCTGCGAATTCTACTCTTCGCTGCCGCGCGAGAACATAGATGTTTACACCATAGGCAAAAAGGTATACGACGCGCTTTCCAAAGCGGGATACCGGATCGAGGAAAATTTCGATGGACTGGCCGCGAAACCCGATTACGACACTATCGCAGACCTTGCGGCGCGCCTGACCCGGCAGTTCGTTGCGGGAGAGATAGACCGCGCGGAGGTGATATACCACCACTTCAGGAGCGCCGGAAGTCAAACGCTGCTGCACGAGGATTTCCTTCCCGTGACAATACCCCCCGACATAAGCCGCGACCGGAAGCCCATCGCCACGGACTACATATTCGAACCCTCGCGCGGCGAAGTACTCGAAAAGTTACTGCCCAAAGCGCTGAGGCTCGACCTTTACACCATGCTGCTCGATTCCAACGCCTCCGAACACGCCGCGCGCATGATAGCGATGCAGACCGCCACCGAGAACGCGGGCGACCTCATATCAGAACTCACCATAGCGTACAACAAATCGCGGCAGCAGGCCATAACCAACGAACTTCTCGACATGATCGGCGGCCAGACGAAGTAGGTGATGGATTAAGAGGTTATTGGGGGATTTACAACTCTTGCGCTGCCCCCCTCCCCCTCCCCCTCCCCCTCCGGTCGGTGCTTTTTCACTCGAATGGAAAAAAATCGCTTCGGTCGCAAAACCCAAACAACCTCTAATATGAAATGATTGCAAACCCAAGCAACTGTTCCGGTTTTTTTGTTTTATTTTAACGGACTATATGCAATGATTTGTCTTTAATATATAAAGTTTTGTTTTTTATTGCATTAATGTTTGGTTATTAGGGAAGATTAGTTTATATTCGACACATAAAATGATCGGTCTTTTATGGGTGACGAAAAAAATCATGGCGTTTGTCTGATTGCTTTATCTCTGTTTTTTCTGTTTTCGATGACGTTCTGCGTTAACAAGACCGTAAAAGAGACGAATAGGAAAACCGATAATATGAGAGAGATTGTCGGCTGTCATTTCGTAATGCCGGGAAATGCGGAATGGGTAATTTCAGATAGAGATACGACGGTTCAATTTCGGCAAATACCCAAAATGATAGTATACTATAACGGAGGAGGGTGTACTCCTTGTTCATTGAAAGAATTAAAGCATTGGAAGCAAATATTGAAACAAACAGATAAGTTGAATGTCGATGTAGTTTTTATTTTACATACGACCAAAGAAAATAAAGAGGTAATACAGGCAATGCGAGAGCAAGAGTTCGATTATCCGGTGATGTTTGACGAAGAAGGTGAATTTGAGAAGTATAATCTGTTGCCACGCAACAATATGTTGCATACATTTCTTCTTGATAAAAATGATAAAGTGGTGCTGGCCGATAATCCGCTTATAGGTTATAATCGCTGGAAATTGTTCGAGAATACAATAAAGCAATTAAATCGTTGAATAGCCGTAAAATGCTTGTTCGTAAATAAAATGTTTTAATTAAATATCGTATAAGTTATGTGGAAAAGTTGGAGTGATAAATGGGATGTCATACCTCACGATAACAAAAATTATCCGAGGAAAGTCAAGACTAATACTGTTGCGGTAATAACGTTGATCATATTATTTATTTGTAATACTTATACTTTTCAAAATCTACTGCCTTCTGGAAAACTTACTGATTACCTGTCTGTTGGCTCATGTCTGTCTGGGTTTATCGTATTTTCAATTTTAGCTCTTCTTAAATGGGTGAAGAATAATAAGGAGATTGATATTTGTTTGTTCATTGGC
>QMCE01000169.1_pt1 | contig 30051 bp, 25 predicted proteins | sample 1821851 | NCBI WGS metagenome assembly QMCE01 (sample SAMN09453174, study PRJNA476694) | Termite gut metagenome, whole genome shotgun sequencing project. | isolation source: worker | host: Odontotermes sp. | place: South Africa:Pretoria | collected 2016-01-28 | reverse complement strand
TTTGTGTAATCAAATTAACAACTTAATTTATTATTACAATACTTAGGATAAACATCTTTTTTTAGCCTTTTATCCGCTAAAAAGAATTGAGTTTGAAACTGGGCCTCAGCCGACAACTCCTCGACGAGCGTCTGGAACGGCGCACGAAGCAGATGTGGGCGTCGGGTTTCGTCGACGAGGTCGCGGGGCTGATCCCGCAGGGCTTGCGGCAGGGCCCCACCGCCTCGAAGGCTATCGGCTACCGGCAGGCCCTCGACTTCATCGACGGGCTCATGACCCGCGACGAAGCTATGGAGTCGCAGTGGATCCGTACCCGCCAATTCTCCCGTAAACAACTCAGTTGGTGGCGCCGTGACCCTCGGGTGGTCTGGCTGGACGCCAGGCGGCCTCCGATCGAACTCGTCAGCCGCCTTCTCAGCGACCCGGCCGATGGCTGCCCCGGACCCCTGTGGTCTACTCTGGGTAGCGTGGTTGATCCGGTGGACTGGGAAGGCCAGCCGCTGCCTCAGCCCGGCCTGTGAAAAGGAGAATCGATGCGCACCTGGTCATTCGCCAAGGGACAAGGGACGATGAGTGATTTCATTTTGCTGAAAGATCGTTATCGCATGCTTCATCCCAGCTCGGCCGATGTCCGTTTCCTGTGTGACCGGCGGACCGGAATCGGCGCGGACGGACTGCTGTGCGCTGTCAAGGCGGAGAAGGTCCCCGAGTGGGACGGGGCGGGGGACATCTGGTTCATGGACCAGCGCCAGGCTGATGGCCGGATCGCCGCCTGCTGCGGCAACGGCCTGAGGGTCTTCGCGCAGTGGCTGGCGGAGGAAGGTCTCGTCAGCGGGACGGTGATCAACATCGCCACCCGCGCCGGGCTGCGTCAGGCCGTCGTGCTGAGAGACGGCCGGATCTGCGTGACCATGGGACAGCCGCGGCGCGATGGCCGCCAGACCTTCGTCAAACTTGGCTCACAGCAATGGCCCGCCCAGCGGGTTGAGGCTGACGGCCCTCACGCCGTGGTACATCTGGACGACGAGGAACAGTTGGCCGGTCTCGATCTCACGGCCAAGCTAGAACTCGACCCCCAGCTCTTTCAGGATCTCGGTGTTGGAGCAGAAGCCCAACGCGCCGACGTAGACACCCGTCCACCAGCCGTCGGCATCTTTGTACTGATCGGGGATGGCCGCCGCGTTGGGGGACTTGTAGGCCTCCAACAGGCCCATGTCCTTGGCCTGGCCGTAACCGTCGGCCGGGCCGCCGTGCCACACATCGAACTCGGGCTGGTCCTTGGCCGATTCGAGACGGGCGACGGCCTCACCCGAACTGAGCCGGACGAAACTTGTTTGCACGCCGGTCTTCTGCTGGAAGGCCGACGTCATGGCCTGGCACCAGTCTTCCTGAGCACCACAGGCGACGACGAGCGAACCGCCCACGGCTCCCGAACCATCGCCAGCGGGGGCCGCACCGTTGTTCTCGTCGACGGCGCAGGCCGACAACGACGCGAGCGCGAAGAGCGAGGCAGTGGCCAACACGGCGATTGAAGAGGCTTTCATTGGGAACACATCCTTTCCGCATATAACAGCGCGACCCCATTGAGCGCGCCAACTGGCATTGATACTAGAGAAACGACCCCGCGAAAACGGACACGTCAACATCACGTTTGGTGACACTTGTGTCACCAATACACGGGCGGATTGAACGCCCCGTCGATGACCGTCGTCGGACGGCCTTGCCATCACCCAGCGACTGCACAGCCGGTCGCATCGCTGGCGCCGGCGGACCGACGACGCCGGCTCACCGCAGATCGTCTTGGCCGTCGTCGGCCTGGCCGAAGCGAGCCAACGTCGGCATGAGGTAACCCTGCCCCCGCACGGCGACGATCAAGCTGGGGTAGACGTCGCCCAGTTTCGTGCGCAGGCGGTGGATCGTGGTCTTCAACATGTCGCGCCCCGTCTCGGGCGCCTCCGTCAGCCAGGCTTCCGCGACCAGATCCCGCCAGGCGATCGGCGTCCCGCGACGCTCGAACAGGAGGCGCAAAATCCTCATGTCCACGTCGGAGACCAGCACCCGCCGGGTGCCGACTTTGACGACATTCGAGGACGGCCGAAGCGCGTATGGCCCATTGACAAGCTCCGGCTCCGCGGTCCGCCGCAAAATGACCGCGACCCGCATCAACAATTCCCGGGCGTTGAAAGGCTTGACGATGTAATCGTCCGCGCCGGCCTCAAAACCGGCGACGCGTTCTTCCGCGCTGCCTTTGGCGGACAGGAAGCACACCGGGGTGTCGGTCAGCTCACGGATACGGCGACACAACGTGAGCCCGGACGCGCCGGGCAGCATGATGTCGCAGACCGCCACGTCGAAATAGGCGGCGCGGATCTGTTTCATGGCGGCCTCGGCGTCAGGCACCGACGTCACGTCGTACCCGGCCCCGGTCAAGATGTACGAGCAGATGTCGAGCATCTGCGGCTCGTCCTCGACGAGCAGGACGCGGGCCGTCGCGGTCTCACTCATGCGGCCGGCCCGTTGATCGGCAGGTTGAACATCATGACGGTTCCTCTCTGGGCGACGGTGTCCACGAAAAGCCGCCCGCCGTGTCGCTCCACGATCTGCTTCGTGATGATCAGCCCGAGGCCCGTTCCCGCCCGCAGCCGATGCTCGGAGGCGAAGCGCTGGAAGAGGGCCAGCCGCTGCTGGGCGGAGATGCCCGTCCCCTCGTCAGTGACGGACACCAGGATGTCGAACTCGCGCTGGGCGACGCGCACCGTGACCGGCCGGTCGGGCGGGCTGACCGTCAGGGCGTTGTTGATGAGGTTGGCGACGGCCTGGCGCACCAGCAGCTTGTCGGCGAAGACCCGGCAGGGCGAGCCGGAACAGTCCAACACGATCGACGCCCCCCGGATGTCCCGCAAGTCGTTCACGAGGGCGATGATGAGCGCCCCGATGTCGCAGGCCTCCAGATGCACCTCGAAACGCCCCGATTCGATACGGGCCGAGGTGAGCATGTCTTCCGCCAGCTCGATGGCGGCGTCAGCCTGCTGCCGGATGGTGGCGACGAAGCGCGCCTGCGGAGCCCGAACGTCCTCCTGGGCCAGCAGCTCGCCGGACAGCTTGATCATCGTCAGCGGCGTGCGCAGCTCGTGGCTGAGCATCGACACCTGATCCGCCCGCCAGGTGGCCAGCTCGCGCAAACCAGCGGTCTCTCGGGCGGCCCGCCGCCAGCCACGCGCGCACCACGCCAACGCCGCGAGAGCGCCCATGAGCAGCGCCCCCATGACGACCAGCACCGGGATCATGCCCACATGGTACGGACTCGGCCCGGCGCTGCACGCGACTCTCAAATCCGCGGCGGCGCACCGCGCACGACCTTGGCTCACCGAGGAATGATCGGCCGCCCTCACACCGCCGCGGCCGGCTCGATCCCTTCGCTCGCGGCGGGCAGCCGCACGCTCGCCTCGAACAGGTCGCCGCTCACCACGATGGCGAACGTGCCGCCCATCGCTTCGACGAGGCTCTTCGCGATGTACAGGCCCAGCCCGTTCCCGTCGGTGTGCCGCGATTTGTCGCCGCGGATGAACTGCTCCGTCAAGGCCTCGGCGGGCAGGTCGATCGGCTCACGCGACGTGTTTTTCAGCGCCAACGTCACCGTCTCGTCCTCGCGGACGATCTCCGCGAACACCCGCGTCCCGGCCAGGGCGTACTTCGCCGCGTTCCCGAAGAGGTTCTCCAGCACACGCCACAGGTGCCGGCTGTCAGCGACGGCGAGCACCGGACCGTCCGGCTGTCGCAGGACGAGCGTCAGATCCTGCTCCAGGAATCGGTCGTCGACCTCGCCCGCGATCTGCCCGACGATCTCGACGAGGTCCACGGTCTGGAGATTGACGGCCACGTTGCCGGTCGTCAGCTTGGACGCCTCCATCAGGTCTTCGAGGAGCGTGTTGAGGCGGGCGGCCTTGCGGTCCAACACCGACACGTACTCCGCGAAATCCGTCCGCTCGACGGGCAGCCCTTTGAGCAGACCGACGTAGCTAACGATCGAGGTGAGCGGCGTGCGGACGTCGTGGGAGACGTTCGCGATGAGTTCGGCTTTGAAGCGTTCCGCCCGCACCTTGTCCTCGTTGGCCTGTTCGTAGCGCGTGGCCGCCGACAGCGTGAAGGCGCAGACATAGGTCAGCGCGATCAGCATGAAAAAGAGGAAAGCCATCAGAAAGAGCGTGGTCCCCCCGGTCGTCCCGGCCAGGGCCACGAAGGCCAGCCCCACGAGGTTGGCGAACAGGGCCAGCGCCATCAGGATCCCGATCGGCTCGCTGAGCGGGTGGACCTGAAGGAAACGCGTCCAATACAGTGTGGCGCCCAACCGCTTGGCGCGTACCCGGGTGAGCGTTTCGAGCACCAGCCCGACCGTGACCAGGTAGCTCACCACCGAAAGCACCACCAACTCGAACGCGTCGCCGCCGCCGATGTAGGCCTGACCCCAACAGACCTTGTCGACGCACAACACAGCTAAGACCAGCATCAGATAGTCGGTCCGATGCCACGCCGAGTCCTTGGGAGACGACATCCACCACGACGTGCAGGCGAGACCGACACCGACCACCAGCAAAACGAAAGAGGCGCCGACGGCGAAGGTCACGTCACCGACGGCCTGCCGCAGGTAGTAACGATAAGTCACGCTCATGGAGGCAACGACCCCCACCGCGCCCACAAAGCCAGCGAGCAGGAAGACGAGCTTGGCGAGCGCCGAGGTCCAAAGCCGCTTCATTCCTGCCGCACCACCCGATAGCCGAGCCCGTAGATCACCTTCAGGTAGCGCGGTTCTTTCGGATCGATCTCGATCTTCTGCCGGATGTGCCGAATGTGCACCGACACCGTCTTGGCGACGCCGATGGCCGGCTCGTTCCACACCGCCTCATAGATTTGCGCCGAGCTGAAGACCCGGTCCATGTGCGACATCAGCAGCCGCAAGATGTTGTACTCGAGCGCTGTCAGTGACACCTCGTCACCGTCGAGCGTGACGCGCTTCAGGTTGTCGTCCAGCACCAGCCCGCCCGTCTGGTAGACGCCGTCCGCGGCGGCCGCCTGGGGCGACTCGCCCAGGCCGCCGAGGCGGGCGTAACGACGCAGGGCGGCGCGCACCCGGACCATCAGCTCCACGGGCTTGAATGGTTTGGTGATGTAGTCGTCCCCGCCGATCGTCAGCCCGAGGATGCGGTCGGCGTCCTCGCTTTTCGCGCTCAGGAACAAGATGGGGACGTTGGAAAGCTGCCGGATGCGGACCGCCGCCTGGATGCCGTCCATCACCGGCATCATCACGTCGAGCAAGACCAGGTGCACGCCACCGCGTTCGACCGTCGCCACCGCCTCACGGCCATCATGGGCACAGACGACCCTGTAACCCTCCTGGCCGAGGTAGATGCGAATGGCCGACAGGATGTCGTCGTCATCGTCACAGGCCAGCACGGTGTATTCCACGCCTCACCTCCACGCCGTCACAATGTAGCCACCGGTGTTGTCACTCGACACCGAATAGTGCCCAGTTTTAGGTAGACGAATTTTACCATCCTTTGGCGTCTCGTACACCACATCATATTTCTTTCCATCGACGGTGGCAGAGTATCCACCGTCATTTTTCAGCGTGACGATATATTCCTCGAACGTGAGATGATTCTCGACGCAATACCTTGCGTGCGGCAATCCGATGTACCGGTAATGCCACGACTCGTAGGAGATGCCGGTCGACGCCTGCTCCCCTGCCGGGTAACGCTGGATGAAACCGTACTTCCAGGAGTTTTTCGCCAGCCAGTCGGCCGCGGGCGTGCTGGCGAAGTCGTCCTGGCTCACGCCGGTGGCCAAGATGTCGGCGGCCAGCCCCGTCTCGTGCTCGCTGTAACCGGCCGGCTGCACGTACGACTTGTCCGCCGCCTCGTCGTACAGCTCCCGCTGCCTGACCTTGTCCCGGTAGCCGCTGCTGACGAAGAGATTCTTGATGCCGTCCTGGCGTGCGGCGTCGAACATCGCGTCGACGGCGTTCAGCGCCGTCTTGTCCAGCCTGACGTCTTTGGCGGCGAACGCCACAGTCGGCCAGGCGTCCACGATATCCGCCGCCTGAGGTTCCGTCTTCAGCCGATGGTCACGGTTGACGAGCTGAAGCTCGCGCGTGTTCGCGACGCTCGCCAGCTCGACGGCCTTCGACGTCTCGCCCGCGTCCACGACCGGCGTCTCGTCGTTCACGCCGGCGGGAACCGCCAGCGACGTCCCCCACACCAGCTTCGCCAACATCCCATAAACAGCCACCACAAAAACAATAAATACCAAGGTGAGGATATAAATCCGTTTCGAATGCGCCCCGCGCTTCATTCGTGCCCCTTACCTCCGCGGTCGCGGTTGGACGAGGCAGTGCCTTTCCAGCGTCAGTCGCGACCACGACCATTCACTATCGACTGCAACCAGCGTCGCAGGCGATAGCGGCTCTTCCGGGACATGGAAAGTTAAGTTTTTTCGCGAACAGGCGCGCCGACGACGCCGCGGCTCAGGCCACAAGCCACTGAATCGTGCGCCGGTACTCCTCGCCCGGGCGCAGCACCGCGCTCGGGAAGCCGGCATGGTTCGGGGCGTCCGGGTAGTTCTGCGGCTCAATCGCCAGGCCGCCGAACCGTTCGTACGCGAGCCCGTCCGGCCCGACGAGGGAGCCGTCAAGACTGCCCCCGTCATAGATCTGCACCGCCGGAGCGTCCGACCGCACGACGAGCGTCAAACCGTCCGGCCCGACGAGACGCACGTGCTCGCGCAGCCCGTCGCCGTCCACGACCAAGTTGTAGTCAAATCCGCCGTCCCGCGTCAGCCCGTCGCCGACCAGCGCCGTCCGAGCCTCTCCGATCAGGCGCGGCTCGCGGAAGTCGAGCCCCAACCCTGTGACATCGCGGAGCTCGCCGGTGGGGATGTTCGCGTCGTCCGTCACGGTGAACCGGCCGGCCGGCATGCGCAACCGATGCTCGTCCACCCGTCCGACGCCGGCGCCGTTCAGGTTGAAGTAGGGGTGGGCGGTGATGTTGACGACGGTCGGGGTGTCAGTCGTCGCGACGTAACAGACCTGCGCTCCACCGTCCACCAGGCTGAACGTCGCGGTCACGCGCATCGTGCCAGGGAAACCCTGGTCGCCGTCGGGGCTTGTCAGCGCGAGAACGACCCGGTCGGCCGCCGTTTCGACCACGTCCCACGTGCGCGCGTAGAAACCACCGGGGCCGCCGTGCAACTGGTTCGGCCCCTCGTTGGGCGTCACGTCGCACACCCGCCCGTCCAGGGTGAACCGCGCGCCGCCGATCCGGTTGGCGAAGCGACCGACCGTCGCGCCGAAGAAAGAGTCGTCCGTCGGATCAGGTCGCGTCAGCACGATGTTGCGCCAACGGCCGTCGGGCAGCCGCACCTCGTAGCGCCCGAGCGCTGCACCGTGTGGCGCGACGGCCACGCGCACGCGCTCATTCCCGATCTCTTCATACGGCTTCATCGCTGCTCCTTCACAGGTGACCGGCCGCTTCACACGTCCCGGTGTCCGGCGGCATCGTCGCGTTCCGCCTCACGGCGCGCAGATGCCACGCCCACAATAGGCAAGCCGCCACGACGAACGCCAGCGCGCCGACCATGAGGCTCCCCATCGAACCAGCCAGCACCGGGGCCAGCAAGCCGGAGATCGCGGCGTTGCACAGCAACGAGACGAACGATTGGACGGACGACGCGGCGCCACGAAGGGCCGGGAACAAGTCGAGCATCGCGACGGTCAGGATCGGAAAGGCGACCGAGATGCCGAAGGTGAACACCGGCATCGGCAGCACGATCCACGGCCAGCAGGCCGTGGCGGGGATCAACGCCATCACGACGAGAACCACGCCGCCGACCAGGCTGATGGCGTAGCCGATCGTCGCGAGCCGCCGACCGCCCATCCGTCCGGCCCACCGGCCGCTCACCCACGACCCGGCCATGACGCCGACCATCAGCGGCACAAACAGCATCCAGAAGTCGCCCGCGCCACGCCCCAACAGGTTGACGATGAACAGCGGAGCGGCGCTGATCAACAGGAACTGGCCGCCGAACGCCAGCGCCGCGGTGAAAGCCAGGCGTCGCCCGGACGCGTCGGCCCAGACCCGCCCCATGGCTGAGACGAGCGAACGCAGATTGAGGCGCGTCCGGGCGGCCACCGGATGGGTTTCCGGCATCCAGAACGCGACCAACGCGAACATGACCAACCCATAGACGACCTGGAACCAGAAGACGCCCCGCCACGCTCCCCAGCCGAGCAGGAAACCGCCGATGATCGGCGCGAGCGCGGGGCCGAGCACGAACACCATCGACACCTGTGCCATCGTCCGCTGTGCTCGTTCGCCGTCGAACACGTCGCGCACCTGGGCCCGGCTGACGATCTGGCCGGCGCCCGCCGACACCCCTTGGAGCACGCGACAGACGAGCAGCCACGCGAAGCCCGGCGCGAACGCGGCGGCGGCCGACGACACCGCGTACAGCAGGAGGCCGGCGATCATGACCGGTTTGCGCCCCAGCGCGTCGGACAGCGGGCCGTGCAGCAGGCTCATCACCGCGTACGACAACAAATAGACGCTGACGAGCTGTTGCAGCGCCACCTCCGGCACCCCGAAGTCGGCCCCGAGCGCGGCGAACGACGGGAACACCGCGTCGATGGTGAACGGGCCGACCATGCCGAGCGCCGCCAGCGTCGCGATGAAAAGCCAGGCGGGCCGCACCTCGACGCCGTCTTCTTCCCGCACCGTCCTACTGTCCCACACCAGGCTCGCCCCGGCGGCAACGGTCCATCGTGGTCCCACCTGCCCATCCGGCCAGCGCCACCCGTGTGCCCAGTGACAACGCCACCAGGTAGATTGAGCCCATGGCTCGCCTGGCATTCATCTCGTTGCACACCTCTCCAGCCGACATGCCCGGAGCCGGAGACGCGGGCGGCATGAATGTGGTCGAACGCGAGCAGGCCTTGGCGCTGGCCGCTCTCGGCCACGAGGTCGACATCATCACGCGGCGGTCGAATCCCGACCTGCCCGACGCGCTCGAATTCGGCCCCGGCGTCACACTGCGACACCTGACCGCCGGCCCGCCCGAGCCGCTCGCCAAGAGCCGCATCGACGCCTTCATCCCAGAATTCGCGGAACAACTGGCCACGCTGCCCCCCTACGACCTGATCCACTCACACCATTGGATGTCGGGCGTGGCGGCGCTGCCCGTCGCCCACGCCTGGGGCGTGCCCCACGTGCAAAGCTTCCACTCTGTGGCGGCGCTGCCCGGCACCCGACTCGAAAACGGCGAGCCGCCAGAATCGGACGCGCGCGTCGCCGGAGAGGCCCTGACCGCGCGGGAGTCGGACGCCGTCGTCGCCATCAGCGCGGCCGAAGCGCGCACCGTCATCGAGCGCTGCGGCGCCGATCCGACGCACGTCCACATCGTCTCGCCCGGGGTCGATGGCGCACTGTTCCGCCCGCTGCGGGAGGGCGAGACCGCCTGGCCGGGCGACGACCGCTGGGCAGGCGGCTACGTGCTGTTCGCCGGCCGGCTCCAGCCGTTGAAGGGGCCGAGCCTGGCGATCTGCACGATGGCGGAGGTGCCAGCCGAGATCCGGCCGCACCTCGTCATCGCAGGGGACGTCTCCGCCGACTTCGCCGGTTACGCGGACGAGCTGCACAAGCTCGTCGGCTCCCTGGGCTTGGACAACGACGTGACCTTCATCGGCCCGCAGACGCGCGACCAGCTCGCCTTGATGCTGCGGGGAGCGCGGGTCGTGCTCGTCCCGTCGCACTCGGAGACGTTCGGCCTGATCGCGCTCGAAGCCGAATCGAGCGGCACGCCGGTCATCGCAGCGTCGGCGGGTGGCCTGCGCGAAGCCGTCGCGCACCTGGAAACGGGACATCTCATGGATTCGCGTCTCCCGGCCGACTGGGGACGCGCACTGTGCCTGCTGCTCACCGAACCGGGCGTGCTGCACACGATGGGTGTGGTCGCCCGCGTGCACGCCGAACGCTTCGAGTGGTCGCTCGCCGCTTACCGTTTGTCCGCCTTGTATGACACGTTGATCAAAGCCGCGCGCGCCTAGCCCGGTCGGAGCATAATGCAGCGTGGCTTTCGTCCCGTGAGTACACAGGCACGCGTTTCGCTGGGAAACCCACGACCCCGACACGACCACAGATAGAGACATGAGATGAGCGACGACTCCTTCGACGCTGGGCCCGACAGCGCCGCGTGGACCCAGGTCGGCTGCGCCGTTTTCCTGCACGCCCACCCCGACGACGAGACGCTGGCGACAGGCGCGCTCATCGCCGAACTCGCCGCCCGCGGCATCGACGTGGCCCTCGTGACGGCGACCCGGGGCGAACGCGGCGAAGTCGTGCCCGGACCGCTCGCGGCACTGGCGGGCACGCCCGAGCTGATCGCGCGCCGCGAACACGAGCTGGCGGGCGCCTGCGCCGCGCTGGGTGTCGGCGAGCACGTCTTCCTCGGGCAAGCGCCGGCCCGCGACGGGGACCGGCCGCCGCGGGTCTACCGCGACTCCGGCATGCGCTGGGTCACGCCGACGCTCGCCGGAGCGGCCGAGCCGATCGAACCGGAGTCGCTCGTCGCGGCCGGCGTCGACGGCCCGGCGGCCGACCTCGCGGCCTACCTGTGGCAGCTCCACGCCGACGTCGTGCTCAGCTACGACCAGGACGGCGGCTACGGCCACCCCGATCACGTCGCGTGCCATCACATCGCCGCCCGCGCGGCGGCGCTGGTCGAGATCCCGTTCGTGCGCGTCGTGTCCCCCGCCCGCTTCGACCCGGCCGACGCCACGCAGCGGCCGTGGGCGCTGCCGCAGCACCTGCCAGCGGTCCGGCGCGCTCTGGCCTGCCATGCGACCCAGCTCACCGTCGTCGGCGATGAGATCGTCCACTCGGGGGGACAGCACCAGACGATTGAGACGACGGTGGTGCTCGCCAGCTCGTTGTGCGCGCAACTCGTCTGAGCGACGAGTGCCACCAAACGGGACAAGCTCCCATGGCAACAGCAGCCGACGCGACGGCGGCGGTGACACCGGCAGGACGGCGAACCGCGCAGAAAGCCACCACGACGGCAGCCGGCCCCCACAGCCAGCTTCAGAAATGGGACAAACTCGCACCTCGCGGCCGAATCATCGACCGCCGCGCCGCATTCTGGCGCTGAGGTGCGAGTTTGTCCCATTTCTGGACACGAGGGCGAGCCGACAGCGGCCCGCCCGGCGCGGATTTTGAGAAACTGCGCCCTGGCGGCCGGCGAAGATCGACTAGCATGCGAACTTGTCCACATTGCCGCTCGCCGCACGGGAGATTCACATGGAGCCCATCAGCCGCCGGTCCCTTCTGTTCGGCCTCGCCGCAGTCGCGGTCGCCGGGTGCACAGCCTCGCCGAGCGATTCCCCCACACCCGCGCCGCCCGGGACGCCCGTGCCGTCACCAACGCCCACTCCCACGCCCACCCCTGAGCCGCCGCGCTGGCCGCTGACCGGGGCGCTGCTGAAAGACGCGTCGAAGGCCGACCACGCGGCCGTCGCCGTGAAGGTGCCCGACAACGAGAACGAACACCCGCAGGCCGGCATCAACGACGCCGACATCGTCTTCGTCGAGCTGGACGGCTACCCCGCCGTCGTCGGCCAGAGCGGGACGCGGCTCGTTCCGGTGTTCCACTCGACCATGCCAGACTCTGTGGGACCGGTGCGGTCCATTCGTCCGGTCGATGTCGCGCTGCTGTCCCCCATCCACGCGATCGTCGGCAACACCGGCGGCGCGGGCTGGACGCTCGACTACTTCAAGAAAAACGCGCCCGACGTCGTGTACAACCTCAGCTACATGGCGACGAAGGGCACCGGCGCCTATGGCATCGACGGCAGCCGCGTCTACACGCTCGGCGGCAAGAAGTACTACGACCGCGCGGTCGAATGCCATCCCGCCAAGCTCGCCAAGCAGAGCAAGAAAACCGCGCCGCCGCCCGTCGCCTTCTTCCCGTTCGCCGCTTCCGAGGACGAGGTGAGCACGCTTCAGGGCAAGCCGGCGACGCACGTCGCCGTGCCGTGGAAGAAGGCCCACACCTATGACATGAGCTACGACTTCGACAAGAAGTCCGGACGCTACCGCCGCTCGATGCCGTGGGGCCCGCACACGTTGGCCGACGGGAAGCGGGTCGTCACCGACAACATCCTCATCATCAAGGCGAAGCAGCACTTCGCCCACCACGAGCCGTTCCACGACGTCATCGACAAGTCGGGCACGTTCTACTACGCGCACGGCGGAGCGTACGTGCAGGGCACCTGGAAGAAGGGGGCGCCCGGTTCACTCTTCGAGTTCACGCTCGACGACGGCTCGCCGCTGAAGATGGCGTCGGGTCACACGTTCGTGGAACTGCCGAACACGAACGCCAAAATCGTCTTCAAAGCGTGACCGCAGACGCCTGACACCCGGCGTCATTCACTGGCCGTTGGCCGCCCCACGGCGCTTGCGAGCTCGTTCGGCGAAGCGGTCCCGTTCGGTGATCTGGGAGACACGCCCGCGTGTGATGCCCAGAAGATACGCGATGTCGGTCACGGACAAGCCCAGCCCGCGCAGCTCCCGCACGACGTCGCGCATCATGCGGGCCGCGTCGATGGTGGCGGCTTGAGCCGCCTCCGACGCCGCCTGCGCCCCGCGGACCCGGCCGAGGACGTCCCCCAGCGCGGTGTCGACCGTCACGTCCACGTCGCTGTGGTCGACGCCCGGCTCGCAGGTGTCGAGGTAGGCGCGCACGTGGGATTCCGCCCCTTCGAGCGTTCGGACAGACGTCCTGCGTCCGTCCCCCAGGACGAGATCCCACCCGGTCGCTTGCTTCGTCGCGGTCACCAGCATGGTTGCCAATTTAGTGGAGCATCTCACGGTTGGACATGCCGACACGGACCCGCCCGGCCACCCCAGGCAATCCCGGCGTTTTGAGGAAGTCCGTGCCACACTAACTACGACCGTCACTTGTGAGGATTGAGCCATGACCACCGAGGCAGCAAAGCGCATCCTGTTCCTGTTCTCGGACACAGGCGGCGGACACCGCGCCGCGACAGAAGCGATGATCGAATCGCTCGAGCTGGCTTACCCCGGCCGGTTCGACTGCACGATGGTCGACTTCCTGCGCGCCTACTACCCGAGCCCCTTCCGCTACGCGCCGGAGCTTTACCCGCCGATGTCGAAGATCGGCGCCTGGACGCTGACCTACCGCACGTTCAACGGGCGGGGACGGGCGAACGCCCTCAACGGGCTCAGCTATCCCGTGATCCGGCGGGGCATGCACCGGCTGTTGCACGACCACCCCGCCGACCTCATCGTGTCGGTCCACCCGCTCGCCAACACAGCTCTCGCCCGCACCATGCGCAAGCATCCCACGCCGTTCATCACAGTCGTGACCGACATGGTGTCGACGCACGCCTTCTGGTTCGACCGGCACGCCGATCTCATCGTCGTCCCCACCGACCTCGCCCGTGAACGGGCGATCCACTTCGGCATACCGGCGGGCAACTTGCGGGTGCTCGGTCTGCCGGTGGCCGAACGCTTCACCGCGCAGAAGACCGATGTCGCCGCCTGGCGAACCGCGATGGGCTGGGAGCAGGACCGCCCGATCGCGCTGCTCGTCGGCGGCGGGGACGGCATGGGGCCTCTCAAGCGTGTGGCGAAAGCCATCAACGAGGCGAGGCTGCCCCTGTCACTCGTCGTCATCTGTGGACGGAACGCCGACCTCAAAGCCGACCTGGAGAAAATCAACTGGAACATCCCGGTGCACCTGTACGGTTTCACACACGAGATGCCACAGTTCATGGCGGCGTCCGACATTCTCATCACGAAAGCCGGACCGGGCACGATCTGCGAGGGCTTCATCAGCGGACTGCCCATCGTGCTGTATTCGCGCATCCCCGGCCAGGAGGACGGCAACGTCGACTACGTGGTGAACGCCGGTGCCGGCGTGTGGGCGCCCCGGCCGCGTGAAGTCGTGGACGCGCTCACCACCTGGACGCTCGACCCGGCGACCAGGCAGCGCGCCGCCGAAGTGAGCCGGGTCCTCGCGCGTCCGACCGCCTCCCACGACATCGCCCGCCTCATCGCGGCCCAGGTTGGCGTGGAGTAGCAGGCCGTCTCAGACCACGTTGCGCCAGACGGCGAACCCGGCACACAGCAGGCCGCCGGCGATGTACCACACCCGTTGGTCGCGCAACGGCCGGGGCAACCGGACGTGTGGGCCGCCGGCCAGTTCAACGATCCACAGCACACAGGCCACGGCGAGGCCACAGGCGGCGAGAAACACCAGCTGGTTGGCGTGCCAGGCGCCCGCGACGTCGCCGACGAACAGGCGCTTGACCAACGTCGTGCCGCCGCAGAAGGGGCAGAGCGTGCCCGTCAGCGCGCGCCACAGGCAGGGCGGCCCCCAGGGGGTCAGGGCCGACCACGCGCCGAGCGCCACGCCGGCACCCGCCAAGCAGGCGGCCACGCCCAGCGCTCTCGCTGGAGAGAATGACGCCGCCTTCTGATGCACGCCGTCATTATCGCGCACCGCCGCCCGTTCTCCCCGTCCGTCGAACCGCACGACATGGCCTGATAACGCCTGGCGGGACGGAAGATTTCGCAGAGGGCGAATATCCCATACCCTGGAAAGCGCAATCAACGCGACGGACGAAAGACACGACCAATGATGGGCCAGCCTTGGAACCCGGACGATCCCCGTGGCGGCCCGGTGCCGCCCTTCGGTGGGCGGCCGAGAGACGCTCACGGCCCCGTGCCACCCGCCGGTCCGCCCTACGTGACGTACGACGCGCCACGTTACAGTCAACCTTCCTTCGGCCGCGTCCCGCCTCCAGTCAACGATCCCTACCGGCCGGCGGCCTGGGGCCACCCGTTGGCGAGCTGGGGAAAACGCGTCGGCAGCTTCCTGCTCGACATGCTCATCGCCTACGTCCCAGGGCTGGTCGGATACCTGGTGTCGTTGGTCTTCACTCGCGCGGGGGCCCGCAGCGACAACACCGCCATGCTCGCGATCGGCGCGCTTTTCACGGTGATCGGCAGCGCTGGCAGCCTGTGCGTCACCGTCTGGAACCTCGGTTACAGGCAGGGCACCACCGGCATGAGTTTAGGCAAGAGCGCCATGCACCTCCGGCTCGTCGGCGAGCAGACCGGCCGGCCGATCGGCTTCGGCCTGGCCTTCCTCCGCCAGATCGCACACACCATCGACAGCCTGACGTGCTACATCGGCTTCCTCTTCCCGCTGTGGGACGTGAAACGTCAAACGCTCGCCGACAAGGTCATGGGCACCCTCGTGCTCGACGTCTCAGCCGACCCCCATGCCAGCCAGCTCACCTGGACGCTGCGGTAGCTCCGTCCCGCCGCCGGCGGCCTTCTGGGCGGCGATCCGGCCGCGCAGATCGGCGAGTTCGAGCGTGAACTCCGCCGGCAGCCTGGTGCCGAACGAGTCGAAGTAGGCGTCTGAGGCGTCCGCTTCGGCCGTCCAGGTTTCCGTGTCGATGGCGAACAAGGCGTCCACCTGTTCGGGCGCGACGCCGAGACCCTCGATGTGCAGGTCGCTCACGTACGGCACGCGTCCGCACAGGGTGTTGGCGCCGCTCACCTCGTCGGCGGCACAACGCATGATCCAGTCGAGCAGGCGCATGTTGCCGGCCTGGCCTGGCCACAGCAGCTTGCCGTCGTCGGTCTTCCGGGAGAGGTTCACGCCGAAGATGTGTGGGGCGCCCACGCCGAGGGCGCGGCCGAGACGCAGCCAGTGGGCCCAGTAGTCGCCCATGTTGTAACCGCAGGACGGCAGCAGAACCGGCGCGTCATCGCTGGGGGTCTCCTCGTCCGCTGCGCCGTCCGGTGGGGACGCCTGCTCCGCGGCGACGAGCGCGCCGGTGAAGACGCCCTGCTCCCACGAGTAGGCCTCGATGACTAGCGGGATCGCCGCCGTCTGGCAGCCGTCGTACACGATCGCGTCGATGGCCACGCCCGGCTCGTCCGCACCGCCCAAGGTGGACGTGACGAACTGCGCCTGCGGATGGGCGGCTGGCGCGTCCGAATCGGGTGTCCAGTCGTTCCCCTGCCAATCGAGTAGGTGAGCCGGCGGCTCGTCCGTCATACCTTCCCACCAGACGTCGCCGTCGTCTGTGAGCGCCACGTTCAAAAAGATCGTGTCATGGCCGAGCAGGCGCAACCGTTCGGGGTTCGTTTTCGACGACAGGCCGACGGCGACGTCGGCGACACCAGCCTGCGGGTTGGCGGCGTACAGACGGCCGTCACCACCCGGGCGCAACCACGCGATGTCGCAGCCGACCGGTTCGGTGCGCCAGCCCATGCCATCGACGTGCGCTGTGGCGAAACTGTCGGCGACCGACGCGAACGGCAACATGGTCGCCACGTGCCGCACCCGACCGTCCGGCGAGGTGGCCTTGAGCACGCGCATGCGCTCGGCGAGCCAGCCCTCGTCGCGGGCGATCGTCGAGGCGAGCCGTAGGGCGAAGCATTCCCCGGCGAGCACGGCGTTGCTGCCGTGCCCGAAGCCGTACGACCAGATCTCACGCGTCTCGGGGAAGAACGCGACGCAAGCCGCCTCGTCGTTGCCAGGCCACGGCACGTCAGACCGGGTGGCGTCATCGGCGTCCCGCAGCGGATACCCGACCGAATGCACGGTCGGCACCCAGTACTGCCCCTCAGCGATGGCGTCGAGGGCAGAGGCGCCGATGCGCGCGATCAGGCGCATGGCGACGACGACGTACGGCGAGTCGGTGATCTCGACGCCGTACCGGTTCATCGCGCCGTTGGCCGGCCCCATGGAGAAGGGGACGACATACATCGTGCGACCCCGCATCGACCCGTCGAAAAGGAGGGCGAGCCGTTGTTTCATCTCGGCTGGTTCGACCCACCGGTTTGTCGGCCCGGCGTCCTCCGGACGCTCCGAGCAGATGAACGTGCGCGCTTCGGCGTCCGCCGCGTCCACTGGAACCGGTCGCCCCAGGAAGCAGCCGGGACGGAGCTCGTCGTTCAGCGCGATGAACGCGCCGGACTCGACCAAACTCGCCGTCATACGATCACGCTCGGCCGTGGAGCCATCGCACCACTGGATTGCATCCGGCCTTGTCAGCGCTGCAACGCCCTCGACCCATTGCAGCAAGTCCACAGGCGCATTGACGGGAGCGTCAACGCGCTCCGCACTCTCGTCAGGCATCCTTCTCCTCGCCAGCCCGCGCGACGGGCCGTCTATCCGACAACACATCGTATTGTCCCTCTAAGGACGGACAAGCGCGAACGAAACGGCGACGTGACCTCCTGCTGATGGGTGGGCGTCCCTCGTGTTGGACGACTGCGCGCGCCACGCGTAAGATAGGCGAGTCGTTAAGCGCCCGTGGCTCAATGGATAGAGCATCTGACTACGGATCAGAAGGTTGGGGGTTCGAGTCCCTCCGGGCGCGCCGGAGGAGTCTCACAACATCGCCGAGACAAACCTCGCCACACTGCCCCACGCGCCATGCGGGGTCGTTTCTTTGAGTAACCGGATCAATCTGTGACAATTTATGGCGCCATGTAGCATTTTCTTACAGCCAGTTATAGGGCCTTATAGATTGCTACAGTTCCTCATAGATGGAGGTTGATCGTGGATCCGGTCACCAATCCCTACTCGCCGGGCGCTGGACGGCGACCTGCCGCGCTTGTAGGCCGCGAAACCCAACTCACCATATGGGACACCGCGCTCAAGCGGGTCTCCACGGGACGCGACGCTCGCTCCATCGTCTTGTACGGCTTGCGCGGAGTCGGCAAGACAGTCCTCCTGTCGACGTTCGCCCAGATGGCACGTGACTGCGGCTGGCTGACTGCCCAGATCGAGGGAAAATCGGGCTACTCCGTGCGCGACATGGTCGGTGAGGCCTTCCACGACACTCTTGTCGACCTGGCCCGCCCAGGTGTCGGACAGCGCGTACTCAAAGCGCTCAAGACAGCGATCAGTTTCAAAGCGTCCTATGACTCAACCGGGCAATGGAATTTCGGCGTCGACCTTCACGACGCTCTCGGCGGAGGCGCGGATACCGGCGTGCTGGAGTCAGATCTCGGAAAGTTGCTGAGAGACCTGAGCGAAGCTGCCGCTGAACAAGGTGTGGGGGTCGCGCTCCTCATCGACGAGGCCCAGGAACTGTCGGAAGACGAGCTGATCGCGCTCTGCGCAATCGTCCACGGCGCGGCGCAACGCCAAAACCGTCTTGTCCTCGCATTGGCTGGCTTGCCGAGCCTGCCGCGCAAACTCGCCGAAGCGAAGTCGTATGCCGAGCGGTTGTTTAGCTACCACAGCATCGGCTCACTCAGCCCCGCTGACGCCCAAGCGGCTCTCCAAAAGCCGGCTTTGGGAGAAGGTGTGGCGTGGTCGCAAGAGGCGCTCGATAAGGTTGTGAGCACCGCCGAGGGCTACCCCTATTTTCTTCAGCAGTACGGACAGGAGACATGGGACGCGGCGTATCAGTCGCCGTTGTCGCTTCAAGACGCTGAAATTGGTATCGCCCATGGTCAGTTGGCGCTGGACACCGGTTTCTTCAGGGTTCGATGGGATCGCGCGACCGTGGCGGAAAAGAATTATCTAAAAGCCATGGCAGTGGACGGAGAGGCGGGAAGCCCTAGCGGGGAAGTCGCAGCCCGCCTGAAGAAAAAGGTCGAGTCGCTCGGTCCGGTCCGGGCGAATCTGATCAACAAGGGCCTGATCTACTCGCCTGAACATGGAGTGGTCGCCTACACCGTTCCCGCCATGGCCGCGTTCGTTCGACGACAGCACAACAACTGAACGAAGACTCTCGACGTCACGCGCCTGCCGCGAGGCGGATGTCAGGCGACGAGGAAGACGATTGACGCCACCACTCCGAACGCCACAACGACGATCAGGCCGTTCCGCCGCAGCTGGCGGCCGCTCTGAGCGAACCGCTCCAACAGGAGGAAAACTAACGCACCGATGGCGACGCCGACGGTGTTGAGGATTAGGTCGTCCACATCTGCCGCGCCGGTGTCCGTGACGTATTGCGTCACCTCGAACAACAGGCTGAGAAAGAAACCGGCGACAATCGTCCGCGCAGTGGTCATCTCGCGGAACAGCAGAGGCAGGAACAACCCGAAGGGCACAAAGAACGCGACGTTCCCGAACACATTGCCGAATGTGCTGGCGTTGACGTGCGTCAGCCACCAGAACGGCTTGACGTTCACCGACCCCAGGCCGGTCTGCAAACCGTACTTCAGCAGCACCATCGTCATCAGCGCGGCCAGGTACAAGACAAAGACCACAGCCGATGGCACGATCCAGCTTGTCGCAGCGGCCGGACGTTCGTCGGACAGACACGGCTGGGGCGACGACACTAACGGGCGGCGGGCGGGTTCGTGCACTGTGGTCGGATGTGTCATGAGCCCGACTTTATGAACGAGCCGGGGGCACTCCAAGCCGGCTCTCCCTCTTTCAGGGCCAGTCCGGGGAAGCCCCCGAAGCCTGGGCCGGTCACGCCGGGCAAAGCCCTGAGCGGACCGAACGACGTCAGCGGACGACGGGCGACATCACCGTACCGGCTGGCAGGTGGGGCAGAAATACACGTTGCCGCCCATGTAGGCCTGACGGACAATGCCGTTGCCGCAACGCGGGCATGGCAGCGTGCGAGTCTTGGCTGACAACACGGTGTGGTAGCCGCCCGGCTCGCCGCCTAGATCCTTTTCCGTGTCACGGCCACCCTCGTCCGCCATCGCGGCGAGCGTCGTCTTGACGGCGTCGAACAGGCGGCTGCGATCGTCGGACGACAGCGCGGCGAGCTTGCTACGCGGGTTGACGCGGGCGTTGAACAGGATGTCTTGCAGCACGCCGTTGCCGAGCCCCGGGACGCGCTGCTCGGTGGCGAGCAGCGCCTTGGCCGAGAGCGTCGGCTTGGCCTCGTCCCAGATGGCGTCAAACCAGGCCCGGTCGAACGCGTCTGTCAGCGGTGACGGTTTCCGGAACGCCGCCGCGAAGTAAGGCGAGTCCAACTCGCCCGGGGCGCTCAGCCACAGGCCGCCGTACATCTGGACGCTGGCGACCAGCGCGCGGCCGTCGTCCAGCCGGAGGACGAGCTGATGCTTGGCGGGCAACGCCTTTCCGGCCGCGAACAGGCGCAGGCTCACCCCATCGCCGAACACCAGCGCCTCGTCGCCGGCCGCCAACTCGACGAGCCCGCCATATGCCTGAGCATCGGTGAGCTGGCGGCCCACCAGCGCACCGGCGTACGCCTGCGGGTCGCCGGTGAAAAACGCCCACTTGTGTGGCGACGCGTTCGTGACCACCTCTGTGATCGTGCGTCCCATGACATGGTCACGCAACTGCCGGGCGAGGGTGAACGCTTCGGGTAGTTCGAGCATGAAATCTCCTTTGACTCTTGTGAGTCTATCGACAGTCTCGTTCGACGCTCGCGCCGGGTGACGGACGTCCCAGGCGTCCCCGGCCCGAAGCCCTTGGGGAATGGTGGAGTCGTTCTCCTCCTGTCTGAGCGCGCCGCCGGCAGGCGTTCGGGGCGACGGCGAAGACGGGCCGCATGGTCGCTGCCCCTGCGCTGGGAGGGCGTGGCCCACCGGCCAATGCCCCCGTTCTCGCCTGAAGCATGCGGCGATCGTCCCCTGCGCCACGATGGACACCCGCACCCCTTGGACAGGCCGTGTCAATGGCAGACGACGCCGTCTTTCGGCACTGTTCCGCCGGTCAGATAGGCGACCACGAGGTCGTCGACGCAGGCCGACTTGCCGCCGTAGGTGCCGTGTCCCTCGCCGGTGTAGGTGACGAGCACGGCCGAGGTGAGCTGCTGGGCCATCGTCACCGCCTGCTGATAGGGGGTGGCGCTGTCGCCCTTCGCGCCGATGACGACGATGGGCGGTGCCCCTTCGCCCCGAAGCGTCACCTGCGGCGCCGGGCGCACCGGCCACAACGGGCAGGTGTAGGACGGCCCCATGTAGTCACCGAAGATCGGCGCCGCCTTCTCATCTTTCCGCCACAGCCTGTCGGCGTCGAGCACGCCTTTGTCGTCCTCATCGAGGCAGGCGATCGCCGGGAACGAATAGAACATCGACCCATAGGTGCCATCGTCGGCGCGATCGTTGAGCTGGTCGGCCGCCCACAGCAGGCCGGCGCCATCGCCGTCACGGGCCCTGTCCACCAGGGTGAGCAGCTCAGGCCACTGGGCCTCGTCGCCGTACAGCTCCATGGCGACGCCGGTGACGGCGAGCGTCTGCGTCAACTGCCTGTCACCGACTGCCAGCGGCTTGGCGTCCAGCCGGTCGAACAAGCCGGTGACCGACGCGAGCACCGCCTTCTTCGACGTGCCCAGGTCGCACTCGCGTTTGGCGCACCACGAGGCGAAGTTCCCGAGCGCGAGGTCGAACCCCGCCGCCTGCACGGCGTCCTCGCTGCCGGTGATGTCCACCGCCGAGTCGAGCACCAGCCGTCCAGTGGTCTGCGGGAACATGTCCGCGTAGGTGGCGCCAATCTGAGTGCCGTAGGAGTAGCCGAGGTAGAACAGCTTGTCGTCGCCAACGAGCGTGCGCAACAGGTCGAGGTCGCGCACCGTGTCGGCCGTCGAGATGTGGTCGAGCAACACGCCGGAATGCTCCCAGCAGGACTTGCCGAACGCCGCGTATCCCGCCAGGAGCGCCGCCCGTTCCTTGGCCGTGTCGGGAGACGCGTCGAGGTTGTTCAAGGCGTCCGTCTGCTTGCTGCCATAACAGGTGACGGGGGTCGACTGCCCGCTGCCGCGCGGGTCCCAGCCGACGACGTCGAACCGCTCCAAGCCTCGCGTGTCGAAGGCCGTCACGAGGTCCATGCCAGAGCCGCCCGGGCCACCGGGGTTGATGAACAGCGTGCCGATGACGGGCTTCTTGGTCGCGAGGCGTTTCCGCAGCGACAGCGTGATGGCCTGCGCGTCCGGCTCGGCGTAGTCGAGCGGCGCGAGGACCCTCGCGCACCGATCGGTCGTCTCGTCGCCGCAGCCCGCCCAGGCGATCTTCTGAGCCGCGTAACCGGCCAGCCCGACGCCCGCCGGAGCGGCCGCGAACCCCTTCGGCGTCACGTGCGGATCGGGGTATGACGGACGATCGACCGCCACCCCTGGCACCGGCGACACCGGCACGCCGCCGATCAGCTCCGGCGACGGGCCGGGGGTGCTTCTCGTGACGGCCGGGGACAAGGCCGGGACCGGCCGCGGCACCGGCACAGTGCAGCCCGCAACCGACGCCGCCAACATCGCGGACGCCACCCAGACAACCGGTCGCAGAATCTTCACACGGTCAGCCTAAAAGACCACGCCAACAAACACCGGGAGCGCCCGAACGGCCGTGGATGACGGCGCGGCGCAACGGCCACGCGGCGCAGCGGGGAAGGAAGCCCGCCACCGACCGACGCCGACACCGCCGCCCCAATGCCCGATGGACAAAGCGCTGACAGCCGGTGAAACCGGCGAAACAGTCTCAGGCCCTACAGGTCATCGCCGTCGAAGGCCGCCGTCTTCTCGTGCTGACGAGACGAGCGGTAAGCCCGGTCGATGCTGATGCCGCCGCCGCCCACGCACAGGAACATGAAGCCCACCACGGCTGCCAGCAGTTCGAACTCGCCGAGGAAGGCGTACTGGCCGGTGAGGAAGCTGGTCGGCGGCGTGGCGAACGGGTTCCAGCTGGCGCCCCACATCACGAAGCAGAGCGAGCCAGCGGCGATCAGCAGTGCCCCCGCCCCCGCGACCCGCGTCAGCAGGCCGAGCAACAGGCACAGCGCGACGGCCAGCGACCCGATGCCGGCGACCCACGTCCAGATCTCCGGCTGCGGCAGCACCGTCGACTGCAAAGCGGTGTTCACCGCGTCGCGGTTGGCCAACAGATCGAAGCCACGGATGCCGAAGACGGCTGCCAGGACGATGCGCAGCAGCAGCAGGCCGAACGACGGGAAGAACTTGTCCGTCGACCGTTGCGTGACGACCACGGGCGCCGGCGCCGCGACGACGGGCGCGGGCGTCGCTGTCGCCGTCAACGCCTTGATGCGGGCCTCGCGACGGGCGGCGCGTTCGGCGGCGAGCTTGCGCTCCTCGTCGGAGACCGCCTCGACGCGAGCGGGCTCGTCGTCACGGAAAATGCCCGGTGACAGTGGACTGCTCGTCGGGTCTACCGCCGGGGCGGCGGTGACCGCCGCCGTCTCGGACGTTGCCGGAGCTGTCTCCGCGAGCTGACCAGAAGCGGCAGGTGATGCTGGCACCGGCTCGATCCACGCGCGCGACATCGTCACCTCGGCGGGAGATTCGGAGTCGTCGCCATCGGGGCCGTCAGCCGGTGCGGCGCTGTCGTCGAGCGACGCGTCGGCGCCCGTCTCAGCGGAAGCGCCGACGACGGCATGCTTAGGCGCGTCTGTCAGCGGCGTCTCATCGGCAGCCGACGCAGACACAGTGGCAGACGGCACAGGCGCGGCGACAACTGGCCCGGCCCACTCCGCCGACCGCTGCGGTTCGGCCGCAGGCTCCCCCACCGCTGGAGTGCTCTCGGCCGGTATGACGGACGCCCCGGCCCGCCAGCCCTGCCCAGCAGCAGTCGGACGCAACAAAGCGGTTTGCTCCACATCGGGCTGGTCATCGCCTAACGTCGCGCCCAGTGGTGCGTCGCTAGGCGCCTGGCTCTCATCGGACGGAAGCTCGGCGGAAGGCTCCGGGCCCTTGGTGGATTCCACCGCCGGCTTGGCCTGATCATCGGCCGCCGGCTCCCATGCCCACGGCGACGGCGCGCCTTGTCCCGTGAGATCCTTCTGATCGGCCATGGAATGTCCTTCCCTTCGCCAGCTCTACGTCTTTCATGTTTTCATTCTGCGGGGGCAAGATCACGAAGCGACACCCGCTTGAGGCGGTCTCAATACCAAGTTTCCCTGTCGGACGCGTCTCATCGGGCCGTACGCCAGCCGGTCAGTGACCGCTCAGCGCGATCATCAGTGTCTCCATCGCCAACAACGGTGCGACGTTCGTCTCCAACGCCACCCGGCAGGCGAGGATCGCGTCCAACTTCGCGATGGTGGCTTCGGGCGGACCGGCGGCGGCCATGCGGCGGACGTCGGCGCCCACGTCCTCGTTGATGAGCCGGACGTCGGGCACGACCTGCGCGGCGAGCACGTCACGGAACAAGGACGTCAGCTCCGTGAGCACCCGGTCGAGGGAGTCCCGCTGCAATCGCTTCGTGCGGGCCTTCTGCTCGTCCTCCAGGTCTTTCATGGCCGAGGCGGTGCCCCGTTTGGCGCCCGGCTGGCCGACGCCCAAGGCCTGCGCCAACTCGGCCGTCTCCCGCTCATTGATGGGCGCGGCGATCGCCTCGGCTTCGGCAGAGGCGGCCTCGATGACGCGCGCGGCGGCCTGAAGGCACGACCCGAGGCTGGACAACTGCGACGGCAGCCCGAGCACCTCGGACCGCCGGGCCCGCGCCTGCTCGCTGCGCGCCAGCGCCCGAGCGCGTCCGATGTGCCCCTGCGCCACCCGCGCCGCGAAGGCGGCCATCGCGGGCTCGACGCCGTCCCGGCGCACCAGCAGCTCGGCGATGGCCTGCTCGGACGGCGTGGCCAGCGCGATCTGCCGGCAACGCGACCGGATGGTGACCACGACGTCATCCGCCGTCGGCGCGCAGAGGATCCACACCGTGCGCGCGGCCGGCTCCTCGATGCTCTTGAGCAACATGTCGGCGGCCCGCTCGGTGACGCGGTCGGCGTCTTCGATGACGATCACCTGGTAGCGCCCCAGCGCCGGCGACATGGCCGCGTGCCGCACGATCTCTTCGATGTCTTTCACCTTGATGGACAAGGTCTCGATGCGCACGAGCGTCACGTCGGGGTGTGCCCCCGACAACGCCGTGACACAGGCGTTGCAGGCGCCACAGCCGCCGTCGGGGCACTGCAGCGCGGCGGCGAACGCCCGAGCGGCGTTCGAACGACCCGAGCCGGGCGGCCCGGTGAACAACCAGGCGTGGCTCATGGCGTGACGATCACCCGCGACGGCCCGTCGCAGGGTGGCGACGGCCTGGTCTTGCCCCACCAGGTCGGCCCACACGCCTTGCCCCATCTCCATGGTCACATCGTAGAGGCCACGTCCGACACTCGCTGGCGCACCCCCTCAGCGATACGCTCTCTCGGCCAGCGCGCGGGCAACACGAGATAACGTTCGGGATCACGGCGCGCCAGCGCGAGCAACCCGTCACGCACTCGGGTGTGGAAATCGCTGCCGGCCGCTTCGATACGGTCTTTCTCCGCGATGGCAGCGACGCCCAGTCCCGTATTCCCGGCAGACTCAGGCGAAAGATCGAGCAGGACGGTCAGGTCGGGCTTCAGCCCGTCCGTCGCCCACACCGCCACCTGTTCGACGAGGTCGAGCGGCAGCGTCCGGCCAGCCCCCTGATAGGCCAGCATGGAGTCGATGTAGCGGTCGCACACCACCACGGTGCCCCGGGCGAGGGCCGGGCGCACCACCTCGTGGATGTGCTGAGCCTTGTCGGCGGCGTAGAGCAGTGCCTCGGCCCACGGCGCGAGATCGCCCGTCGCCGGGTCGAGCACGAGCTCGCGCATGACCTTGCCCGCCGCAGTGTCGCCCGGCTCGAACGTGCGCACCACCTCACGGCCTTCTGATTCGAGCCAGTCAGCCAACAACGCGACCTGCGTCGACTTGCCCACGCCGTCGTCGCCCTCGAAGACGATGAACAACCCGCCCCCCTCAGGCATCGGACCGCTTCTTCGTCGCGCGCTTCGCCGCCGGACGCCTGGTGGTCCGCTTCGGCGACGGCGGCTTGGCTCGCTTCTCGGCCAGCAGCTCGGCGGCGCGCTCCAGCGTCATCGCTTCGACGCTGTCGGCGCGGCGCAGGGTCGCGTTCGTCTCGCCGTCCGTGACGTACGGGCCGAAACGGCCGTCCTTCACCACGACCGGCTTGCCGGTGGCCGGGTCGGCCCCGAGCTCCTTCAGCGGGGCCGCCGCGGCGCGCGTCCGGCGCGTCTTCGGCGCAGCGTAGATCGCCTCGGCCTCCTCCAGCGTGATGTCGAAGAGCTGCTCCTCGCTCGCCAGCGAGCGCGAGTCGTCGCCCTTCTTGAGGTAGGGCCCGTAGCGCCCGTTCTGCGCGGTGATGGTCTCGCCGTCCGCGGCTTGGCCGACCACGCGCGGCAGGCTCAGCAGCCTGAGCGCCTGCTCCAACGTCACCGTCTCGACCGCCATGCTCTTGAACAGCGACGCCGTGCGCGGCTTGGCCGACTTCGGCGCGTCCTCGGGCAGCACCTCCGTCACGTATGGGCCGTAACGGCCCTCCTTCGCGACGATGGGGTGCCCGGTGGCCGGATCGACGCCGACCTCGTGTTCCTCCGTCCCGCTGTGGGCGAGCAGCTCGCGGGCGACGTCCGCCGTGAGCTCGTCGGGCGGCAGGTCGGGATCGACGTTCGCCCGGTGGCCCTCCGCGTCCTCCACGTACGTGCCGTAGCGGCCGACCCGCACGTTGATGCCCGAATCGTCGATCGGGAACGTGGACAGCTTGCGCGCGTCGATGTCGCCCAGCCCGTTGACGAGCGTCTCCAAACCGTCCGTGCCGCGGTTGTTGCCGAAATAGAAGTCGTTCAGCACCCCCAGCCGGGCCGCGTTGCCGTTGGCGATCTCGTCGAGCGTCTCCTCCATCTGCGCGGTGAACGCGTAGTCCACCAGCGTCGGGAAGTGCTCCTCCAGCAGGCGCGTCACCGCGAAGGCGAGCCAGGTCGGCACCAACGCCTGGCCCTTCTTGAACACATAGTCGCGGGACGTGATCGTGCGAATGATCGACGCATAGGTGGACGGACGTCCGATCTCCAGCTCTTCGAGCTTCGCGACCAGCGACGGTTCCGTGTAACGAGCCGGCGGCCGCGTCTGGTGCGGCTGCGCCTCGACGCGCTCCGCCGTGAGCGCCTGCCCGTCGGCCAACTGCGGCAGGCGCGCCTGACTGGCGTCGTCTCCCTGGCCGTCATCGGTCGATTCGACGTAGGCGGCGAGGAAACCGGGGAACGTGATCGTGCGGCCGGACGCCTGGAGCCCGACCCGGCCGGTCTCGGTCACCTCGCCGGTGGACACATCGGGAACGCCGACCCGCTCGCGCAACGTCGCACCGATGGCGACCCGCACCTGGTTGCCTCGGGCGTCCTTCATCTGCGAGGCGACGGTCCGCTTCCAGACCAGCTCGTACAGCTTCAGGTTGTCGCCCGACAGCCCGGTCTGCGCCGGCGTGCGGAAGGCCTCGCCGGCCGGACGGATCGCCTCGTGGGCTTCCTGGGCGTTCTTCACCTTCGAGTCGTACTGCCGCGGCTTGTCGGGCAGGTAGGCGCCGCCGAACAGCTCCTTGACCTGCGCCCGGGCCGCGTTGATGGCCGTCTCCGACAACGTGACCGAGTCGGTACGCATGTAGGTGATGAAGCCACGCTCGTACAGCTCCTGCGCGATCGACATGGTGCGCTGCGTCGTGAAACCGAGCTTGCGCCCGGCCTCCTGCTGCAACGTCGTCGTGCGGAACGGGGCGTACGGACGGCGGGTGTAGGCGTTCGCCTCCACCGACTGCACCACGTATGACGCGCCCTGCAACGCCTGCGCGAGCAGTTCGGCCCCGGCCAGCCCGAGATGGACGGCGTCGCGGGTGACAAGATGACCGTCGCTGCCGAAGTCACGGCCGACGGCGACCTTGCGGCCGCTCACTGTCGTGACGCTCGCCTTGAAGACGCGCGGGTCGGCGGACTCGCCGCCGTCGAGCATCGCCTCGACGCCCGCATAGTCGGCCACCTGGAACGCGATGCGCTCCCGCTCACGATCGACGACCAGCCGGGTCGCGACGGACTGCACGCGGCCGGCCGACAACTTCGGCATGACCTTCTTCCACAGCACCGGCGACACCTCGTAGCCGTACAGTCGGTCGAGGATGCGACGCGTCTCCTGGGCGTCCACGAGATCGGTGTCGAGCTCACGGGTGTGCTCGACGGCGTCTCGGATGGCCTCTGGCGTGATCTCGTGGAAGACCATCCGCTTGACCGGCACCTTCGGCTTCAGCTCCTGCAACAGGTGCCACGCGATGGCCTCGCCCTCGCGGTCCTCGTCAGTGGCGAGGTAGAGCTCGTCGGCGTTCTTCAGCTCGTCCTTGAGCTCGCGCAGCATCGTCTTCTTACCAGGGCTCACCACGTACAGCGGCTCGAAATTGTGCTCAATGTCGACGCCGGTGCGCGCCCACTTCTCGCCCTTGTACTTCGCGGGCACCTCGGCGGCGCCCGTCGGCAGGTCTCGAATGTGGCCCCGGCTGGACGTCACCACATAATCGGGGCCGAGAAACGACGCGAGGCTCGTCGCCTTCGTCGGCGACTCAACGATGACAAGACGGCGCTTGGCCGGTGCCGCGGTCCCTTTTGGCACTATCCCTCCTGGCATGGACGACGCCGCTCACTCTACGTCCAACGGTGTGGCCTTCTGGTAATTGCCAAGCGAGCGGGCGTGCACATGATAGGCACGTCCGCTCGCTTAGGGTGTTGGTGGTGAGTTCTCTCAACCAAGGTGTGGTCAGTTGATCGGGCTCGCCGTCAGCGTAGCAGTCCCCGACTTTTCCTGCCCGCCCGGAGTGATCCAGACGATCTTGACCTTCTGCCCCGGCTCGCACACGCGGATGATGTCCGCGAGGTTCGTCGTCGCGCTGATCCGCTGACCGTCAATGGACGTCACGATGCTGCCCTTGGTCACGCCGATCTTGTCGGCCGGACTCCCCTTCACGACATTGAGGATGATCTGCCCCTGATCGTTTCCGGCGCCATCCACCACATTGATGCCGATGTAGCCGGCCGGGCCGACGCGCACCGTCCCGGAGTCGTGCCCGGCCTGAATGGTCGAGACGACCTCCATGGCCTGGCTGATCGGAATCGCGTAACTCGAACTCTCGTCGGACGAACCGGCGGTGGTCATGCCCGTCACCTCAGCTTCAGAGTCGAACGTCGGGCCGCCCGAATCACCGGGGACGGCGGACGTGTTCATGCCGATGAGACCGGAGAGGTCCTCCGTGGAGCCCCACGGGGAGTCGGACTGCACGGTGAGGTGCTGGTTGAGCGCCGTCACCTCGCCGTCCGTGCGCACCAGCTCGCCGCTGCCGCGGGCGTTGCCGACCGTGCTGACGGCGTCGCCGATGTTGAGCTCGTCCTCGTCGAGCGTGACCGTCTTGAGCCCGCTCGCGTCCTTGAGTTGTAGCAGCGCCACGTCCTTGCTCTGATCGAAGCCGACCACCGTGGCGTCGAACTGGTCGCCCGTGGTGGCAACCGTCACCCAGACTTCCTCCGAACCGGCGACCACGTGGTAGTTGGTGAGTACCGCGCCGTCGGCGCTCAGCACCATGCCGGTGCCTGCGGCAGTGCCGTTCGTCAGCATCGTGTTGACGAAGACGAGGCCAGCCGCCTGCTCGGACGTCACATCGGCGTCGGTCGACGAACCTGAACCGCCCGGCAGCGTCTTGGACGATCCGCCGGGTTCCACCTGCTGGCCGTTGCCGTTGTTCGAGCCGGGGTTGTAGGGGTCGTACCTGCCCGGCAGGACGCGGCTGCTGCCACCTTGCGTGCTGCCAGAGGCCGACGCGGGAGCGAACAGGCTGTTGCCCGCGGCGAAGACGCCCAGGCCGAGCAGGAACGCGACGACGAGAGCGACGATCTGCACCGCCAGGTTGTTGCGCAGCGGCTTCTTCGGCGGTGTCGGCTGGCCGAACGGCCCCGCCATCATGCTGGTCGTGTACGGCATCGGCCAACCGACGGGGTTGCCCGTCGGCGCGGGCCACACCGGCTGGCCAGGTGACGTCGGCGGCGTCGCGGCCGGCGGGAAAGGCGTCGTCGGCCAACCGGACGACGGGTACGACTGGCCTTGAGCGGAGAGCGGCCAGCCGGACGACGGCTGCCCGGACGGAGCCTGTCCAGACGGCACCTGCCCTGATGGCGCGTAGGCCGCATACGCCTGCGCCGACGGGAAGGTGCCAGCAGCATGGTCTGGGC
>QMCE01000599.1_pt1 | contig 30102 bp, 18 predicted proteins | sample 1821851 | NCBI WGS metagenome assembly QMCE01 (sample SAMN09453174, study PRJNA476694) | Termite gut metagenome, whole genome shotgun sequencing project. | isolation source: worker | host: Odontotermes sp. | place: South Africa:Pretoria | collected 2016-01-28 | reverse complement strand
CGTCGCGCTGGGCTGCGTTGAGCTTTCTTGGAAATGGATCCGCATTGCCTGCGAAAGCTCGCCTTGCCCAACGCGACGATAACGACAAGCTATCCACGATTATAATGTTGACCGCGTACTACCGTCCATTTCCCACAGGGGCAATCGCGGCCGGCACAGACGTCGCCGAGGAGGAGGACTCCGCCGCGCGCTCCGCCGCGCTCCGGTTCGCCGGGGGGGGAGCCGCCGGCATGGAAGCGGTCGCCGCCGTCGCCGCCGCGCCGTTCCTCCCTGCCGCGTTCCCGTCCCCTGTTTTGGGTTTTGCCGTGATCACCGGATGCTGCTCCATATAAAAATCGTCTTCGGGCTTTCCAAAGGAGTATTCCTTCGCCACGCCCCTGATCGAAAGCGCCATGTCCCGGCAGATGCGCGATGTGAGAAGCCCAAGGCTGTCCTCCTGGAACCATGCCGCGCTCCCCGTCCGGGCGCGGGTCGCGCTCCAGAGAACGCGCCCTGTGGCGGATTCGATCAGCCGCGCGGTAATGCCCACTGCGGGCTGCTCCCCCACGCCGGACTTGTATGTGTATTCCGTCACCCTGCCGGTCAGGATGTAGCGCGCTCCGACCATTCTGCCCATCTCCTCGGGAGACAGCACCTCCCCCTCGCGGGGCGCGGCTCTCGCAGCCAGCACCTCCGGCGTCACGAGAATGAATCCGCCGAGGGCGTAGAGCTCGTTCGCCAGCACGTCGGCGACGATAAGCCCGGAGCCGGGGGATTCCGACACGCCCTGAAACGGCATGACCGCAACGACAAGCCGCTCGCAGGCCCCCCGATTGGCAGACACGTGATCGCGGCCGTACTTGTTCGCGCATCCCGCCGCCAGAAGCAGTGCCGGAAACAGAATCGTCGCGGCCGCTCTTCCGAAGTTTTTCATCGCAGGAACCTCCTGATTGCATGGCGTTCGGCAAACGCGCCGCCGCTGCGCGGAATTGCTAAAAATTGTAATTGAATCCGAGCGACAGATTCCGCGTCGGCCCTCCGCCGCCGCTCAGATTGCCGGAACTGCTTTCATACCCCCAGCCGAGCCACAGCCGCCAGCACGGATTGAGAACGATATTCAGCCACGCCGCCGCGCCGTAGAGATCGCCCGCCTGTATCTCCCTGTCCGGATCGCGGCCGACAAACGCCTCGGCGGTGAAGCCGATATGGGGCGAGAGAGCCTGGTAATAAAACAGCCCGACCCGCTGCCGCATGGACTTTTCCGTCGGGTTGAGGACGGTGAAGCCGTCGGGCTTCCAGTACCGCTCCTGGCGGACGTCGGCGAAAACGCCGAATTCGACAGGCACCAGCTGCTCGTCCCAGAGGGTCTGCTCCCTGAAGCCGTGGCCCATGTACGCGCCGTCGCGCTTGAGCAGCTTGTATTCCGCCCGCACCTGCCAGTTGCCCCGCCGTCCCGCGCTCTCCCGCCCTCCGGGCGCGCGGGGGCCCAGTTCGAGCCATTCGAAACCGGCCTCGCCTGAAAAGCCGAGGCGCCTGTCGACAGGAAGCGTCCCCCGCACGCGGACTCCGTGGCTCCTGCCGTCCTGCTGCGCGGTCTCGTATCCCTCGTCCCACGGCATCCAGGCATGGGCCTCGCCCTGAAGGCTGATGCCGCTTGACCAGCTTTTGGACAGGCCGCCCGCGAAGCCTATGCCGCCGCCCTCCCGATCGCCCAGTCCCATGTACGGCGTCGCCTCGAACCAGGGGCGGAACGACACAGCCGGATTCGCCCCGAAGCGGAACGTCACCGCGTCCAGCCCCGCCCGCCTGCCTGTCGCCTCAAGCCTGAAAAGGGCGAGCTTGTTGATGACCGCCAGCTCCCAGCGGGGATTGAGAGGCATCACCGCGCCCAGATGGTTCCGGCCGCCCCGTTCCGTCTCCGACGACGTCAGGTCCGACGCGAACGCGCCTTCGGGGCCGATGAGCATCCGCATGCGGCCGCCTGTCTCGCGGGCCTGCCTGCGCCATTTGACGTCGGCCGAATCGATCCCCCTGTCCAGCATGCCTGTCGATCCGGCGAAACGGTTGAACTCGTCCCTGGGCGCGACGCGAAGGGCTCTGTTCCCCATCGCCCGGTAGCTGATGACGAGTCCGTCGTCGAATCCGGTTTCGTTTTCCGGCAACGCGCTCCGCGTCACTGTCGTGCCTCCGGCGAGGGTTCCGTCCTCGTTTCTCCAGGGGTTTGTCTCCGCATCGGCGGCAGCCGCGCCCCGGCATGAAAACGCCAGGACGACAACAAGCAGCCCCATCGATCCGAACGTCGCCCCTGCCATGTCAGCAAACCCTTTGAACGCATTTCCCCCCGAAAGCGGGAGAAGAATCCCGTATCGTAACATTCCGCGCGGGGCGGCATGTCTTTCAGGATAAATCTGCGTTCAGAGTTGTTTGGAGCGTTTTACCGGAAAAAGGAAACGGTTCCGGCGGATTGCGATCCGATAAGGCCGGAGAGAGGGAGGGGGGGATCGTTATCGGTCGCCGGCTGTGAGCCAGCCTTTCTGGGAAGCCCACGGACGCTCCCAGAGCTGCGCGGCAAAGCCCAGATCGCGCTGCACCTCGCCGTCGTGCGGAACCCACGTGAGCGCTTCTTTCAGGCGATCCACGGCAAGATCGTATTTCTTCCGCCGCACAAGAATGGTCGCCTCCAGCCGGTACGCCCAGGCGTGGTAGGGGAAGAGCCCCGCTGTTTCGCGGAGGATCGTCTCCGCCTCGTCGTAGCGGCCGGTCTCCATCAGCATCTGGGCATAGTCGCAGGCGATGTCGGGGTTGTCGATGCGCATTCCCACGGCGTCGCGGAGAATCGCCATCGCCTCTTTTTCCCTTCCCAGCACGCGGAGCGCGAGGGCGCGGGCGGCGAGGACTTCGCGGGCGACCCTGCCCCGCGCGTCCGGCTCGGTCAGGGTCACGACCATGCTGTATTCGGGCCGCCCGTTTTTTCCCGACTGCGAAAGCGTGTTCGCGAGTTCCAGCCATCCCCATGCGTCGTCCGGGGCGGCTTCGAGAAAATTCCGCAGCTGGATGACCGCGCCCGCGAGATTGCCGTCCCGCCGCAAAAGCCGGGCATAGCCGAAGCATCCGCGATAGTTGCCCCGATCCTTCGCGAGCGCGAGGCGGAAAAACCGCCGCGCGCGCGGCGTCAGCCGCAGATTGTCCGCCGAGACGGCGAGGGACGCCAGCGCGTCGGCGGAAAGCCTGTCCTCGATATCCGGGACATTCCCGATCGCCCTGCTGAACGTCGCGAGCACGTCGCCGGGGCGGTTTGCGTCGGCGAGCGCGCGGAGCGTCCGATCCGCGATTTCGACCGATTGCGGATACGCCGCCCCCATTTCGGCGAGGAGAAGAAGCGCTCCTTCGAGATCGCCTCCCCATATGTGGCGATCCACCGCGTCGAGCCATTCCCGTTCGCCTCCGGCGCGGGCGCGCCGGAGAACAAGATCGTACTGCCTGTCGTATTCCCCCAGCGCGCCATGGGCGTCGGCGAGCTGGAGAAGATAGTCCTGCGTGTCCCCGCCCGGCATCGCCATGCCCCGCGCGAGAAATTCCCGCGCCGCCTCCTTCTCCCCCGCCGCCGCGAGGACGCCGGCCATGCGGAGGATCGTCAGCCTGTCGGTCGACGACGCGGCCAGGGCGATTTCCGCAAGGGCGGCGTCCCGCTGGTTGTTCGCGAAAAACGCTTCCGCCATGGCGGCATGGATTTCCGGATCGCCCTTCAGCTGTCCCGCGTATTCCCGCGCCCTGGCCAGTTCCCTCCGCCCGAGAAAATGCCGGAACAGCGACCGGGCAACGCCCGAATCCCACTGGCGCGCAAGGGCGTCCTCGGCATAGGCGCGCGCGGCGGCGGTTTTTTCCTCCCGCGACGGATCGGTTCCGGGAAGAGCGTCGGCAGCCGCGAGCAGCTGTGCCGCGACAAGGGCGCGCCGCGACGGATCGCCGTCATCGCCCAGAAGGGAACGGGCTGTGGACGCGGCATCCCACGCCTCGCCGGGCAGCCTCATGACGGAAGCGGCCCGCGACAGGCCGATCCACGCGGCCGGATTGTCCGGCTCCCGCCTGACAATCTCCTTCCAGCGGGCGAACGCGCGCTCCGCGTTGCCCGACTGTTCGGCCAAATCCGCCATCGTGCGCGCAAACTCCGCGCTCCGGGACAACGGGCCCGCGCTCGCCGCGTCGGCGAGCCTGTCGGCCTGTTCCAGCATCCACTGCCGGGAATTCCCCCCTGTCGCGGCGTCGGCATAGGCGGACACGGCGTCGACAACCGCCGCGACGACCGCGGGCGCCCGGCTGTCCGCGAGAGGCAGGAGCCTGGCCGCCGTCGCGGCGACGTCCGCCCTGGGAACCCGCATGGGAGAAGGGCCCTCTCCCCGGTGCGCGTCCGCGGCGAAATTGACGCGCATGGCCTCTCTGAGCCATCCGGCAAGGGCGAACGCGCGGCCGGACTTCCCCTCCGAGGCGCGGAGCCATTCGCCAGGGGTCCTGCCGGGGCCGGGCAGGCTGCCGATCACCTCGTCGATGGGGACGCCCGCCTTCTCCAGCCGGTCATGGAGCGCCGCTATGCCGGCGTAGTCGTCGGAGCGGTAGGCAAGTTCGAGTCCGGCCAGAAGAATGTCGGGGCCTGCCCCCGGATCCGCCAGAAGAGGCCGGACGCATTTCGACGCGATGTCGAAACGGCCGAGCTCCATCGCGACGCTGATCAGGGCAAGGCGGCCCGCTTCGGCCATGGACGGGGTGGCTGTGAATTCGGCGAGCCGCGCGGCGAGATCGAGATTTTTATTCCGGATCGCGGACTGCGCGAGGCGGCGCGCCACGTCCTCTCGCATCACGTCGGAAATGCCGGGCCGGATCGCAAGGTTGAACAGAGCCTCGTCGCCCCCGGCGACGTCCCCTTTTCCATACAGAAAAATGCCCAGAGAAAGCGCGTCCTCGGGAATGGAATCGGGAAGGGCGGCTATCTTCTCCATCGTCCTGGCCGCGCCGTCGATGTCGCGGAGGGAGAGCTGCAAATTCCGGAGCGCGGAGAGGTGCGTCCTGTCCAGCGGCGCGATCTGTTCGAGACGCCCGGCGATCCGGACCGCCTCGGGCGCGTCCAGCGCCCACACGCGGTTGCGGAAATAGAATTCGAGCGCTCTCGCGTCGTTCGGCCTGATTGCGAGAACATGCCGCAGCGCATCGGCGGCTCCATCCGTATCGTACATGTCCCACCGCCAATGGGCGATGCGCATCCACACGGCCGGGTTTGCCGCGCCCTCGGCCGCCATGGCGGCGAGGAGCATGGCTTCCGCGTTCCGCAAATCGCCCCGCTCCTCGAATTTGTCGGCGGCGAGCAGAAGGAATTCGCGCGAACGGCGGCCTTCCGGGACGAAGTCCAGAGCCTGTTCCATTTCGCCCGCGTGCAGCATCGCCATACCGATGCGCGACCGGACGCCCGCGTCTCCGGGCTTTCTTGCGTCGATGTCCCGTAGAACGTCGAGAGCCTTTTGTCCCTCGTTGTTCGCGGCATAAAAATCGGCGAGATCGAGAGCGGCCCGGAGGTCGCCCGGATCGCGCCCGTATATGCGTTCCAGCAGCTGGCGCGTCCGGGTCGCGTCGGTGTCGTCCCGGCTCATCTCGACAAGCGTCCGCTCGCTCGGGATGGACAGATACACCACCCCGCACACGGCGACGGCGAACAGCAGCACATACACACGGCTATTTTTCAAATTGCACCCGCATCAATCGGCCCCCGGCGTCGGCAAGCGGGCAGCGAACGCGCCCGTCCGCAAGCCGCTGCGCCCATCCCTCCTCCCGCGCGCCGTCCGGATGCTCGATCCGGTACTTCCATTCTCCATCCGGCGCCCACAGCTCCACAAATCCCGGCCCCCACTGCACCACGTCGGCCCGCCAGAACAGCGGCCCCGATTCGATCCGCTCCAGCATTCCTGTCGCCCGGGCCAGGCACGGCGCTTCGGGAGCGGCATCCCCCTTTGCAAACCGGATATCCGCCTCAGCCCCCGGAAGGAGGGAGACGTACAGCGCGCCGTTGTGGTGGACATAGCCAGAAACGCCCGCGCTCGCCTTCATATCCACGACGCGCGCCTCCCTGTCGAAACGGATCGTCCGGCAATTCCCATAATCCCCGATCCGCCAGCCGCCGCCGTCCAGTCGGCCGATCCGGACGGAAAAGAAGTCCTGCGCGGCATCCGCGTATTCGCGGGTCCGTATCCAGCACAGCTCCTGTTTCGCCGCCCATTCGTAGGCATGCTGGATGGCGAGGTACCCGGCGAGGCGCTCGACAGGGAACGTATGGTAATAAATGTTGACAGGCAGCAGGCGGCGCGGCGATTCCGCGCGCTCGAACGTCTGGATGACGTGGTTGAACGCGCCCTTGTAGCCGAGCCAGTTTTCGGTGTAGATGTTTTCGTTCGATCCGGCGGTGTATATCTGGCGGCGTTTTCCTCTCGGCACGGAAAGGCCGCAGACATAATACAGGCTGGCGAAGCGCGCGTCGTACAGCGGATCGCCCCCGTTGATGTTGGCCAGGCCCATGTCCGCAAGGATGTCCAGAGCCTCCTCTGGAGGATTGCAGTCGCCTGTCCACTGGAACAGCTCGACTTTGCGGCCGGGAGGAAGCACATGCGCGTTCAGGTAGTCCACAGCGCCGCGCAGCTCGCTCTCATACGTGGCTGTATACTTCGGGATGGCGTAGCTCGGCGTCAGTTTGCGCCAGAACAGGGGATGCGTATAGCCGTGGCAGCCGTATTGAATCCAGGGGAGTTCGGCTATTTCCGCCAGAATGCCGCGCAGTTCGGTCGCCACCTCGCGGTGCGGCCGCTCCCAGGGCAGCAGAGGATTGTTGAGCGCGTCCTCGATGGTCTCGCCGTCGTGAATGAAGTGCAGGTCCAGCTCCGGATCATAGTCGACCGCGATCAGGCCCAGCGTCGTCGGGTAGGGGAATTTGCGCCACACCTCCTCATACGCCACCTGGAGCGCGTAGCGCGAAGGGCCCGGCACGTCGGGCTGGCTCATGTTGTAGGCGCCGTCGACGTCGACATGGGCGAACGCGCCGCGCGCGCCCTGAAACGTGGTCACGTCCGGGCGCGGCATGCCGGCGCAGTCCAGCGCGTTCTCAAGAAAATCGATGGGAGAAATCTCCCATGCCACCCGGTAGGCTGAACCGGGGACGTCGGTGCTGTAATACAGCATGCCGGCGCTCATCGCCCAGCCGCCGGCCGGCCCCACCACGACGCCGGGCGAAGAGCTTTCGGGGTTTGCGACGCTCACGACCCGCCTCCAGACATCGACGTCCCGGCGGATCATCCGGTAGAAGGGATAGGTCGCCTGTTCCGAAACGATTTTCGTCTCATGGGAAAAAAATTCCGGCCGCAGGGTTTCCATCCGCAGCGCCTCGCCCTTTTCCCCAAGGCGCTCCGCCGTTCCCGCCAGGCCGAACCCCGCCAGAATCTCGCCCACAAGCGCCCAGTCGCCCGGGCCTTCCTGCGGGCGGTCGGGGATGTCGATGCCCGAGGGCAGGATCAGCTTCACCCCCGCCCGCATGGCGTCCCGCACCCACGGGAGGAACTGATCCGGGTTTTCCATCACGTAGGAACTGAGCCAGACGATGATCGCCCTGTATCGGGTGAAATCGGGAAGCGGCTTGTTGACGTCGGCGTATTCCACAACCATGCCGAGCTCGTTCAGGGGCTTTTCAAGAAAGTTGTGGATGTCGGAATCGTAGGGCTCGCCGTTCTCGGACTCGGCCGCGTTGTACAGGCCCAGCACAGTGCGGGAAACGTCGCGGGAAACATCCCCTCCGCGAACGTCGGCTCCCGGGACAGGCGCCGGGACGACGCCGGACAGCGCCAGCAGCAGAAGAGCCGCCGCGAGAAACGGTTTTTCCCCGCCTGTCCGCCCTGTCATAGCAGTCAGTCCTCATCCTCGTCATCCAGCGGCGGCAGCGCGTCGCTTCCGGGGAACGTGTCCAGATCGCGCTGGGAGACGTAGGGGCTGTTGCCCGCCCTGATCACGGCGTCGCGAACGCGGCGCTCCTCGTCCGCATTGCCCGCCTCGACATATTCGAGTGCGAGGATCGGCAGGCCCTTCGCCTTGACGCGGAGGAGGCGCGGCCGCTGCCAGGCCTTGTTCTGCGGGGAGATTTCCCCATAGCCGAAATCGCCCCCCTCCTGCCGCCTCCACGAGGAGAACGTGCCTTCGTACATCACGGCGTCGACAGCCTCGGCGGCGAGCGGCACAATGCCCAGGCCGCCGTTGGCGATGATGACCGCGTCGGGGTACGCCTCCCTGAGCGCGCGGAGAATGCCCGCCATCGCCTCGTCCGCGCCCCTGTACAGTTCGGGATCGCGGCGGAGAAGCTCCTCGGGCGTGTCCACGTTGTCCAGAATGAAGCCGTCGTAGCCTGCGTCCCGTATCCCCGCCGCGACATAGTTCACGATCAGGTCGCGCCATTCGTCGCTCCGGGGATCGACGAGGCGGGAATCGGGCCATTCGGGGTTGGCGTCCAGAACCCACGATTTGTCCTTGACGTCGGGGTAGAACCAGCGGTTCCGCTCCGCCTCGCCCACGCTCATGTACCCGACGCAGAGCCTGCCCTTTTTGTCCTCCGGAGACAAATCCCCCACAGCCTCGCTTTCGAGGATGAGGAGATCGTAGCCTTCGACGTCCAGCACCCGGCGGTCGCCGCCGTAGTAGCAGAGCCATTTCGTGTTCTTGTCGATGCGGCGCTCCCTCTCGCCCGACAGGACGACGCCCGAGGCAAGCAGGCACAGCGCGGCGGCGAAGACGGCGAGGAACAGGATTTTGTGCATGACTCCGTCCTTTGCGGAAATTCATTTATTTGAAAAAAGCGATTGTGCGGCGCAGCCCTTCCTCGAAATCGATCGCCGGCGTGAAGCCGAGAACGCGCGACGCCCTGTCTATCGCGGCGACGCTGTGCGGCACCTCGCCCTGCCGCGCCGGGCCGTGGACAGCCTTGACGCCGCTCCCGAGGAGCGAGGCGATTTTCGCCGCAAGCGCGTTCAAATCGATTTTCTCCCCCGTGGCGACGTTGAACGCGGCCCCGCGGACAGGCTCGGGATGGACAGCGGCGGCGAAATTCGCCTGGACGACGTTTTCCACATAGATGAAATCCCGCGTCTGCGTGCCGTCCCCGAAGATGGTGGGCGTCCCGCCCGAGAGCAGGATCGTGATGAATTTGGGGATGACGGCGGCGTATTCGCTCCTGGGGTCCTGCCTGGGGCCGAAGACGTTGAAATAGCGCATCGAGGCGACGTCGAGGCCGAGCGATTCGGCGAACGCCTGGCCGTAGTATTCCTGCGCCAGCTTCGCGGCCGCGTAGGGGCTGAGCGCTTTGGGGAGCATGTCCTCTGTTTTGGGCAATTCCGGGCTGTCGCCGTATATCGCGCTCGACGACGCCTGCACCACGCGCGCCACGCCCGCCTTCGCAGCCGCCTCGAAAAGGGTGACTGTCGAGGTGACGGAGGAGTGCATGTTTTCCAGCGGGTTCGCCACGGAACGGGGAACGGAGGGAATGGACGCCAGGTGAATGACGTGGGTCACGCCCTGCACCGCTCTCCGGGCGATGGCCGGATCGCAGAGATCGCCCTCGATGAATTCGAAGCGCCCGCTGACATGGGCCATGTTCTCCTTTTTGCCTGTGGAGAAATTGTCGACGCCGACTGTCGGGCAGCCCTTCTCCAGCAGAAGCTCAAGCATGTGCCCGCCGATGAAGCCGGCGCAGCCAGTCACGAGAAATTTGCGGTCGGGCATGGGGGTTCCTCCTTTTTTCCAATGATACGGTTACAGCCTCCCGGTTCAAGGCGGCAGGACCCGCGGCGACAAAAAAACCGCGGCCCCGAAGCCGCGGTTTTTCACCGTGAGCGCCGTTCCGGCTACGGCATTTCGATCATGATTTTCACGATGTTCGGCTCAAGCCGCGCCGCGTGGTCGAACGCCTCGACAGCCTTTTCGAAGGGATAGGTCTTGCTCACAAGCCGCTTGACGTCGATTTTTCCCGAAGCGATCAGGGCGAGGGCGCGGGGATAGACGTTCGCGTAGCGGAACACGGACGCGATGTCCAGCTCCTTCGACTGGATGAGCGCGATGTCGAACGGGACGGGATCGATGGGAATCCCCACCAGCACGACTTTGCCGCCCGGACAGGAATATTTGGCGAAGCCCGGATACACGGCGGGCGCGCCGCTGGCGTCCATCACCACCTCCGCGCCCCAGCCGCCCGTGGCGTCGAGAACAGCCCTGAGCGGGTCCTGTTTCGAAATGTCGATGGGGACAATCCCCTCGTAGCTCCCCGCGATGTCGAGCTTTTCCTTCTTGTTGTCTGTCACAAACACCCTGCCGCAGCCTCCGGCCAAAGCGGAGATGGCGCACATGACGCCGATGGTCCCCGCGCCGATGACGACGGCCGTGTCGCCCGGAACGATGCGGGCCTTCTTCGCCGCCTGCACGCCTATCGCCAGCGGCTCCACCATCGCGCCCTCGGCCAGGCTGACGTTGTCCGGCAGCTTGTACACGTATTCTGCGGGGTGGATGACCTCCTCGATCAGGCAGCCGTGCACAGGCGGCGTCGCCCAGAACACGACGTCGGGGTCGAGATTGTACAGCCCGAGCTTCGACGCCTGCGAACGGGAGTCGGGAATGCCCGGCTCCATGCAGACCCTGTCGCCCGGCTTCAGATTCTTGACGTTCGCTCCGGCCTCGATCACCTCGCCCGCGGCCTCGTGGCCGAGAATCATCGGCGCGTCCACAACATAATGCCCTATGCGGCCGTGGGTGTAGTAGTGCACGTCGCTGCCGCAGACGCCGACGTTTTTGACCTTGACGCGCACCGAGTCCGGAGTCATCTTCCCGACGACGTCCATGTCCCTGATGACGATGCTGCCCTGCTTTTCCAGCACAACTGCCTTCATTGACGATCCTCCTGAAAAAATGCCGTATCCTGCTGCCAAACGCGGCGAGTCCGATTTTCGAAGGCAATAGGTCACTATTGTCGAGAAAAGCGGGCGAAGCACAGCGCAAAACGGGCGGAAAAGCGGCCCGAATGGAATTTAGCAACACTTTCTCACATCCCCGCCGTCTGTTCGTCGACGGCGCACAACCGGCCGAACGACTCGCGGTTGTCCCGGTAGAGCCGCTTGTAGATTTCGTACATGTCGTCGTATACCGGAACGTTTTTCGGATTCGGGGAATAGACGACCGGGTCGAACGCGACCAGCCGGGCGCAGGCCGAGGGGATGTCCGCATAGACGCCCGCGCCGACGCCGGCGGTTATCGCCGCGCCCAGGCAGGCCTGTTCGCCGCTGACGCTTCTGTGAATCTCGCGGTTGAAGACGTCCGCCTGGATTTGCAGCCACAGCGGCGAATTGGCCCCGCCGCCGGACGCGATGAGCCTGCGGCACTCCACCCCCAGCCCGAGGATGATGGAGAGGCTGTCGCGGAGCGCGAAACAGACGCCCTCCATGACGGCTCGGAGCATGTTCCGCCTGTCGTGCCCCAGCGTCAGGCCGCAGAACACGGCCCGCGCGGCCGGGTCGAAATGCGGCGTCCTCTCGCCCACCAGATAGGGAAGAAACACCAGCCCGCCGCTCCCCGCCGGGACTTGCGACGCGAGGGAGTCGACCTGGGAGAAGCCGTCCAGTTCAAGCACCTGGCGGGCAAGCCATTTCATCGACGCGCCGCTGGCGAGAACCGCCCCCATGACGTACCAGCGGCCCGGCATGGCGTGGGCGAAGGTGTTTGTGCGGAAGGCCGGATCGTGAAGCGGCCTGTCCATGTTCGCCGACATCTGGCCGCCCGTGCCGATGTTGGAGGCGAAGACGCCGTCGCCGACAATGCCGTTGCCGATGGCCTGCATGCTCTGATCCGCGCCGCCGTTCACGACCAGCGTCGCTGTCGAGAGCCCCGTCCCGGCAGCCGCCTCCGGGGTGACGGTCCCGACGCATTCGGTTGAGGGAAGGCATTCGGGGAATTTCGCCGGATCGAGGCCGACAGCCTCGATAAGCTCTTTCGACCAGCGCATGTTGACGTTGTCGAACGCCGTCGTCCCGGCCGCGTCGGAATAGTCCGTGACAAGCCTTCCCGACAGGCGGAATTTCAGATAATCCTTCGGGAGGAGCACGGCGGCGGTGCGGGCGTACACGTCCGGCTCGTTGTCCCTGACCCACAAAAGCGATCCGAGCAGGAAGCCCGCCGCGACGGCGTTCTGCACCCAGCCGCCCACCTGCTCGCGGGTGAAGGCGGAGTAGATTTTTTCAATGCTTTCCTTCGAACGCTGATCCTGCCAGATAATCGCGGGGCGGAGGGGCCTGCCGTCCCGGTCGACGCAGACCATGCCGTGCATCTGCCCGGAAAAGCTCAGGGCCCTGATGTCGCCAGGGCGCACGCCGACCGACCCGCCCGCCTTCGCGATCGCGCGGCGGATCGCCTCCCAGGCTTTCCGCACCCACAGATCAGGGTCCTGTTCGGCATGGCCCGGACGGGGAATGTCGACATTGTAGCCCTCGCCTTCGAGAGCCAGCTCTTTTCCGCCCTCGTCCATGATGAACGCGCGCACGCTGGACGTTCCGAGATCAATGCCGAGAAGACAGCTCATGTGCACTCCTGCCTGGAAATTGACAATATGCAATTGTCAAGTGTACATTGCTCAAGCTCAACTCCCGCCCACCCAATCCAGTTCAAGAACCTCCGCGACCGCGCGGCGCACATCCGGGAGCGCCTCGTCCATGTCCCACAGCCGGCCGGTCAGGCTCGACAGGCTGGCGACCGACCCCCTGTCCGAGGTGATGCCGCAGGGATGCATGTACCGGGTGAAGCGATCCAGATCGGGACAGACGTTCAGGGCGAATCCGTGCCACGTCACCCACCGGCTCACCGCCACGCCCACAGCCGCCACCTTGCCGCTCCCCACCCACGCGCCGGTCAGCCCCTCCCGCCTGCCGCCTTCGATCCCGTGATACGAAAGAAAGCGGATGACGCATTCCTCCAGAAGCCGCAAATATCCGTGGAGGTTCCGGCCGTACCAGTCCAGCCGGAGAACGGGGTACACCGTCCACTGGCCCGGCCCGTGATAGGTGACGTCGCCTCCGCGCCCGGCCTGACGGTATTCGATCCCGTCCCGCTCCAGGTCGGCGACAGCCGCGAGGAGATTGCTCCCGTCGCCGGAGCGGCCGCAGGTGATGACCGGCCTGTGCTCGGCGAAAACAACCGCTCCCGGCGCGTCCGGATTCCCCGCCACGACGGACAGCAACCGCCTCTGAAGCGCGACGCCGTCCGCGTAGGGGAGATTGCGCTGCTCCATGAATGCCGCGGGATGGCCCATAATCTCCGTTCCCCCGCTCTACCGCGCCATCGCGTAAATGCGGCGCATGTCGTCTGTCGTCAGCTTCACGAACTGCCCGACAGTGCGGGTTCCGTTGCGCGAGCACATGGCGACCAGGCGATCGAGCGCCGCGTCGTCGACGTCGCGCACGCCCAGCTCCGCGAACGTGACAGGCATGTTGATGTCCCGGAAATACTGTTCAAGCGCGTCTATCCCGGCGCGGGCGGTTTGCTCCGGATTGAAATAGTTCATCCTGCAGCCCATCACCCGGACGGCGAACTGGGCGAAGCGCGCGACGTCGTGCCCGCACACATGCCGCGCCCAGCTCGGCCACAGCGCCGACAGCCCCGCCGCGTGCGCCACGTCGTAGACGCCGCTCACGGTCAGTTCGAGCTGGTGGGTCGCGAAGTCGGATGTCCGCCCCGCCCCGGTGAGGCCGTTGTGCGACACGCTTCCCGCCCACATGATTTCCGCGCGCGCGTCACAGTCCTCCGGATTCTTCAGCAGCCTCTTCCCCGCGTCCATGACGGCGACGAGAAGCCCCTCTGCCATGCGATCGACGACGTCGCCGGAATCGTTGGTGAAATAGCGCTCGATCGTGTGCATGAGAATGTCGACCACGCCGCACATGGTCTGGAATTCGGGAAGCGTGCAGGTGAGATCGGGGTTCATCGCGGCGAACAGGGGGCGGCATATGGAGTTGTTGCAGCTCCGCTTGTCGCTGTCCTCGTCGCGGGTGAGGACGGTCGAGTCCGACATCTCGCTCCCGGCGGCGGCGATGGTGAGGACGCAGCCGACAGGGAGGAACGCCTTCGCTGTCGCCGCTCCCGTGAACAGGTCCCACACGTCGAAATCGTTCGGAACGCCGTAGCCGATGCCTTTCGCCGAATCGATGACGCTGCCGCCGCCGACGGCCAGAACGCAGTCGACCCCTTCTGCGCGGCACAGTTCGATTCCCTTCCGGACGAGGGAGACGCGGGGATTGGGAACCACGCCGCCCAGTTCGACATGGCGGACGCCCGCCGCGTCGAGGCTGGCTTTCACCCTGTCCAGCAATCCGGATCGGACGGCGCTGCCGCCGCCGAAATGGATCAGGGCCTTTTTGAAGCCGCGCCCGCTCATCTCGCGGCCGACGTCGTTTTCCACGCCTTTTCCGAACATGATTTTGGTCGGCATGTGGAGGGTGAAGTTGATCATGCCCGGTCTCCTTTCAAGAAGCCTCAAAAAAGCCTCCGCCCCGGCAGCGCGCCCAGGACAGACCAGCCTCCCGGAGCCAGCTTCCGCCCGGCCGGCGTCTTCACAAGATAGCCCTGGCGGATCAGAAACGGCTCGTGGACGTTTTCCAGCGTGTCCTCGGTCTCGCCCACCGTCACGGCGAGGGTCTTCAGGCCGACGGGGCCCCCGTCGTGCTTCGCCAGCGTTTCGAGAAGCCGCCTGTCCATTTCGGCGAGGCCGTTGGCGTCGACGCCGAGCATGCGGAGGGCCTCCCGGGCGATGTCCAGGTCGACAATCCCGTTCCCTTTTACCTCGGCCACGTCGCGGGCGCGGGAGAGGAAGCGGTTCGCGATGCGGGGCGTGCCCCGGCTGCGGCGGGCGATTTCGGCCGCGCCGTCCGGGGTGACGCCCACGCTCAGGATATGGGCTGAGCGGTTGACGATGCGGGCCAGTTCGTCCGCCTCATAATATTCAAGCCGCTCAAGAATGCCGAAGCGCGCGCGGAACGGCGCGGTCAGCAGGCCGTCCCTGGTCGTCGCGCCGATGAGCGTGAAGCGGGGAATGGCGATATGGAAGCTCCGGGCGTGCATTCCGGCGTCGATGACGATGTCGATGGCCCAGTCCTCCATGGCCGAGTAGAGGTATTCCTCCACCACGGCTGAGAGTCGGTGAATCTCGTCGACGAAGAGGATGTTCCCCTCCCTGAGGCGCGAGAGGAGTCCGGCCAGATCGGCGGGCCGCTCAAGGGCGGGGCCGGAGGTGACGTTATATTCGACGCCCATTTCGGCGGCGACGATTCCGGCGAGGGTGGTTTTCCCGAGGCCGGGCGGGCCGGAAAAGAGGATGTGATCCAGCGGTTCGCCGCGCTTTTTGGCGGCTTCGATATAGATGCGGAGATTGTGGCAGAGCTGTTCCTGACCGGGAAAATCCTCGAACCGCTTCGGCCTGAGCCTGTTTTCAAAAGCCTGATCCGAGGTCTGGGCGTTCAGGGCGTCGGAATCGGAAGACATGAAGAACCTTTTAGAATTGCACATCCTTGATGTCCGCGTCCAGCGCGGGCGCGTCGATCAGATAGCCGTCCTCAAGAAAACGCGACTGCCGCGCGTACCGGCCTTCGGCCAGTTCCTCGATCTCCATGGAGTAGCCCGGAGGCGGCCTGTCGTAGCCCATGAACGCCTTGGGCGAGAGGTTGAAGAAAACGCCGTGATCGTCTGCGTGCCTGTCGCGGATGTAGCTCAGGCCCAATTCAAACGTGTCCAGATCGCGGAAGAGCGTCACGCGGTATTTGTTGAAGCCGTGGCGCACGCCGTCCCGCTCCGTGCGCCAGGCGTTCGAGTCGCGCCATTCGTAGGCGACCGCTCCTTCGAGCGAGTAATGGCTGGAGTCGTTCCACAGCTTGGTGCGGACCGCCATATGGGTCTGGCTGGAGGGGTTGGCGCTCGGATACCGCCAGTAATTGCCCCGGTAATGGTAATGCGTCGCGGAGGTGCGCAGGTAGTTGTTGATGCGCCAGTCCGCGCCGGCGATGATGCGGTTGGCGGAATTGTCGTGCAGATCGTAATCGACCGATCCCGTGAGCGACAGATGCTCGATGGGGCGGTAGATCATGTCGACAGTCATATCGGTCCAGGCGCGGTCGCCGTTTTCCCCGCGATCCTTCTTCCTGGGGTACTGGTTGACTGCGACGTTGAAGTCGAGAATGTCCCGCTCCGGCGCCGTCTCCTCACCGGAATCCTCGAAATAGCGCCGTTGCAGCTTCCAGTGCATTTCGTATCCGAAGCGGCGCTCGCGCCGGTAGTCGTCGTAGAAGTCGATGGGAAGGACGTATTTGGCCGAGTCGATTCTGGGCGAGGTGTTTTCCGTCCAGGAGAACACAGGCTCGCTGATGAGGCGCCACTGCTCGCTCGCCCCGAACAGGGTGTAGAGGCGGGTGGAGAGATCGGCCCCGAACGGGACGGCGATGTCGTGCTCGCCGCTGTCGCTGCCGTAGCGCTGCGCTTTGTTGTATACGAATGGATTGGGGTTTGTCGCCGCCGTGGGCATGCGGTCTTCGCCGACGGTCTTTGAATAATACGCTGTGCGGAGCCCAACCCACGGCTTGAGCGTGAGGGCGTCCCAGAACCTGAGAGGGGCTTCGACGCGCATCTCGTGGAACGCGCGGAAGAATGTTCCGTAGCTGTCCCTGTCGTAGAGGCGGCTGACTGAATGGCCTGTGGCCGGGTCGATGTTGAAGAGCCCGTCCGCGTACGCCCTGCCTCCGGCATTGCCGAAGCGGTATTGATCCTCGTCGAGGCGCATGTTGACAAGGCCGACGCGCATGTCTTTTTTGAAGAACAGCTGCGTATCGCCGATCTGGATAGACGGAACGGTCAGGCGCGCTTCGGGCAGGTATTCCGGCTGCGTCGCCCATTTGTTCGACAGGGGGGAGGAGGCGACGAGCTCAAACTCCCATTGCCTGTCAAGCCGTCTGAGGTTGATGCTGTTTTCCGGCTCTTTCTCGTTCCAGTACCGGCTGGGATCGTACTCCCGCAGATAGTCGCGATCATGGTACAGATGCGCCTGCGCGCGGACGTCCCACGCATCGTTCAGCTGCTGATAGTGATCCCAGTCGACGGCCCAGCGGAATTTGTCCTGGTACAGGTCCGGCTCCCATCCGGAGCGGGTTCTGTATATCCGGTTCGCGTTTTTGTCGCGGGCGCGATCCCTGTCGTTGCCGTCCGAGGTGAGGAACTCCCAGACGCCGTAGACTTTCAGCTTGCCGATGGACTCCCAGTCTCCGGCCTCATAGGTCGTCTCCGCGCCCACCCCGACGCCCCTGCGGGAGAAGAGATCGAGGTCGAAGATGATCTTGTCTGCGCGCAGAAACGCGTCCGGACGCTCGCGGAGCCTCCAGCCCCACTGCGTGCGGGCGAAATACCCGTAGTCGCCTGTCTGCCCCATGGTGATGCGCATCCACGGCCAGTCGTACTGGAGGTCGCGGAGGAGGTAGGGAAAGTAGAGGACGGGCCAGCGGCCGACGCGGACGGTGTTGTGATAGGACTCGATCTTTTCCTTTTGCCGGTACAGGGCGGCGGGGGAATGGAAATACCAGTGCGGGCGCGCGAACGAGCTGGGGGTGATTTTGGCGTCGATGAGCTCGAAGGTTTCGCTGTCGTGCGCGCGGAGCTCCTTCGCCTGCGCGTACATGCGCTTGAGCTGCGTTCCCTGCGCTGTCGCGTCGTTGATGGAGTTGGAGGTTCCCATCGCGGTCGAGGGGGCGGTGTCGAGAAAATCCATGACAGGGAGATCGACGCTTTCCCTGTCCATTTTGATGCGGACGTTTTTGGCCAGCCCCTTCCATTCCTGATAGTTGAAGGTGAGCTGATCGCAGTAGAAGGCGTTGCCGCCGTCCTCGTCGAAGAGGACGTCGCCTTCGGCGTAGATTTCCTGCATTTCGACGTTCAAGACCATGTTCCGGGCCGAGATGGTGAGCTGCGGCAGGAGGACGACGGCGTAGTTCCGGAGGATGGCGACGCGATTTCCCTCCGCGTCCTCCTCCCAGTCCAGCATGCCGCCCCGGAAATCGATGCCTTCTCCCAGGAGGCCGCCGCCGAATCCGCCGCCGCCTTCGCGGGTTCCGGCGGGCGCGGCGCCGGCGGGCGCCGGATCGCCGGGGTTGAATCCGGCGGGGCCTTCGACAGCGCATGCGGCGTCGCGGGCGAACGCCGCGGCAAGCAGCAGCGCGGCGAGGGCGATGCATTGACATTGATATGTATATGCACTTCTGCCTGGACGGCGGTAAGGCATCCGCATGCATCTCCGCGAGCGTTGTGGACAAACACGTTTCTTGAACAGTCCAGTATGCCCACGATCCATTTCAAGTCAAGTGCTGACAAGGCATTTTCGGAGAGGATTGATGCCAGAAGCTGTTTCATAACTTGCTTTGGCCTGATTTTTCGTTCCGGCGGCGCTGGGCGAGTCCGATTTTCGAAGGCAATATGTCAATATTGTCGAGAAAAGCGGGCGAAGCACAGCGCCGCCGGAGCGGAAAAGCAGGCCGAACGGAGTTATGAAACAGCTTCTATTCCATCTTCACCAGATGCGTCTTGCCGAAATCGTCCACGGTGAATTCAACGGACGGCGCCGTCCCTTCCTCGAAAGGACGGACCTTCCCGGCGAAATCCTCCAGCCCCGCCACGGTTTCGCCGTTCACATGGGTGATCAGCAGATATTTGTGCAGCCCGGCGACCGAGCTCCTGCCCCCGTCCTCGACCCGGCTCACAATCACCCCCGACCGATCCGCCCGCCCGAAATACCGCGCCGTCTCGAAGGTGACCGGCCTGACCGTCATCCCCAGCGCCGCGAACTTTTCCCTGCGCGCGCTCCTGTAGTCCGGCTCGCCGTACGCGGTCACAAACTCCGCGCCGCGCGTCTCCCCGTCCCGCACATACTCGACCGTCGCCCTCCTCCCCGCTCCCGCGCCTGTCAGGAGCGACGAGACGACATTGTCCCGCGAAGGCCAGGGCGGCGGCATGAAGCGCAAAAAGCTCCGCAGGGAATCGGACGACATGTCCATGTCGAACCCGTGGCTGAACCCGTCCGCCCGGAGCTCCATCGGCTCCCTCCGCCCCTCGATAAACAGCCGGAGAAGAACGTCCTTCTCCCGAATCCCCAGGCGATCCGCGATCGAACCCGGATAGACATGGCTCACCATCACCCCGATCCGCCCGCCCCGCGTCTCCCGGGAAACGTGGAACAGGCCGGCCGTGTTCGCGTCGAGGGACTGGAATTCGACGCCGAAATCGACAAGCCTCCGCCCTTCGTCCCCGTCCAGCGGAACCATGTCCGGATCGAACGCGCCCTCCTCCCGCAGCTTCCGCCGCAGAAAATCAAGCGGCCTGAAGCCGGGCGACGCGGCAAACGCCGTTCCCCTGGCCCGATCCCTGGAATTGATGAGCCGGGGCGTCAGCGCGACAGCGACCAGATTGCCGTCGATGTCGAACGCGAGATGCCCGTCCTCCTCATTCATCCCCGTCAACACCACGGCGTCGCCCCTGAACCCCCGGAACGTGCCCAGCCAGCGGTCGCAATCGGCTTCCTCGCGCCTGCGGCCGAGGAGATAGTCTATGCGCCAGCGCTGGATGGACTCGCGGAGCGGCGCGGGCCGCCCTCCCTCCTCCCCGCCGGGAGCGGCCATGGGATTCAGATCGGCGAAGCCGGGAGGAAGATTCCGGACAGGCAGGTCCTCGTCCGTCTCCACAACCACGGCCATATAGTCCCGGAACGCCCCGACAAACGACGCGCCGATCTCCCGCCCGCCGGGCAGGACGACGCTGATCTCCTCGATGCGGCGGACAGACTCGGGCGACAGCGCGACCGGCGCAAGCAGCAGCCTCCGCCCCACCACAAGCCCTGCGGCCCGCGCCTCGGCCGGATTTCCCCCTGCCGGCTCCTCCCCCTCCCCGTCGGGGGACCAGGAGTCGCTCCCGTCCTCCTCCTCCTCGCCGTCCTCCACCTTCACCCTGACGGCGAAACGGCATTCGAGAACGGATTCGGCCAGGCGGCGGCGCAGATCGTCCGCGCTCTTCTCCGCTTCATCGGCGGAGACCAGCGGCGAATACGCCGTCTCCCGCCCGTACCAGTACGGAATGACGTCCTCGTCCCGGTCGACCACCACCCTGTCGCCGAAAGCGAGGCCGAGGACAAAGCCCCCGGCGTCCACGAGAACGCCCTCGTGCGCGATCTCGATCATCTCCACGCCCGAATCGCTCCGGCTCGACGCGCCCAGGCCGCTGTCCGCCTTGACGCGCCATTCGCCCTCGTCCCAGACATAGGAGAGGGAGAGGGTTTCGTTGACGTCGCCGTCGACGAACTCCAGAGGAACAGCGTCAGGCCGGCCGCCGTCCGGGCCGGGCAGCACTTCGAGCAGCACGGCCTGCAGGCGGATGAACCGGCCCGCCACCCGCGCGGGATACAGCGCGTCCGCATCGGCGGGGCCTGCCTCGATCGCCCGGATGAACCGATCCTGCAATCCCTGATCAGGGATGACGACATGGGTGTCGTCCCACCAGTATCCGCCGACGGGGGTTGGGCGCTCGTGGTTGATGTCGGCGTCGAAGCCGCCGACGCCGGGCATGTCGCCATCGGCGGAGCGGGCGTGGATATACACCCGCGCGCAATGGGGCTGGAACGCGGAGGCCAGTTCCGCAAAATCGAATGCCGCCCCGTCTCCGCCGTCCTCATCGTTCCCGCCGTCGCCCGCGAAGGCGGCTCCCGCCCCGAACGCCCAGAGCAGCGTGAGGAGCGCCGCTCCGGGGAGAACACGACAAAACAGGTTTTTACTGTGCATTCCGCATGTCTCCCGTCTCCCCTTCTCCGTTCCGGAACGCGTTGCCGGCTTCCTCGCGGGAGGAATATATCCGGAGGGCGTCGTTGACGCGAAGGGCGTCCAGCCATTGCTGATCGACGTCTTTCAGGCGCCGCGCAAACAGCGCCGTCTGATCGCCCAAATCCCGCTTGTCGCGCAGGACAAACGAATACCCGTCGCCGCCCGCCGCGAGAAAACTGCTGACGGCGGCGGAATACTCCTTTTCAGGTTCAACAACGGCTCCCGAGCCGTCGCGCACCCCGGCGATCCCGAGAGGCTGATCCGTTCCCCTGTCCCAGGCATACACGGTCATGCCGTGAAACTGCGGAAAGGAATTGGTTCCGCGAACCGGCATGTCGTTGAAAAAGGCGAGGATGTCCCGGCCTGTCATGGAGAAGGTTATGAGATTGTTCTGGAACGGCATCATGTCGTAGAGCGTCCCCAGCGTCGCCCAGCCGCCGGCTATGCCGGAACGGATGCTTCCGGAATTGCATATCGCGAGATCGGCTCCGGAGACGTCCCGCATGGTTTTCGCGACAAACCGCCCGAGAGGAGTGCTTTTCTCGGAAATCCCTTCGTCGTCCAGCCAGTCGCCGTCCACGAAAAACAGCTCCCCGCCCAGGTCCAGCCTGTCGGACAGTTCGCGAAGATGCCCGAGCATGGCCTGGGAGGGCTCGACAGCGCCCCTGATCTGATCGTAGCCGATCATGTCCATGGTTCCCGAGACAGCGTCTCCGGCGCGGGTCAGGGTGATTTCCGCGAAATGCTCCAGATACCGCCCCCCGTTCGCGTACCATGCGCCGCCGATGCGCGTGGGCGGGATGCAATTGTGCGAATGCCCGTCCACCACGAAATCCACATTGGGAATGGACGCCAAATCGCTTCCGCGAATCTGCCCGTTCCTGTACTCCTCGGTATCGTTGTCGCCGATGTGGGAGAGGATCAGCACCACGTCGCCGGGGCGGTCGAACGTCCCGACGGCCTGCGCCACCCTGTCGATCAGGCTGCTGCGCGTGGCTGCGTGATCAGGCGTCCTGCCGCCCTCCCCGCCGCGTTCGACAAGCCCGAAGTCGTAAAACCCCTCTGTGCTCTCCGGGCTGTTCGAGCTTTTCGCGTACGGGGTGAGCACGCCCAGGACGATCAGGCGAAAGCCGTCCCTGTCGACAAGCGTGACAGGCCCCCTGGTCAGGTGCGGGAGCGGATCGTCGACGCTCGCCAGGTTGAGGCAGGACGCTTCAAAGGGGACTTCGGCGAAATTGGCGACGGTTTGGAGAAGCACGTCGGAATAATACCGCATATCGCCCATGCCGGCGTTGTAATCGAACGCGTGGTTGCCCGGCGCGAGAACGCTGTAGCCCATGCGGCCCATCAGTTCCGCAACTCCCGCGCCTGCGTTGAATTGCGCGATCGCGTTGCCGCTGAAGGCGTCGCCCGCGTCCAGCAGAACGGTTTCGAAACCGTTTCGCCGCGCCTCCCCGGCCCAGCCGCTCAACAGGGCATAGCCGATGCGCTTGTTGGCCCCGTCCTCGAAAACATAGCCATGCACATCGTTGGTCACGAAGATTTTGATGTCGCCCGGGAACGCGGCCGTCGCCGCGACGAGCAGCAGCAGCGTCTCCCAGAAAAAGCGTTTTTTCCCTGTCATGCGGGTCTCCGGCGTGAAGAGCCATGCGTCCTGGAAGCGGCGGAAAAATCCGGTTCCGGTTGCGCCGAGTATAGCCATTCACGCTCATGGCGCAAGGATGCATCATCTTCCACCGGAAGGCGGAACTTTTTGCCACGGAAATTCTTGCAATAACGCGCCGATGCGGTTACTTTGTATCATTGCTGAATTTTTGCGTCAGGCGGATGTTTTCCAGCAGTCGGAGACCACCCACAATGCCATCTTCTTGTGCGCGGACGATCCTGTCGGTTCTGTCGATATGGGCCGCGATGCACGTGTTCCCGGCCGGAAACGCGGGCGAACTCACCCGCCCCGTCCCATCAGACGCCCAGGTCACGCGCTTCACCCGTTTCAATATCCGCTATACCCTGCGCGACATAGTCGCGGAAGGCGTGCGGAAAGTCGATTTCCACATAAGCGACGACATGGGCGGAACCTGGCGTCATTACGGCGAGGACGCCGACAGGACGTCTCCCATGACCGTGGAGGTTCCGGGCGAAGGCGTGTACGGTTTCGTCTGCGTCGTCACAGACAGGTTCGGCAACCGTGAACGCGAACCAGGCCCCCGCACCCGCCCGGAAACCGTCATCGTGGTCGACAGAACCCCTCCCACGGCCAAATGGCTCGCCCCCTCGCAGGACATTCTCGGGCGGGGCCAGGCTGTCGAGTTCTCATGGGAGTCGGCGGACGACTATTTCGGCGACGCCCCGGTGACGCTCCAGTACGCGGCAAACGCCCAGGGGAATCACGACAGAAACGCGAACTGGCAGCCCATACGCGAAAACCTTCCCGCTGTCGGAACCTTTTCGTGGACGCCGCCCGGATCGGCCCGGTACAATTTCCGGCTTGTGGCCGAGGATCGGGCCGGCAACGCCGCCGTCGCCTACTCTGCGGCGACGGTGCGGGTGGACAACGCCCCTCCCCTCATAACGGGCATCCAGCCGCTGCGTTCCAACAAGCTGACCAACGACATCATCGTCGAGGCGACTGACAACGAAGGCGGCGCGGGCGTCAAGGAATATTCCCTGTACGTGTCGGACAACGGCTCCGCCACCTGGACGCTCGTCAAGGAAAACGCGGGCGGCGAATCGCTTCCGGTCAAGCGGCCTTCGGGCGGCGCGATCGCCTGGACTGCGCCGAGAGCGGGGGAATACCCGCTGTGGCCGGTCGTCTTCGACGAGGCGGGCAACGCCACGCCCCTGCCGTCGATAGCCGTCGCCGGGCCGTACATCCTGACCATCGACGATCAGCCGCCGCAGGTCACCCTTTCCAATTCGTTCCTCATGGGCCGGGCGGCCGTTCTCGCGAACGAGACCCGCCGCGTCGAATGGACCTCCTACGATCCGCACATGGAGGAGGGGAGCGGGGCGATCCACCTCTCCCTGGACAACGGCGCCACATGGCGCGAGCTCCGGAACGGCCTTCCGGCGAACGGCTTTGAAACCATCAACTTCCCCTTCGGCGAACAGAGCGAGGAGGCGAGGCTGAAGGTGACTGTCGCCGACGCCTTCGGCAACACTGGGGAGAGCGTCTCCGAGACCTTCAAGCTGAGCGAAGCCGAAACCACCATCGACAGCGTCACGCCGCGCGGCGCTTCGGGCGCTGCGCCGGCCGCTCCGGCTCCGGCCGCCCCGTACGGCGGCGGGACAGGAGTCCAGCCCGCGCCGACCAGCCCCCTGCCCTCCTTCCCCGGCTTCACGCAGGGCGGCGGGGCGGGATTCGATCCGTACGGCGGCGGCGCCGGCATGTACGGCCCTCCGGCCGATTCCGCCTACAGCGGCGAATCAACAGCCGGTTCCCTGCCCCGGGCCATGCTGGACGGTTCTTCCGCCTCCGGCGGGATTCCGATGCCGGGCGGCTATGCGCCGCCTCCTCCCGGCGGCGGGCTGCAGGACCTGGGCGGCGCGGCGGCGTCCCGGACGGATTCCGGCTGGCAGCCAAGCCCCGGTTCGGAACAGGCCAGAGCGCCTCTCGCCCCCATTCCGGGGTCGGACAGCGGCGCATCGGCCTGGGACGCGCTGCAGGCCTCGTCCGCAACGCCTTCCGGCGCGGGCGCGCCGGCGGATTCGGACAGCGGCTTCGGCGCATGGACCAGTTCGGGAAGCGGCGACGCGGGCGGAAGCGGGGCGGGCGGCGTCTTCCCCGATCAATGGCAATCATCTCCGGGGCAATCATCCCCGGCTGTCGCGGCCGCGGCGCCTCCGGCGTCTGCGGAATCGCCTTTCGCCGTGTTTGGCGGCGATCCGGCCGGTTCTTCGGCGGCGCCGCCGCCGGCATCCACGGCGCAGCAGACCGAACCGCTGTCGCTTCCCGCGTTCAGTTCGGACGACACGGGCGGTTTGTCCCTCGACGGTTTCGGCGGCGGCAGCGTGACAGACGGCATAGGCCTGCCGGGCGCGTCCTTCGGCCCGGACAGCGCGGTCGCGCCGCCGGCGCTTCCCCCGTCCTCATCCCTGTCTCCGCCGTCGCCGACGCCGGATGTGGCGCAGGCGGCGGGACAACAGCCAGTCCAGCAACCCTGGCCCGCCACGACAGACGCCATGCCTCCCGTCGTCCAGTCGGCTCAGCCGCCCGGCATGCCCAGCCTCGACGGACCGGCGGCGGACAGCGGGCTTTCGCTCCCGCAGCCTCTTGAGGCGCAGCGGGACAGGCCGGTTGATCAGCGGCAGGCGTCGGAGCATTATGTGCGCGAATCGAGGGCGTTCCGCGACGAAGGGCGTCCCGATCTGGCGCTGGAGAGCGCGAGAAAGGCAGTGGAGAGCGATCCGGCGAACGCGGCCGCGTTCATGGAGCTGTCGCAGGTCAATGCGCGCATGGTGCCTCCGGATCACGTGACAGCGGCCAATCTGGCCAAGGAGGCGACGAATCTCAGGCCGGACTGGGAGACGTGGTGGAACTGCGCCGACGTCTTCTATATCTGGGCCAACGCGAGCAACCGCGAGATTCAGGCGATGCAGCGGCAGGGTCAGACGCCGCCGATGCATCTTGTGGACGAGCGGAACTCCACCCTGTCCAACGCCAACATAGCGGTCAACAACGCGGCGAGCGTTCTGCCCCGGGACAACCGGGAGGCGGCGAAAAAGGTGGCGGTGACGCAGGGGATGATCGCCTATCAGCGTGCGCTGGCCGTGCCCGAGCCGTATTCCACGGGCGCGACGGAGGGGCCGGCCGCGGACGAATACCGGAGCAGGCAGGGCGAGTACAAGGCGACGGTCGCGCCGCTGCTTCAGGAGGCGATGCCGTACTTCAGGAACGCGCTGTCCATGGGCGGTCCTCCGGAGTACAACGAGACGTTCCAGCTGGGGATCATCAATTTCCGTCTCGCCGGGCTGGAGCGCGACACGGGGAACGCTGCGCAGGCGGCGACGAACTACCAGGACGCTGTGACGTATCTCGAACAGGCGACGACTGCGGCGAACGCGCCGAAGGAAGGGCCGCGCGAGGCGTATTACATGCTGGCCCTGTGCCACGATCAGCTCTCGGCGCAGCCGAGCGCGAACAGGGCGCGGCATCGCGAACTGGCGCTGCGGTACTGGCGCCAGACAGCCGACTTCTATGATCGCGACAGTCCGTACAGGGCGTATGCGGAGCAGCGCATCGAGGCGTTGAGCGAAGAGATGGGGCTGTAGGGGCGATGCGCATCGCCCATATTTCGGACCTGCACGTGGCGCGTTCGCCCCGGCGCGGCGAATACAGCCCCAAGCGTCTGCTTGGCCATATCAATCACCGGCTCTTCCGGAGCCGCCTCTATCGGGAGCGCATCGTTGAAGACGCTCTCGCCGTTCTTATGCGGAATCCCCCCGATCTCGTCCTTCTGACAGGCGACATAACCCAGCACGGCCTTGATTCGGAATTCGACGCGGCGGAGCGTCTTCTTTCGCCTGTCGTCGGGGGGGGGGTTCCGATCCTCGCCGTTTCCGGCAACCACGATCTATACGGAGGCGCGGACAGGTCGCGGCTGGAGCGTTTTCTCGACGCGATTCGTCCGGGCCTCCGGCCCGACGGGCCGGGCCTGTACCGTTTTGACGGGGTGGAGCTGCTTCTTCTTTCGCAGGGCGTTCCCACGCCTGTTTTTTGCTCGTACGGGCGGCAGAATCCGGATGAGCTCCGCCGCGCGCGCGAGGCGTGGAGCGCGCCGGCCGGCGGCGCGATGCGCCTTGTGTGCGGGCATTATCCGGTGCTTGATCCGCACGGGGGGAGGTTGCCGTATTTCAGGGGATTGCGGGATGCGGCGAAGGTGCTCGCCTTTTGCGCAGAGCATCGTGTTTCGGGGTATTTTTGCGGACACAACCATATGCGCTACGCCGCGCCCATGCCTGGCGGGTGCGTGCAGTATGCAGCGCCCGCGCTGTCGTCGGCGCGCCATGCGGACAGCGAACAGGTGAGCGTCTACGAATGCGGGCCGCATCTGGCGCATCCTGTCGATCAAACGCCTGTTTAGAGCCTGTCTGACAACTTCCTTCGGATATGGAGTGTTTTTCCGGTTGGGTTGTCCCCGGCGGCGCATTACCATGAGGTTCTGTCCGGGGTATGTTTTGCGGGCAAAGCATACCCCGGACAGAACCTCATGCATACATTTCCAGCGGGGGGCGTTCCGATGTCGATGTCGAAAAAAATCTATCTGATCGTCCTTCTCCTGATCGCTGTCGCCCTCGTCATCTCCGGCATGGCTTTCTACAATATCAACAGCCTGAACAAGCAGGCGACCTCCATGACGCTTCTCTCCAAGCGTTCCCTCGCCATCACCGGCATGAGGATGAACGTGTTGCTGCGCCGGAACGCGATGAACCTCGTCATCGCCTCCACGGACGAGAAAGTCATGACCGATCTCATGAACAGCGACATGAAAGCCATAGAAACGGCTTTCCGGAGCGAGCTCGACAACTACAAAGCCAATTTCCCGCCCCGTGACAATGTCAATTTCGCGGGCATGACCGAGGAAATGAACCGGATTGAAAAACTCTGGGCCGGGTTTGTCGACGTCACCAACCGCGTCTGCGAGCTTTCCCTCGGCAACTCCAGCGCGCTCGGCGATCGGGAGGCCACGAAGCTCATCCCCTTCTGGGGCGGCTTTATCGAGAAAATCGACGCGCTCGCCGCCGTCATCTTCGCAAACGTCCTCGGCAATGAGGACGGCGAAGCAATGCTCGCCTACGGCGCGCTCGCGAAAGGCATCCAGACAAAGGTCGCGCTGTACCGCCTTGAATCCCTCAAATACAACATGAACGCCAATTCCGCCGCGATCAAGACGATCGAGGGCAACATGCTGAAGATCAAGGACAGCTTCCTCGCCGACGTCGTCACTCTCCGCGACAGCCTCCCTGCCGGCCGGGGGAAGGAGCAGGCGGACGAACTGATCCGGATGATTCAGGACAACATCGAGCCTTTCCTCGCGCGCCTCCTCCCCATCGTCAACCTCGATTCCAACAACCGCGCCCGCGCCCTTTTCGAGTCTGAAGGCCGCCCGCTGCAGGAGGAGCTTCTCGCCATCGCCGGCGACGTCATCGCCAAAACCATCCTCGCGACCGACGCCAACGCAGTCGACGCCGAAGCGAACGCAGCCCGCGTCTATCTGATCATGGCCGCGGTCAGCGCAGCCGGCATCGGCGTCGGCCTCATCCTTTCCATCATCGTCATCACCTCCATCACGAAGCGTCTGCACGGCATCATCGACAGGCTTGGCGGCGCCTCGGGTCTCGTCTTCTCCGCCTCGGAGCAGGTCAACCAGTCGTCGCGCTCTCTTGCCGAGGGCTCGACAGAGCAGGCGACCTCGCTTGAGCAGACCTCGTCCGCCCTTGAAGAGATGGCTTCCATGACCCGTCAGAACGCGGACAACACGGTCAAGACGAACGCCACCACCCAGAGCAACGGCAAGCTCATCGCCGCCGGCGCGACGGCTGTCGGCAACATGTCTCAGGCCATGTCTGAAATCAGCGAGTCGGCCGAGGAGATCAGCCGCATCATCAGGACCATCGAGGACATCGCCTTCCAGACCAATCTCCTTGCCCTCAACGCGGCTGTCGAGGCGGCCCGCGCGGGCGAAGCGGGAAAGGGCTTCGCCGTCGTCGCCGACGAGGTGCGGAATCTGGCGGGCCGTTCCGCGCAGGCTGCGCGCGACACCACGCGGCTCATTTCCACGACGATTGAGCGTGTCCGGAACGGAGCGGAAATCGCCGGCGAGCTTGACGCCAGTTTCCGCGAAATCGAGTCCGGTTCCGGCACGGTCTCCCGCCTGATTGCCGAGATCACCAGCGCGACGAACGAGCAGGCGCAGGGCGTGGATCAGGTGAACACGGCGGTTGCCCAGATGGACAAGGTGACGCAGGAAAACGCGGCGACAGCGGAAGAATCGGCTGCAGCGGCGGAAGAGCTCGCCACCCAGTCCACCCTGTTGAACGAGATGGTCGGGGAGCTTCTGGGCATTGTCGCGGGCGGGGGGAACAGGCAGGCTGTCCGCGGGGAAGGCGGCCGTCCGGCGGCGGCCAGGCGTCGCGGCGCGGCGCCGAAGGGCAGGCGTGCGGCGCCGGGTCGGGCAGCCGAACCGGAAGCGCGGCCTGCGCCGGCCTCCACGAAAATCATTGCGCCCAACGAAGTCATACCGCTGGACGTCTCGGATGATTTTTGATCCCTGAGAGCCTGTTGCTGAATTCGCTTTGGGCCGCTTTTCCGCCCGTTTTGCGCCGTACTTCGCCCGGCACAAAACGGACGAAAAATCGACCCAAAGCGAACTCAGCAACAGGCTCTAAGCGAAGCCGTGTCTTTGTGTCCCGCGCGATGCAACCGGCCCGAGAGGGGAGGGTGTCCAGGCGAAGGCCTGGTCGCGGGGTGTGGGGGCGCGATGAGCCCCCACGTTCTTGAATCAATAAAAAAGTCAAATAAAGCGGTAAAGCGGTTATGTGGTTTTATTAATGGAGTGCGCGCTAAAGAAGCAACATTCACAGGGGGGGACAAGCGTTTGCTGTGAATTGATCGCGCACTGCTGTGAATTGATCGCGCACGACTACATCGCAGAGGCGGAGAGGCCCCGCAGGGCCGACTTCCGCCGCCCGGTTCGATCGGAGGAGTCGGAGTTGAGCGCGAATGCGCGAAGCCCGACCGGCGGCGGCGTGCTTTTGCAACGTATCGGGAAGGGCGCAAGCGAGAAACACCCCGGCACACCGGAAACCTGCCCCGCTCGGGGCGGGGAGGGAACAGCGGGGAGGGTCAATCGTCATTAGGTTCTGTCTGAGTTATTTATTTGCCTGTAAAACCGGCCTTGCCTGCGGCTTTTGCACACGCATTTCTTGACAAGGCTATAGCCTTGTCTGCGAAATTCGTGTACAAAATCCTTGGCAATGCCGATTTTACAGGCAAAACATAACTCAGACAGAACCTGGCATGAAAAGAGCATTTTATCTATCCGCAGCGCGTGAACGCCCGTAGCATTGCGGGTATGAGCAAGCAATGGAAGAAGGTCAAAACCTATAGAAAGCCCCCTCTCACCCCGTGGATCAGAAACCCTCTGAAGCCGCTGGAAAAGCACACATTCACAATCCCGCA
>QMCE01001393.1_pt1 | contig 30151 bp, 28 predicted proteins | sample 1821851 | NCBI WGS metagenome assembly QMCE01 (sample SAMN09453174, study PRJNA476694) | Termite gut metagenome, whole genome shotgun sequencing project. | isolation source: worker | host: Odontotermes sp. | place: South Africa:Pretoria | collected 2016-01-28 | reverse complement strand
TGGCATGCCCGATTCCTACAAAGTCGCTTAGATATAGACTATCGCAAATAATGGCAATTTGTGTAGACTTTTTAACGTTGCAACAAAGTCTTTCGTAATCACGAAAATTATATCAACCATCTTCAAAAGAAGCTTCATTTGCATATTTTTAGCTTGTCATTATCAAAAGTATAACTAACAAGTAACCAAAATAATTAACTATAAATCAATAAAAATAAGTTCTGCACTTTGGATAGAAATATACTTTGGATAATAATGGACTGCCATTGAGTAAACCTCATCATCGGTAAATCCGTTACAGCCACTTTTCTGTACAGTATTCAAAATGTAGATAATGAAATCGTCAATGCTTTTATTGGGTTTTCTGAATGAAACGGCAAATAGTTCATCGTTCAATGCACGTTCTTCCAAATGGTTTTGAATTGTCTGTTTTAGAGAGTGTTTGAGTTATTTATTAAGGCTGGCCGTTGGTTCAGGGTTAACTGTTGAATAACTCAAACAACTTCTAAAATTTAATTACTTCCGGATCGTAGTTCCCTTGACTACCAAAGGTGTTTTTCCGGCATTTGAAATCACTTTTACCGTTTTCCGGAAAACACCGCTCATATTATTTTTATAAGTAACACATACCAAACCGCTATCGCCGGGAGCAACCGGCTTTTTTATCCAGCTTCCGTAGACACATCCGCAGGATGACCGTACATCTTTTATTAGTAACGGCTCCTCTCCCTCGTTGCGAAAAACGAAACAATGCTCGACAGCCCCTTCGCCCAAGTAAACATTGCCGAAATCGTGTTCTGTTTTCTCAAATATTATTTGTTCTTTCTCCTGCGCCGGTGCTTCAAAAGAGGAGAAAAAGAAAATATACGCGAAAAGAAGAAAAAGGAACTGATTTTTTTTATGATAGACCATTGGCTTAACAGTTAACAATGCAAATCAAGATTTAAAAAACTTAACAAGAGGAGTTAATAACCCCGCCGCATATTACCTTACGAATGATTTTACCCTTTCCCGCCACATTTCATAGCCGGTTGCGTTTAAAAGAAAACCATCGCCTACAGAGAAAACCGGAGCAAGAAGACCTTTTTCGCTTACAAAATCATTGTATAGATTCAAGAAAACAATCCTATTATCCAATGCAAATTCTCTCAACATTTGATTTAATGTCCCAATATCTTCCGGTTTGACTTTTACGGCAGAATAAGGCAACCGGTCGTTTACAGGTAATACCGATTGAATGATAATTTCCGTCATCGGCGATTTTTGACGGACAGCCAGCACCAGCTCCTTATACTGTTCAAATACCGAGGCCGGCGGCACACCTGCACGAAGATCGTCTATTCCAAGCAACAGAAACAGCTGGGAAGGAGAGTTTTGCAATACAACGTTTAACCTCGACAATTCATCGCGTATGCGGGTTCCCGGAATACCTCTGTTTTTTATCCTGCAATTGTCCAACAATTCGTGCCAGGCACAATCTGCAACTTGTTTTCCTCCAATAAAAACAATATCGCCGTTATCGATGGTAAAGCGTTGTTGCAGGTACCGGTAAGTTAAAGCCGAATTATCTTTTACCTGCACTGCCTTAGGTCTCGACATCTGATAAATACACAGAGCTAACAATACAACATTCAACAATATAGAAAGTCCAAAAAATAATTTTTTCATTAATATTTATTTTTTATAATTAATTGAGTTCTAATATCATTCCTTCCGAAACTTCCTCTTCCAATTCATTTCGCTTTATCAAGCTGCGCTTTCTGATTCCATATTTTTGGGAAATGAAGTGAATTGTCTCTCCCTTCCCAACCTCATGGTATTTTTGCTCTTCATACCTTTTCCTTTTCCTTTGCAGGAAAACATACTCTCCGGCTTTCAATACATGGTCATCCGGAAAGTCATTGTATTTTTTCAACTTTTCAATCGAAATATCATATCTTCGAGATAATCCGTAAAAAGTATCGCCCGGTTTTACCAAAATACACTTTACACCGTTGACTTCATCTTTCTCCTCAAAAACATCCTGTTCTACCACTACCCTTGCTGAAGGAATTACTAACTTATTAAAACTTTGTTCCTCTTCGTTCAAATATTTTTCCGGGTTCCGGTCATATTCATACAACTTGTTTTGTTCAATAACGGCAATCAGCAACTCCGGGTATTTCGGATTGGTTGCATAACCGGCTTCTTTCAGCCCTTTTGCCCATCCTTTATAATCGGTAATAGCCAATTTAAACAGGTTTGAGTAATGTTTCCTTGTTGTCAGAAAAAGGGAGTGGTCCTGGTATGAACCCTCAGCGTGAGGATAAACCCGAAAGCAATCCTCTTTCTTGTCATCATCTTTCAAATACTTTTTGCCGGTATAATCGCTGGTACATTTGATTCCGAAATGGTTGTTGGCATTTTTAGCTAGCTCGCTTCTTCCGCTTCCCGATTCCAAAATACCCTGAGCCAGCGTGATACTTGCCGGCACTTTGTATTCAATCATATTCCGGACAGCAATCTTATAATAAGTTTCAATATAAGCGATGGTTTCCTGCGAACGATAGGATTGGGCATGCCCCCCCTCGCAAAAAACGACAGCAATCATCCAATAGACGACAAGAGAATAGATAGTGCTTTTTCTCATTCAAAAATTTAATTTCTAATGGGATACAAATATATCAAATAAAAGGTTTAATGCAATGGACGTAATGATTTTTATGTAAAAACAACGAATTAGGAGTTGAAATGACTGCAGGTTAAAACCTGCGGTTAATAACATATCGCCCTAACAGGCGAAGAGAGCGTCCTCCCCCCTCGCCCGTTAGGGCAGCATGTTATTAAGGAGCTGTCTTCTAAAATCGAAAAATACGCTTCGTCATTGCGGGCTTGACCCGCAATCCCCTAAAAATCAGCGCTGTTTTTTTTAGGGAGTTCCGCGTCAAGCGCGGAATGACGGGCTTTTGAGACAACCCCATTTTTAAAACAACTCTCTCGGATTAATCTTCAAAAATTCCTCATAAGAAATCCCGCCGGTACCGACCAGCAGCATTTTATCAGGATGAAATTTCCCGTTAAATATACCCATTCCTGCGTTATCTGCACTGGCACCGCTTTTTACTTCCAGCCCAATTACCTTATTTCCTTTTTCAAGTATAAAGTCTACTTCATTATTCCCCTCCCGCCAGTAATGGAGATTATATTTCCCGGATATCGAATGATTGAGTAAATGAGCACCAACGGATGACTCAACCAACCTGCCCCACAGCTTTGGGTTTACAATGGCAGTCGAATAGGTTTCATCATCTTGCGATGTTAGCAATGCGTTATTATATACCTGGAACTTAGGACTGGATGATCGTTGCCGGATTACGCTTCCGGCATATTTTTCCAATCCGCCTAACAAACCACAATCGGACAATAATTTAAGATAGTTCGCTAAAGTTGTCGTATTACCGGCATCTTGCAGCTGTCCTGTGATTTTAGTATATGAGAGAATCTGTCCCGAATACAAGCAACCCAATTCAAACAGCCGCTTCAACAATGCGGGTTTATCCACACGGGTCAGCATCAAAATATCTTTGGAAATACTCGTCTCTATAAGTGAGTCTTTTATATAGCTTTTCCAGCGCTCTTCATCATTGATCAACAACGCAGAACCGGGGTATCCTCCGAAATAAATATATTGCTCAATTGCCCAGCCAAATGCAGTTTCCATTTCGGCAAATGACCAGTGGCCAAGATAAAACGTCTCGAAACGGCCGGCCAGCGACTCCGTTAAACCTTTCTGAATAAGGAGGCGGGATGACCCCAGCAGGATAACCTTGATATTTACGTTCTCGCGAGTATCCTTATCCCACTGCAGCTTGACAACTTCACTCCAGTTATCTATTTTCTGAATCTCATCGATCACAAGAAGATATTCCGAAGCGCCGGAGGCTTTCATTTTCAGCCGGGCTGTCTCCCAGGCTTGCATCAGCCAAGCCTGGTTAGTTGCTGTAATGGCATCAGCAGACTCAAATACAGATGAGATGGATAATTGAGACAACAATTGGCTTACCATAGTAGTTTTACCCACCTGGCGAGGACCAAGAATTACCTGAATAAACTTTCGCGGCTCTTCTATCCTTGATTTAATTTGCTTCAAATAAGGACGTTCGTACATCTTGAAATAATTTACTCAATACTGCGAGTAAATTTACTCAAAATTATTAGATTGCCAAAATATACTGAATATTTTTATCAGATATCTCTATTTATTCACTCGTTTTCCCTTCCTTCGCTGCCGCGCAATCAAGTAGGGAGTGTCTAAAAAGAACGCGGATAACGCAGAATACACGGACTTGCACAGATAAAATTTTTTTTCACAATTTGCAATCATCTTGCTTTCTACAAAATTAAACCCGAACTCCGCAGTTTTTAGGTAGTCTATCAAAGTATTGTATTGATTTTTAGTAAATTATAAAAAAAATAGACGGGGTATGATAGAGCGTTTATTAAAGTGTGTAAAATACTGTAAATTAGAAAATTAATTATATAGACTACCTAAAAACTGCGGAGTTAGGGATTAATTATAAATTTACCCCAATAAAAGGGTGGAAAACAATGAAGATTCCAAGTTGCAAACAATAAGGTATCTGTTACCGTTTTTGGAGGAATTTCACTGTCTAACTGACAACGCAGCTTCAGAAGATTGTCTATTGTACGCAACCTTCCGGCTTCGTTCATTTTTTTAAGCATGGTAAGGCATAGCTGTAATATCATTTTTTACAAAAAAACAGTTTTTTTGTTTTTACAATAATATTTTGTTCTCTTTTTCAACATAAAAAAGAAAAAAAAAGAAAAAAAAAGAAAAATATACAACTACTTTGAACCAAATTGCTTCAATATTGTTATAGGTAAAGATTAGATTACTAAACCTACTCTATCCTAAATGATTAAAACTAATATGGATTAATCAACTTGTTTTTGTAAACATTTTATAAATAAATATACCTCTCCTATGAGTAACCTCCTGTTTTTCCAATCCGCCGGAAGCATAATTTCCGGCGGATTTTTTTTAAGAGGCTGTTTGAGTTATTTATTAGCCTGGGCTTTGGAAAAGCCGTATTTTCATAACCTCAGGAAAGCAAAGCGCAAGCTGAAGAGGAAAAGCCAGGACAAACACTGCCCGGCAGAATTTTTAAGCTGTTTGTAAGTTGTTTTGCCTTTTAGGCCACGTTGTTTGTGTCATTTTACCTTAGATCGTTGAGGCTGTAGTTAAGAATCGCGTTGTCATCTGTCCCGTTAGAGACAAGATAGCAACGCGAAATTAAACTACAGCCGGTCGTTGACCATAAGGTTATGAAAATTAAGCCCATCCGGGCTATCTCCGGTATATCGCCTTATCCAAAACCCAGGCTAATAAATAACTCAAACAGCATCTAAATCATCTTCTCCACATTCATTACGTAAGCGTGCAATCCTTGATCTTCGGTTTGCTTATCAAGATTATGCAGGATTTCCAATAATTTATCCACTTTTTCATCTTCAATCACGGTAAAGATTGCAGAATTCAAAGAGGGCCAGGCATGCGTACCGTAATGCGGCTCTCCTCTTTTGGTACCGCGTCCTTGAACGCCGTCCCAATTGGTAAAACCTCTGATGTTCAACTTGTCTAATATTACTATTAGGCGATCTTTGTATGCTTCGTTATAGGGAATGAATACTGCTTTCATTTTGTTTTAAAATTGAAAGTTGAAAATTGAAAGTTGAAAGTTGATTTACTGAGAAAACCTCAATTTTCAACTTTCAACTTTCAACTTTCAACTATTTATTATACATCTTTTTAAATTTCTTTCTCTTTCTTATCACTCCATTAGCACCGAATATGGAGTACAACGAAGGAACATAAATAAGGGTCAGTATTGTAGAGAGTGCCAGACCGCCCACGATAGCGATACCCATCGGCTGCCACATTTCCGAACCGGCTCCACGAGGAATAGCCAGCGGAATCATACCAAGAACCGTGGTTGCTGTCGTCATTAAAATCGGACGCAACCTTGACTTTCCGGCAGAAATAACCGCCTTGTCGATCGACATTCCCCGCTCACGGTTCAGGTTGATGTAGTCAATCAACACAATACCGTTTTTCACCACAATACCAATCAACATTACCAATCCGATCATTGCCATCAAACTCATCGGTTGACCGGTAAGCATCAAGGCAAGCAACACGCCCGCCAATCCGAAGAGCAGCGACAATACAATGATAAACGGATAAGTTAACGATTCAAACTGTGCCGCCATTACGATGTAAACCAATAATACACAAAGAGCCATCAGTAATACAAGGTCAGTATTCGTATCCTGTTGATCTTCATACGTTCCACCGATACTGATACCAATTTCGGACGGAATCATTCCATCGCGTTGCATTTCGTCAATTTGCGTGTTGACATCAGCCACCACCTCGCTCAATGCTCTGTTGAAAAGCGAGCCTTGTACTTTTATGATGCGCTGGCGTTCTATCACCTTACCCAATTCCATAATTTTCACGGGTTGCCCCATCGCATTCAAAACGGTAATGTTTTTAACTTCGTCAAGCGATTGGCGGTATTTTTCGTCAAACTGTACTACAATGTCATACTCATCTCCATCTTCGCGGAATTTAGAAGTAATCAATCCTGCCATCCGGTTACGGACAAATGTGGCAGCAGTAACGGAATTCAGGCCATTTTCCGCTAATTTTTCACGGTCGAACACAATCTGATATTCCGTGCGGTAGTCTTGACGGCTGAATATCAGGTCGCGCAATCCTTCTACATTCGACAGCCTGCGCTTCATTTCATTGGCAATGCGGTCGGTAACATCTAAATCGAATCCATAGATTTCAACGTCTACCGTACTTGCACCGGTTCCCATTCCACCGCCTCCGCCTCCCGGAGTTACTACAAATTTATACAGTTCCGGCATATTTGCCAGGTCTTTACGAAGCGCATCGGAAATTTCATAAATGGTGCGGCCGCGGTCTTCCAAATCCTTACACCGGAGGCGGTAGCTAATCAAGTTGGTCGAATTCTCCTGCATAGCCGCATACGTATTGTTTTCGTCTGCCTGCCCTACGGAAAATGACCGTACCCTGATTTCCGAATAATTTTTTTCCAATATGCTGTCGATTTTCATTGCAGTGGCGCGCGAGACTTCCATCCGGGTACCGGTAGGGAGATATACACTGGCCGCAATCATACTGTTATCGGATGCCGGCATAAAGTCGAATTTAATAAATTGCATCGCCGGAATCATAATGGCTATGAAAAGAAGGAAAGTCAATCCTAAGGTTTTCCAACGGTTTCTTACTGCCTTGTTTACTATCCGGGAATAGAAATGATCCAGCTTATCCAACATATTCTTGATAGGAGCATATAGCTTGTCAAACAATTTCCCTTGCGTATGCGTCTGGCGCAACAATTGCGAACAGAGCATCGGGGTTAACGACAATGCCACAACGAGCGAGGTTACAATCATGATGGTTACCATCCAACCTAATTGCCCGAACATTACTCCGGCTAATCCCGTTACCATTGTCAGCGGAAAGAACACCGCAACGATGGTCAACGTAGATGCCATAACGGCTATACCCACCTCGTTTGTAGCGTAAACTGCCGCTTCTTTAGGCATACTTCCCCTTTCGATGTGGTTGGTGATATTTTCGAGTACCACAATAGCATCATCCACCACCATACCGATTGCGATCGACAGGGACGAGAGCGAGATGATATTCAGCGTTCCGCCGGTTACCATCAGATAGATAAAGGAGACAATTAAAGAAATCGGAATAGCAATAATAACAACGAATGTTGCCCGCCATCTTCCGAGGAAGAATACGACTACAATTATCACAAAAACAATTGCCAGCAAAATGGTTTCGGTCAGGTTGCCAATTGAATCCTCAATAAAGGTCGATGTATCCATAATCAACGACAGTTCAACATCCGGCGGCAGCGTTTTTTGTAATTTCGGTATCTCTTCTCCGATTTTTTTCGCAATCGAAACGGTATTTGCGCCCGATTGCTTTTGCACTACAATAGTAGCACCCTTCACTCCATTGGTATATGTTTCCTGGATACGCGCCTGAATAGTATCGTTAACGGTTGCAACATCGCGGAGAAAAATATTTGCCCCGCCGCGGTTTCCTACTACAATATCAAGCAGCTGGTCGCTTGACTTGAACTCGCTCTCAATACGCAACGCATACGTTTGTGAACCAACATCAAAGCTACCTGCCGGAACATTCATATTTTCCATTTGAATGGTATTGGCAATTTGCTCCACCGTGAGGTTATATGCTTCCAGTTTAGCAGGAGATACATTTACCTGAACCTGGCGCTGCGGTGCTCCGGCAATAGTTACAGCCCCCACTCCGCTTACTCGGTTAAGCGGGTTGGCAACTTTTTCATCCAGGATTTTATATAAGGAATTGACACTTTCTTTCGCTGTTGCCGAATAAATCACAACAGGAATCATATCCATACTGAACTTGAAGATAATCGGGTTGCTCACTTCGTCCGGAAGGTTAGACTTGACCATATCAATTTTATCCCTGACATCGTTAGTGGCAATGTCAATGTCTGTCCCGTAGTTAAATTCCAACGTTACAAGCGACATATTGTCTTTCGACTGGGAAGTAATTTTCTTTAGATTTTCCGCAGAATTCAATACGTCTTCAATGGGACGCGTGACGTTCGTTTCAATATCGGAGGCACTTGCTCCGGGATAAGCTGTAATAACGGTAAGCGCATTTGCTTCAATTTCCGGAAACAAGTCTACCGACAACCGGGAGAAGGAAAACATCCCGATAACGGCAAGACCCACAAATATTAGGGCTGTGGTAACCGGCTTTTTAACCGCTGATGAATATAATGACATATTTTTTTTTAAATTAAGAGTTAATAATGAAAAGTTGAGAGTTGAAAGTTGAAAATTGAAAGTTAAGAATGAGCATTTTTCCCATATTTTCAACTTTCAATTTTCAACTTTCAATTCTTAATCGTTACGTTTGTTCCGTCAATCAATCGTACTTGTCCGGCAGTAACTACAAGGTCTCCGGCATTTATACCCGAAAGTATTTCCTGCTTGTCGTCCATACGTCTTCCTAATTCGACTCTATGATATTGAGCTACACCGTTTACTGCCGTGAATACAAACTTATCGTTTGATCCGGATTGTTTTTGAATAGCGACATCCGGAATCACAATGCTTTTTTGCGTACCGAAATTCAATGTTGCTTTGGCGTACATTCCCGGGCGTACACGCATATTCGGATTGTTTATCGTAATTTCTACGGCAAACGAACGGGTTGACTCATCAATAGTCGGGTATATCAAGCTGACTTTCCCCTGGAATTTCTCATCCGGATAAACGTCCAACAGAACTTCCACACCCATTCCCATTTTGATTTGCGAGAAGAATGACTCGGAAACGTTGATTTTGATTTTTACCGGATTGATTTGCATAACAGTCAGGATCGGCATTGCGCCTGAATATAAATCGCCGTTGTCAAAATTGCGAGCCGTCACAACCCCCGTAATCGGGCTGACAAGGTTAGCATTTTCCGATAAGTTGTTGTACGTTGTACGGAGATTATCCAGTTGCACTTTCAGCTGGTCAACCATCTGCTTGGATGCACCACCTGCCTCGTAAAGTTCAGATGCTCGCTTGTAGTCAACTTCCAAACTGGCAAGCTGTGTTTGTACTTGCAACAGATTGGTCGGGTCCATTTTGACTAATAGTTGGCCTTTTTGTACTTGTTTGCCCACTTCCGTCAATATCTCAACGATACGTCCGGGCGTTGTGGCAGCAATGTTATTTTTCACTTCCGGCTCTACGGTGGCAGTAAAACTGTACAACTGTTCCACCGGCAACAATCTTGCCGTATCCACTTTTATCAATATTGTGTCCACCACGGCATCTTTTGCTTGCTTTTCCTGCGCTTCTTTATTTCCGCAAGAAGAAAATAAAACTAATGATGCCAACATCATTCCTGTTAATTGCTTAATCATTTTCATATAATCGTTCTTAATAATTTTCAACCTTAAACTTTTAAACCTTAAACTTTAATCTATTTAACATACTCATTATAAGCATCCCCCAACACCTTATCCAGCGCATTCTTGGCAACGATGTAATCGTAGATGGATTGGTAATGGTTGAGCCGGGCTTGTGTCAGCGCATTTTCGGAAGATATTAATTCCAGCGAAGAACCTGCACCCACTTCAAAGCGTTTTTGCGAGATTGCTACCCCTTTTTCTGCTAATGTTACCGCCTCCTTGGTAGAGCCTATCTGTTCGACCGACACGCGAATCTGGTCAACACTTTTGCCTGTAATTGCATTCCCAGCTGCTGGCGCACATTCTCCATGGTGTAAGCCATTTCGTCGTAGGCTATTTGGGCTTGCTTTTGCTTGTAATAGCGGGATCCTCCCTGGAAAATAGGGAAAGACAGGGTAAGACCAGCCACGCTATATGGAAATACTTGGTATTCAGAAAACTTGAAATCATTGTTGTTTGAAACCCATTGGTAAACAAATGAAAGCGAGAGTGTCGGATACCATTGGGCTTTCGTAAGCTTTAGCTGTTTTTCGAGCAGTTTGGCGGAAACTTCCAACTGGCGCATGGTTGAGTTGCCGGATAATGTGGTGTCAACATCATTCATACTAACAACTTCAAACATGTCGCGCTCGTAGTCGGCTAACGCACCTACCACGGTTACCGGCAACGAAGCCGGAATTCCCATAAGCACTTTCAGCTGAAGTTTAGCCAATTCTATTCCATTTTGGACAGACAAAAGGGTTGGCAACATATTTTTCACTTGAACTTCCGCTTGTATCATATCAAACTCGGAAGCTATTCCCTGCTCAAATCTTGTTTTGGCAATTCTTAAATTTTCGTTTGCCGTATCATAACTTTTCAACAGGACATTGTATGAATCCTGTGCATTCAAAATACCGAAATAGGCATCCGTCACGGCTGCAACCATATCTATTTTAGAGGCGCGAGCCGCCTCAACCTTACTGTTAACGGCTTCTGCAGACAACTTGACAGATCGCCAGAGCGGCACATTGATAAGGGGCATACCCGCACTGAATCCTGCCGTCCAAGCGTTATCCATACCAATTTTCATCGGTTCGCTGCTGCCGCTTTCCTGGGCAGGGGGTATAATGGGTTGTCCCAATTCGGCAAGCGCCCCATAGACAGGCGTCAGCATACCGGCAATTCCCGAAGTGAAAGCACCCGGATCAAGTCCCGCCATTACCTGCTTTTCTATCGTCCGCTGGTAAGATGCCGATGCTCCGATGTTTGGAAATAGCCCTCCAATAACTTCCTTCCGTGCGTAATCGGCTTTTTCGATTTCCATATCCGCTACTTTGATTGTCGGACTGTTGCTTATGGCAATGGTAATAGCCTGCGATAAGTCAAGGTTCAACGTTTGTGTTTGTTCCGGTTCTGATGCCGCAACAGCCTCCTGCCCATACGCATTTACTTGCGCTAAGACACACAATGCCGTAATCAATACTCCTCTAAATAAATTTTTCGTGTTCATTATTTTTATTTTACTTATTTGCTTTTGCGTAATTATCCATGATTGCCAATCCTTTAGCGGTGGCAATTCCTCTTAAAAAAGTGATAAAGAGTGTTTTGTATACATCAAAGAATGAAAATTTGGTAGAAACGGAAAAATTCCCATTAAAGAGTAATTCCATTTCAGTGGAAATGAGTATGCTGAGAATTTCGGGATTCAGTTCATCCCTGATTAACCCTTCATCAATTCCCTTTTGAAAAAAACAAACGCTCAGACAGATTCTCTCCTCTTTTTTTTGTTCATGCCGCTGTCTTATTTCAGGGAAATATTTTTTGATGTCTTCAATAAATTTCTTGCTGATTACCTGCATCTTAACAAGACTTTCCTGATACATTTTGATCAATGCCTCAAACATATTTTCGGACAGATCGAATATCTCTTTCATTTTTTGATCCTGTGTATGCTCTATATGCAGCATACATTCATTAACCAAACTTTCCTTGTCTTTGAAATATTCATATATTGTGCGTTTAGACATTCCAAGATATTGGGCTAACTCATCCATTGTGATGCTTTTTATTCCATTTTCGGCAAAAAGCGTGCTTGCCCCTTCTATAATCCTATCTTTAACTTCTGCATCCATTTATTATTAGTCGTCATAAAAACACAACAAAGATACATTCAAAAACTCTCAAAACCAAAATAGTTTTCTTCGTATTTATGTTTTTTAACATGAATTTATTTTTGATAAGTAAAACACACAAAATTAGAAAACAGTCTTCTAAAGTCTCATTCAAATTTCAAAAACTTATAAGTTGAAAATACCTGCCGCTTTTCATCAAATAATTTAAGAAGCTATTTGGGTTTATTAATCTCTGCTCCTTTGTTACCTTCGCGTTCAATGAAAAAGCAAGTACTTAATTAATTTTTAACGCAAAGAACAAAGGCGCAAAAACGCGAAGATTTCAATTTAACGAAAAATAGCTATTTCAGATAAAAATGTCTTCATCTAAATTCGCCATGAATTATATCCGTTATTATTTGTTCCAAATCAATTTTAGATAACTCATAAAACATAGGTAATCTGACCAGACAACCGGCAAAATTATCGCAATTTGGCAAATTTCTCCCATCGTGTTTATTTTTGTAAAATTCGCTGCGGTGCAAACTAAGATAATGAAAAACTGCCAAAACACCGTTTTCTTTCAAATGTTCAATCAGCGTTGTACGATTTTCCAACGAATTGCAAATTAAATAAAATATATGAGCATTATGGGCTGCATACTCCGGTATTCCGGGCAAACGAAAAAATCCTTTTTCCTCCAAAGGTTTTAATCTCTCGTAATATGCGTTCCAAATAGCTTTGCGTTTATTTTGTATATTATCCAGGTTTTCTATCTGTGCCCAGAGAAACGCAGCTATAATTTCCGAAGGTAAAAACGAGCCTCCGGTATCTATCCAGCTGTATTTATTCACTTTGCCGCGGAAAAATTCGGTCCGGTTGGTACCTTTTTCCCAAATAATTCCGGCGCGGTGGATAAATCGTTCATCGTTTATTGCTAATAACCCGCCTTCGCCCGAAATGATATTTTTTGTTTCGTGGAAAGAAAACGCGGATAAATGCCCAATTGAACCCAACGGCTTGTTTTTATAATATGAATCAACGGCTTGTGCAGCATCTTCAATAACCAGCAAATTATATTTTTCTGCCAATGCCGTAATTTTGTCCATATCGCAAGCTACACCTGCATAATGAACCGGAACAATTGCTTTCGTTTTGGGTGTAATCAATTCCTCTATTTTGCCGGCATCCATGTTGGGATTATTTTCATAACTGTCGGCAAAAACAATTTTCGCACCTTGCCTGACAAAAGCCAAAGCGGTAGAAACAAAAGTGAACCCCGGAATAATCACTTCGTCTTCCGGCTGAATATCTGCCAAAATAGCGCACATTTCCAACGCATCGGTACAGGAAGTGGTGAGCAAACATTTTTTGAAACCGTATTTTTGTTCAAAAAACCGTTGGCATTTTTGAGTAAACATTCCGTTGCCCGAAATTTTCCCGGAACGGACAGCATCTTCGATATACTGCGTTTCTTTGCCTGTTAGATATGGCTTGTTGAATGGTATCATATTTGATGGTGTTTTATATTAGCGTTTTGTCTAATGACAGACGGAAATCTAATTTCTGTTTTGTTGCATTTTACAGCCAAAAATGATAAACATTAGTAATTTCTTTTGCTTGAAGACCGCATTTTTCGTAAAACTTGCAGGCTTGCTTGTTTTCTAACTGTGTCGGAAGTTTGAGTTTATGAATACCTTTACTTAGTAATTCACTTTCGCAAGCGGAAATTAACGCCTTTCCATAACCTTTGCCCTTCATACCGGGCAAAACGGCAAGTAAGCCATTGTGTCCTTCTTTTTCCATAATTTTCAACGTTATCATTCCTTTTATTTGCCCGTTCTCTTCGACTACAAATACTTTATCGGCAGTTTTTCTTTTTAGCGAATTTTCTATCCAGATTTTGTACATCCGATAAAAATCATTCTCTGTGAAATTTTCATCTAACCTAAATCTCGAATATTTACCGCTTTCATACGCAAGTTGTTCTAATTCAGGTGTGAGCTTGTCACTTTTATATTCTGAGACAATGAGCGGCTGTGCTTTTATTTCTCCTATTCTCTTTTCATACAAGACTCTCCTGTTTACCAAGCGCCCGTTGAATTGTTTTAAAATCTTTTCGTCAATAAAAAAATCTCTATTTCCAAAAACATAAATTAATTGATAGCCTGCTTCCTTTGCCCGCTGTAAAACAGATACAATATGATTGGTATTCTTAACCGGAACCTGTCCGGTTTTTTTTCCGAAGAAATCAGAATCCCAGGTTAAATAGTTGATTCCCGTATTATTCATTATATTTTATTTTGAACAATAAGAACAACCTCCACAGTAAAAAGTTTTAGCAAATTCTTTCAGTATCCGATAATACTTTGTAAGTCAATGTATAAAAAGCATTTTTTACTCATACGAAAATTCACTGTAATTCATTAAGTATAACCGCAGGTTAAAACCTATGGTTAAGATGTCTAAAAATAGTTGTTTGGGTTCAATTATATACTTATCTTTGTACAAAATCACAAAAACGAACAATATTAACTATTAAAAAATGAGAACTCTAAAAATTTCACTCGCAATTTTTTGCCTCGCTGCATTGTCAATCAGTTTAAATGCGCAAACAACATCCTGGACGTATGGAACAAACGCTGCAACATTATCCCCAACGACAGGTAATCTTGGAATCGGACTAACGGCTACTACTGCCAATAAATTGTCTATTCAGGCCACTTCTAGTACTCAAAACGGATTGAGGATAAATAATCCGGCAGGTTCTGCTACTTTGTTGTCACATTACAATGGAGGTTTAGCAGTCGGGGCTTCGTCAACACCTCCGGCAAATGGGCTGTATGTCAATGGTAGCGTCGGCATAGGCAGCGCCTCCAGTCCTAAGGCGAAACTGGATGTAACAGGAAATATGCTGTTGTCTGTTCCTTATAATTCTGCTGCCCCTGTCATAAATGCAATGACTATTGATGTTAGTACTTTTCATTCTTCGACAAACGCAAAAAACAGCTATTTCTTAAAAATAAGAGACGTTGGAAGCAATAGTACAAGATTTATAGTAAAAGGAGATGGAAACATTGGCGTTGGAGTCGCCGAACCGCAAAAAAGATTGGATATAGTCGGAGATATGAAACTGTTTGTTCCCTTTAATCCTGATGCTCCTGTTATAAATGCAATGAGTATTGATATTCCTACTCTTAGTACTATGGAAAATGCCCAAAAGAGTTATTTCTTACGAATGATGGATCTCGGAAATCCAGGTACTTCATTTATATTCAGAGGGGATGGCAATGTTGGTATCGGCACTATTAATCCTTACTACAAGCTTGATGTTGAAGGTACCATCCGTGCTCATGAAATAAGGGTAAACACCAATGTTGGAGCCGATTTTGTTTTCGATGAAGACTATGCTTTGAGACCACTTGACGAGGTGTCCGATTTCATTCAAGCTAACAAGCATTTACCAGAAATACCTCCGGCTGCCAATATGATTGAAAATGGATTGGATATGGGTGAATTTCAGATAAAACTGTTGCAAAAAATTGAAGAGTTGACACTATATATGATAGAACTAAAAAAAGAAAATGATACATTAAAAACAAGATTAGAAATACTTGAAAAATGATTCTAACATTTTCGATAAAAGAAAACAATAGTAAAAATCAAAGACATCTTGTTATTTGATAATTGCAATGACAGGATGTCCAGATGGAAACAAAATGATTACTTTCCGCCGATAAAGATTTATAAAACCAATCAAGAAAATTCCCATTGGTTGGCGCTGTTTTGTAATTCGTGCCCTTTAATAGCACAGTTTACAAAACAGCGCCAACCAATGGGAATTTTCTCTTTCAAACTGGTATAAAAAAGTAAAATTTGTCCTTGTGGATAATTTTAGAATGTTATCTTTATTGCTTTTGCGGATGTGTTTGCAATGCTAAAGATAATAGAATTCTTCGGAAAATAATTAATGCTAAAAACTTTGCGTCTTTGCGTTAAAATAGATGAATACGCTTGCGCTTTTGGGGTTAAACGCAAAGTCGCAAAGTTCGCAAAGAAATTTTCTGATTTTCCGGAGAGGTCTAATGTTTTATAGCGGCATCAACAAAAGCTAAAGGGACTGTCTTAACTTTTGAAGACAGCCCCCCCGCCAATGAAAATATTTACTTTCCAAACGAATCCTCGACCGACCGCACAATCCCCAGTTCCAGTCCCCGGAGTTCTGCCAGCCCGCGAAGCCGCCCGATGCAGGAGTAGCCCGGATAGGTTTTCTTATGAAGGTCGTCTATCATCTGATGCCCATGGTCGGGACGGAGCGGAATGGATTCTCCCCGCCGCTGTTGCAGCAATACCAGCTCTTTCATCAGGCTGTACATATCTACGTCGCCTTCCAGGTGATTGGCTTCGTGGAAGTTGCCCTCACTGTCGCGCTTCGTCGAGCGGAAATGGACAAAATGGACAAAATCGCCCAGCCGGCGCAGCATTCCGGACAGGTCATTATCTGCCCGCACACCAAACGAGCCGGCACAGAGGCAAAGACCATTGGAATGGTTGGGAACCGCTTCCCTCAGTTTCAAAAAGTCGCTCTCCGTACTCAAAATGCGAGGCAATCCCAAAATGGAAAAAGGCGGGTCGTCGGCGTGAATCACTAATTTTACCCCAACTTCATCGGCAACAGGCGTAACCTCCTTCAAAAAGTCAATCAGATTAGACCGCAGCTGTCCGGAGCTGATATTTTTGTAACGGTCGAGCTGTACACGCAAACTCTCTCCCGATCCCGGTAGTCCGAGCAATACGCTATCGACAAGCGTCTGTTTATCAGCATCGCTCATCTTATCGAAACGGGCTTGCGCTTTGGCTTTATCCACAGAAGAATATTCTGTTTGTGCAGCCGGACGTTTCAGCAGAAACAAGTCGAACGCCATAAACGCAGCCCGTTCAAAGCGTAATGCCTTGGAACCGTCGGGCATTGTGTAAGCCAAATCGGTTCGCGTCCAATCCAGCACCGGCATAAAGTTATATGTTACCGTTTTTATGCCGCAAGCCGCTAAGTTGCGAATACTTTCCTTGTAATTTTCGATGTACTGTTTATAATCGCCCTCCTGCGTTTTTATGTGTTCGTGTACCGGCAGGCTTTCGACCACCGACCACGTTAATCCGGCGCTTTCAATCATTTTTTTGCGCTTTTCAATTTCGCCGGCTGTCCATACATCTCCGGTTTTGATATGATGAAGGGCAGTAACAATTCCGGTCGCTCCTGCCTGCCGGATGTCCCAAAGCGACACCGGATCGTTGGGACCGTACCAACGCCAAGTTTGTTCAAATAAAATCATATATTCGTATCAATATTTTTCTTAAATCAAAATATTATGCACGTCTTACATTTTGAAAACAGCATAATGTGTAATAATGCACTCGTTAATGGTATTGAATGAGATTCATAGCTTCCATTTTTTATGATAATTATTAAAATATAGCAACTATTTTACGAATTTCCGTAAGACGATCAAGAAAAGATTTGTCCTGTTTTATCACACTCATATTATAATCGGTTTGCATACCAATCAACATATCTGCCGGTATTCCCAAAGCAGCCTCAAACAGCATTGCCGTAGTCGGGGTCAGTGGACGGCGTTCGTTTAATATATGGTTTAATACCTTGTATGGCATTCCCATTTGTGCAGCAAGTTTGCCCTGCGATATGCCGCGGTATTCGACCTCTTCTTTCAGAATTTCGCCCGGATGAATAGGACGGGCACAGACATATTTTCCCATAATCGCTTTATTTATAGTGATTCGACAATTCTAAAATATTACATACCGTAATAACCGTTTCGGAAGCTACTTGTATCGTTTTAAACTCAATGCGGTATTGGTCATTCACACGGATGGATTCCAAACCTGCCTTGTCTCCTTTTAATTTTTCATAATGCAATGAATGAAGCGTATATAAATCCTCTGTTTTGGAAGTCCTTTCAAGCGTTCTTATACGAGCTTGATACCTCTTAACAATATCCGGCTGCAAACGGTGTTTTTTGTCCGTTGTCGTACCGATTTCATACAATTCCTGCAAATATTTTGCGTCAAACTTTATTTCCATACGTTCGTGTCCTAAATGAAAACAAAGGTAATACTACTTTTAATTTCTACAAAAAAAGTAGAATTATTTTTTTACAAAAAATCAAAATATCTTGTCAAGATTCAATACTATTTCGCAATCAATCAATACCGAATTTTATATTGCAAACGCATCAAACCCACCGTCCACAACCAGCGTTGTTCCTGTAACAAAACGCGAAGCATCGCTCATTAAATAATGTATAGCGCCCAGTAAATCTTCCGGTTCGCCGAATTGCTTGAAAGGCGTGTGCGCGATAACCGATTCGCCTCGCGCGGTGTAAGATCCGTCCGGATTGGTCAGCAATGCCCGGTTTTGCTCCGTGATGAAAAATCCCGGAACCAACGCATTTACCCGGAATCCGGAACCGAATTTCAACGCCAGCTCGGTAGCCAGATATTTGGTAAAATTCACTACGGCAGCTTTTGCAGCGGCATATCCGGCTACGCGCGTCATTGGGCGAATAGCCGCTTCAGAGGCAAAGTTGATGATGTTGCCCGCGCCTTTTCCGATCATTGCCTTGGTAAAGACCAGCGTAGGAAGCACGGTTCCGTGTAAATTCAAATCAATCACCTTTTCAAAGGCTTCCATTTCCAAGTCGAAAATTGTTTTGTCCGGTGTAATTGTGGCACCGGGCATATTGCCGCCCGCTGCGTTTATCAGGACGTCGATAGCGCCGTATTTGACAAGAATTTCCTCGCGGTTTTGCTCCAGCAATTCTTTGTTCAGCACGTCCGACTCGAGAAAGAGGCACTCGCCGCCTTTCGCTTTAATAGAGTCGGACAAAGCTGTCCCTTTCGCTTTATCGCGACCTAAAATAACTACATTCGCACCATTTTCAGCAAGATATGATGCTGCGCAAGCTGCCAAAATACCATATCCGCCGGTAATGACAACTACTTTTTTTTCAATATTAAATATATTCATATTTTTTTAACATAAAAGAGTAAAGACACATAGATAAAAGAACAAAGACAAGGGAAAAAAGATTTTGAGTATATAAATCAACAACAGAGATGTCTTTTGTCTTTAATCTTTGTTCTTTTGTCTTTTTCATAAATTAACCTGTTTAAATTTCGGAACCAGCGCTTTCATCACCAGCCACGCCGCAATGTAAGCCACTGAGCAGATGATAAACATAATGCCGTATCCAACTTCAATTGTACCCAATAATTTATAATGGTCAAGCAGCAATCCTGCCGCCCAGGCGATTAACATTCCACCGAAAGCCCCCGACATTCCGCCGATACCCGTTACCGAGGCAACGGCTTTTTTAGGAAACATATCGGAAACGGTGGTAAAGATATTTGCCGACCAAGCCTGATGTCCGGCACACGCCAGCCCAATCAGCAGTACGGCATACCAGGTGTTTATCTGTCCGAAATACTGCGCCGACAAAACCGTAAGCGGTAACAGCGCATAAATAAACATCGATGTCATACGCGCGCAATAGACTGATTTTCCCTTGTTAATCAAATATTCAGGCAGCCACCCGCCGGCAACGCTTCCAATTGTCGCAATCGTAAACACCACCGCGATAGCGATATGCCAGCTGATAACTCCTTCGGGATTTCCTTCCGCAATTTTCCGGGCGTTTTCCCCTTCAAGAAAGGCAGGCAGCCAAAAGATATAGAACCACCAAACCGGGTCGGTCATAAATTTCCCAAAGAAGAATGCCCACGTTTGGCGGAAGGTCAACAGTTTAAACCACGAAACGCTTTCCTGTTTTTCTTCCGGAGCCTGTTGGGCTTTTATTTCCTCCCTATCGCTGTTGATGTAATCGTATTCGGCTTGCGATAACGTGCCTTTCTCCAATTTTTTTTCCGGCGATTCATATAGAAGCCACCAGAATAAAAGCCAAATCAAGCCGATTGCTCCCGTAGCGACAAAAGCCCATTCCCCCCCCCAGTTTACGGCAATCCAGGGCACGCAAAGCGGCGCGAGAATGGCTCCGATATTAGCGCCCGAATTGTAAATTCCAGTAGCTAAGGCGCGTTCTTTTTTGGGGAACCATTCCGCCATTGTTTTGTTGGCTGCAGGAAAATTTCCGGCTTCGGTTACACCCAGGAAAGCGCGCGCCGCCCCGAAAGTGAAAGTGCTATTAGCCAACCCGTGTACCATCGCCGCAATACTCCAGCCCAACAGCGAGAAGAAATAGCCCAGCTTGGTACCCACTTTGTCTATAACCCTGCCGATTCCCAGCATACCGAGCGCGTAAGCCAACTGAAACGCTATCACAACGTGCGAGTAATCGGATTCCGTCCACTGCATCTCTTCGGTAAGCGCGGTTTTCAACAAACCTAACACGTTCCGGTCTAAGTAATTGATTGTTGTCGCAAAAAACACAAGGGCGCAAATCGTCCACCTGTATTTGCCGACTTTTTCGTTCATTTGATTGAAATTGTTCATTGGTATTAGATATAAATGTTTGTTTCTTTAAGTCGTACCCTCAATAGTTGCTATTTCTTCTGAAATATTAATTCTTGCTTGTTTTTCAAATTTTTTATAAAAGTATTCAGTCTTATAAATAGGATTTAAGGCTAAAAAATGGGTTAAGATTTTTATTCTTCCATTATTGTAAATAATATCCGGATAGCGTGAAAATTCCAATCGAATGTTCCTACCGTACTCCTTATAACTTTCTACGTCTTGCCCTAAAATAGCTAAGTCTGCATCCATAAAATAATTTATATCCGGATTTGCCTTATCCGAATGCTTTTTAGTTGCCAAAATATGAGCTTTACAAATATCAATAATTTGTTTCGGAACATTTATCTGTTTCATTCTATTTCCCGCAAGCTCTGCACTTTGTTCTTCGTTATCCGGATTTAAGACATTATAAACAATATCGTGATAAAAAACGGCAAACAGCAATGCATCCCAATTTTCAATCTTTTCTTTTACTTCATTAAGTTGATGCAATACATCTTCGATATGTAAAAGTGTATGATAATGTCTGTTTTTATGGGAATAATTCTGTTCGATTTCTGCCCACAATTCGTTTTTCAAACCTTTGTTGTCTGTGTATTTGCTCGAAAGTTCTATGAATGTTTCTTTTAGCATTTTGGTATTAATAATCTTGCCTGTTTTGAACATATTACTAAAATCACGGTTCAAGATAATTTTCCAATAATCTCAAACACCTCCTCACACATCTGCGTGATTTTCTCCCAATTCTTCCCCTCAATTGCCTCTTTCGGGAAAAGGTTCGATCCCATTCCAACACAAGTTACTCCGGCATTGAACCACTCTTTCAGGTTGTTTTCTTCGGGTTTTACGCCTCCCGTAACCATAAGCATTGACCACGGCATAGGCGCTTTTAACCCTTTTACGAAGTTCGCGCCCAAGACATCGCCGGGAAACACTTTGCAAACATCGCACCCGGCCTCTTGAGCAAAGCCGACTTCCGAAACTGTTCCGCAGCCGGGAATGTAAGGCACGCACCGTTGATTACAAACTTTCGCCACTTCGGGATTGAACAGCGGGCCGACCACAAAATTAGCGCCAAGTTGAAGATACAGCGCAGCAGTAGCCGGGTCAACAATTGAGCCGGTTCCCAAAATTATATCCGGACATTCGCGAGCGACAAATTTTGCCAATTCTCCGAATACCTCGTGAGCAAATTCTCCTCGATTGGTAAATTCAAACGCACGAACTCCCCCTTTATAGCAGGCTTTCAGTACCTCTTTTGCCGTCTCTGCATCGTGATGATAAAATACGGGAATCATTTTCGTTTCGGAAAATACCCGGAATATTTGTATTTTATTGAATCTCATAAATCATTAATTATCTTTTGGTTAGAAAAAACAAACACAAAGACACAAAGAACACAAAGAAAAAAATAAAACTTTGTGTCCTTTGTGTCTTTGTGTTTATATATCTTTTTTATGAACATAGCTTTAAATTTACCGCTGAACTCTTCCGCTCGTATCTCCTCCCATCAACGCTTCGACCTCTTCAACTGAAACCAAATTGAAATCACCATTAATTGTATGTTTCAATGCAGATGCCGCTACGGCAAACTCCAACGCCTCTTCCTGTCCCGCTTTAGTAAGCAAGCCGTGGATAAGTCCGCCCGAAAAAGAGTCTCCGCCGCCTACGCGGTCAATGATTGGCTCAATGTCGTAGCGTTTGGAAATGTAAAATTCCTTTCCATTGAAAATCATCGCTTTCCATCCGTTGTGCGTTGCCGAGAATGATTCGCGCAATGTAGAAACCACGTATTTGAAACCAAACTCCTGCGCCATTTGCTTAAAAATCCCTTTGTAACCTCCGGCATCGGTATGTCCTGCCGCCACGTCAGCATCGGGCTTGAAGCCGAGGCAAAGTTCGGCATCTTCCTCATTTCCAATACACACGTCCACGTATTGCATCAACGGGCGCATCACGGCTTGCGCTTTCTCTTTCGTCCACAGTTTTTTACGAAAATTCAGGTCAACCGAAACCGTTACGCCGTTTCGTTTTGCCGCTTCGCAAGCCAGCCGGGTCAATTCGGCAGCCTGGTCTGAAATTGCCGGCGAGATGCCCGACCAGTGAAACCAGCCGGCTCCCTTCATAATGGAATCAAAATCAAAATCGGCCGGTTGCGCTTCGGAAATAGCCGAATGAGTACGATCGTAAATCACTTTGCTCGGACGCATTGCCGCTCCTGTTTCTAAGTAATAAATCCCGACCCGTTCGCCTCCGCGCGCAATAAAGTCGGTTTTCACGCCGTATTTTTGCAACGCATTCACGGCCGACTGTCCGATTTCGTGCGCCGGCAATTTTGTTACAAAATAGGCATCGTGTCCGTAATTAGCGCAACTTACCGCCACATTTGCCTCTCCGCCGCCATATACAACATCGAAGCGGTCGGATTGGACGAACCGGTTATTTCCGGGTGTGGATAGGCGGAGCATTATTTCCCCGAAGGTGATTATTTTTTTTTGCATTAGTATAAATATCTTTTTATTTTGATAAATTTCTGTATTTTTGTTGCACGAAAATTTAAAGCGGCTAACAACTATTTCCGGGACGAGGAGGGTTTTTAGTCGTTTTTTCGTATTGCAGTTATACAATATTGAATGTTTTGCTGACTTTCTTTTAATACTCCTACTGTCAATTTTATTTTTCCTATTCCTTTTTTATTGTATTGCATTATTATCATTTCCGAAAACCGCTTTTGATTCTGATTATTTGGCTTTGGTTTGACACGTATTTTTACTATTGCTTTTTCAAGAATTTCAGTTAAACAGGTTACAGCTAACGTTGATTTGTAAGTAAAAGAAGCATGCTCTACTGTTCCTTGTAATGATAAAAATCTGACGTGTATAAAATCATTCAATTCAATATTGAAGATTTGCTTTGCCGGATTGGCTGCATTCCAATTTGCATAAAAATCTTTGATAATTTTCCCTCGCAGCTTAATTTCCTCTTTGGTTTCCCCTTTCGGGATTTCAAGTTGAATATTCATAGATCAGAAAATGTTTAAATTTTATGATACAAATATACAACAAACAAAGAAAATTTAAAACCGGAAAAAATCCTTCGCATTATAATAACAAATACTCTCTACCATTTTCCCAATGAAATCCAGCTCTGTTGCCGGCAACAGAGCATTTTCCACATCATTGCCTATCAAATTACAAAGTATCCGGCGAAAATATTCGTGGCGCGGATATGAGAGGAAACTGCGCGAATCGGTCAGCATTCCGACAAAACGGCTCAATAATCCTTGTGCCGACAGGGAGTTTAGCTGTGCTTCCATTCCCTGTTTCTGATCTAAAAACCACCAGCCCGAACCGAATTGGATTTTCCCGGCAACCGATCCGTCCTGAAAGTTTCCGATCATTGCCGCAATCATTTCATTGTCGCGCGGGTTGAGGTTGTAGAGAATGGTTTTGGTCAATTTATCCTCTTCAGCCAAGCGGTTGAGGAATTTTGCAAGGCTTTTTGCAGTGTTCCAATCTCCGATAGAATCGTACCCAGTATCGGCTCCGATTTGTCGAATCATGCGTGTATTGGTGTTGCGCAGTGCGCCGTAATGAAACTGCTGTACCCAGCCTTTTGCATGGTCCATTTTCGCTCCTTCATACATCATTGCCGATTGAAATTTGCGGATTTCTTCCTGCGTCAAATTTGTTCCGCCATATACCTTATTAAATATGGCGTTGATCTCGGATTGCGTGTAATCTTCCGCGTAAAATTCTTCCGTACCGTGATCGGAAAGCTTGCAGCCGGCAGCGGCAAAAAAGTCGTGGCGTACTTGCAATGCTTGCAATAAATCATCAAAGCAACTGATTGTAATGCCCGAAACTCCGGATAATTTTTCAAGATATGCCCGAAAATCTGCCGGGATTTCTACTGCCATCGCCTTATCAGGCCGCCAAGTCGGTAGAATGTTTACTTCAAAACCTTCGCTTTTTAATGCAATATGATGTTCGAGCAAACTTGTAGGATCATCGGTTGTACAAACCACTTCAACATTGTATTTCTTCATCAGTCCTCTTGCACTGTATTCCGGCGTTTGCAACAGAGCTGTACAATGGTCGTATATTTCCCTTGCCGTTTCCGGTTTCAGAATTTTATGGATGCCAAAAGCTGTTTTCAGTTCCAAATGTGTCCAGTGATACAGCGGATTGCGAAGCGTGTAAGGCACAGTTTCCGCCCATTTTTCAAATTTTTCCCAGTCGGAAGTATCTTTCCCTGTGATAAACCGCTCGTTGATGCCGTTTGCACGCATGGCGCGCCATTTGTAATGATCGCCTTCGAGCCAGATTTGGCCGAGATTCTCGAACCGGCGGTCTTGCGCTGCCTGAGCAGGGTCTAAATGGCAGTGATAATCTATAATCGGCTGTTTTTTAGCGTGTTCATGGTATAAATACTGAGCCGTTTCCGTTTGTAAAACGAAATTATCGTCTAAAAATGTCTTCATTTAATATTAGTATTTAAGGCTATTTCATCGCAATCCGATGAAGTGATAAAAGTAATAAAAAACTTATGATTTAAAATAATTATTTTGCGTAATTTTTTCGGTATTTGTAAACGAATAAATTTTCTTAGATATTGAAAATACCAGTAGAATAACAAAAGGAGCAGCTATAAAACCACTCCTTTTTCTACTTTATTTCCGTAAGGTGTACATTAGTGAGTTATTCCTCAGTGTCGTTCACGTCTTCTTATACTGCACAACTATTACAACTATTTTTGCACCGTTACCTAAAAAAAATAAGGATGCCGTAATCGACATCCTTATTTTTTATTTATTGGTAATTATTACCTGTGAATCTTATTTTACAATCAATTTTTGAGTTTGTACGCTGTTTGCTGTTTTAACAGAAACTACGTATACACCTGCACCAAGGTTTGCATTGATAGCAGCATCGTTGCTGATAGCTGCGTTGTAAACCACTTGACCTTGCAGGTTCATGATTGAAAGAACAGCCGAGTCGCTACCTGCTAATGAAACGTTGAAGTTACCGTCTTTTGCCGGGTTAGGGTAAATAGCAAATGATGCGCTTTCAATAGCTTCTACATTTACACCATCACCAGCACAAGATAAACCTAAATTCGTACCGATAATTTGTACCTCATCAATACCAATCCAACCTTCATCATCTGTTGCTCCTTCTACTTGCCATTGGAATTCCATTGCTAATGCCGGATTAAATCCACCTGGAAGTGCCGTTCCCCAACCCGGAAGTTGAGCAAGATCAGTCCATGCAATTTCTACCAATTTCCAGTCTGTAGATGCAGTAATATTATACCCATAAGCATTCCAGCCTAAAGCTGTTTCAGTATCGCCTTCACCTCCCATGTTTACTTTAAAGCGAGAAGCAGCACCTTTGTAATAGAACGAAATTCCGCTCGCAGCCGATAAATCATAAATATCTTTTGGTTCTGCCATCGCAAATCCAACACCGATAAAAGGTGCATTTGCATTACCTCCCTTATCTAAGGAATACTCTACACGAGCATAATTAGCCGTTCCGTTGGCACCACCTTCTGTCATTGTAAACGGTGATTCTTCTCCGGAAGTATCAGGAGTAACCACTGACAATCCTTCATTTGCGCTATCATTATACGTAAACCAATAAGTACCGAAACATGTTCTGTTAGCGTATTCACAGTCAGCTACCATTGTAGGACCATTAGGGTCTACGTTTTTCTCCCATTCAGCAGTAAATTCTACGTTTTCTGTAGTCATAATATAAGGGAATGAAACCGGAGAACCATCATTGAGCCATTGAATAAATCTATATTCGCTTCTTGTTGGATCTGTTGGTTTGGAAATTTCTTCACCTTCGCAAGCTTTTTTAGGATCAACCGGACTTCCACCGTTACTATCGAAAGAAACAGTGTATTGAGTACAAGTAACCTCCTCAAATTTAGCAGTAAGATCTACACTTACTGTTGCAGGAAGAGCAAAGTCAAATTTGTTACCATCTGCGTCAAACCAACCCACAAATTTAGATCCATCAGGTGCTACTGGTTCTCTTGGTTCTTGAACAAATTCAAAATTATCAGCACAAACTATTTGTGAACTAACTAACGTTCCAGCATTTGTGAATGTTACGGTAACTTCGTTCTCACAAGGCACAACAGTTTTACAAGTTGTAAGCTGTTTACCTTGTATTGTAATCTCATCTACACCGAATGTACCACTTAGAGGGGCAGCATTATTCTCTATTTTGAATTGAATACCTGATACATTTTGCAGATCTTCAGTTGATAAAGAGCCATCGCCCGCATATCCAGGCTTGTCTTTTTTCAAATCTCCTGTTACATACCAATCCGGCAATTTAAAATCACTTAACAAGATATCAATTTTACCCCAACCTGCAGTATTTGCTTTTAATGAAGCTTCAAAGCATTGAGAATAACCAATTACTTTAAGTTGAATGATAGCCGCGCGACCTTTGGTATATAAAGAGATACCAATGGCACCGGTTAAATCAACAGCAACAGGGACGGTCTCTGTTGAAGTAGGATCCAAGTTAAATCCAAACCCAACACCCCAAGAATCCGCTACAGTAGCTGCTGCCATGTCGTATCTTACATTCAGGTAACCACCATCAAAACCTCCTTCTGGAGTTACTAAAAAGTTATTCTTAACCACACCTTCGGTTGATTCAACTGTTGAACCTTTTCCATCTCCATATCCAAACCACGTAGTACATAGATTTGTTTCATCCGTATTGCAATCGGCAACCACTGTAGGAGGTTCTCCTTCTATCCATTTTGCAACAAGCGTAATATTACTGCTCACAGTAGTAGCAAAATTAAAAGGCGCACCGTCTTTAAGCCAGCCATCAAATTGAAATCCAGTCTTTCTCGGATCTATCGATGGCCGAGAAATAGTGCTACCGGAACATGCTTTGGATACAACTCTTTCAACATCGTTGATATTACCTCCATCACAATCAAAAGTAACAGTAACTTCGTTTGCACACTGAACATAACCTATGAAAGGAGCTTTAATTTGTGACTTAACCATTTTTCCGGTATTAGACAAATTTGCTTCGGTCAAATTATTTCCTCCTTGCGTATTATTCCAATTAAATGAAGAAGAGGTACGAGTTTGTCCGCTTTCCGTTTCTGTTCCCGACCAGCTCCAAGCTGTCCAGCTGACATACTGCCCATACTCGCCATTCAAACGGCTCAAAAATTTAGAAAGATCATTACTGCTGCCCGGATTTCCTCTACCATCTTTGTTAGTATCATTCCACTCTGTTACAATAACAGGGATTGAATTAAGGACATCACGCGTAAGCTGTTGGTCTAACAAAAATCCATGAGTAGCATTGTAATAGTGAAATGTGTACATGATTTGCAAACTACTGTGAGTAATTTTGCTGTTTTTTGCATCATTCAATAACTGAGACCACTGCTGGGTTCCGATAATGACAACAGCATTAGGGTCATTTGCTGCAATTGTAGGCAACACCTGAGCTGCATAATCTTTAATATTTTGCCAAGAACCACCGTTTGGCTCGTTACAGATTTCATAAAGAACGTGTTTGTACCCTTTTTGCTTTACATATCCTGAAATATTAGTAAAATAAGTCGTTGCAGTTGGATTTGTTCCAGATAAATAGCTCATCGGATTTCCCGGAGTTAACACGTGATAATCAACAATAGCATAAAGACCTAAGGTATTACACCAGTCAATGGCACTTTTCAACCATGGTTCTGTTTGACCCCAATTTGCTCCTTCATGGATATAACAAGTAAGACGGACTACATTAGCTCCGAAATCCTTCATTACTTGAAAATCTTTTTGTTCATCGAAATAAGGTCTAGTACCAGCCCACTGTAAACCGTGCGTAGCCCAACCTCTTAATTGTACCGGGTTTCCGTTTTTATCAGCAAGTTGTACCTTGTTGTTTCCGGAACTCGTAGTGGAAACCAACTTCAACTGCCCCCACTCATTAATGTAATTGTTGTTAGTAAAACTCGTAGTCGACAATGCCGCCATGGCTTGAAAACCCGACATTACCGCCACTAAAAAAAATAATAATTTTTTTTTCATGATTTTAAATGTATTTGTTAGTAAAAAATTAAGTTATTCTAATTCGTATTTATCTTAATATCATTCTAAAATAGTTATAGTCAGCATCGTAAGTTATTTATGCGATTTAACCCCTACACACTTCTACACATTTTACAAATGTAATAGAAAAAAATGGATAGAAAAAACTTTTTAATATTTTTTTTGTCATTGAAGAGAAATTGGGATTTCATTTTGTCTGAACCGGGATCTTCATAAGATTAGTAGGATTAGCAAGATATAAAATCTTAGTAACCTTGCTAATTTATGATTAATCAAAAAAGCAACAATTCCGTTGAATCAGGTTTTACATGGTAAAACGTGCTAATTGGGAGAATCCGGGACCGGGGAAATACGGGGACAGTATACATAAATCCCCCGCCGCCTTCGCTCCCGCACCGCACTCAACCACATCAAGAGGGCGACGTTCGGGACACGGGCACGCCCGGTCATGCGCGAACCGTGCACGTCTCGATTCGACGCGGCAAAGCCGCTTTCGAATAACCGCCTTGAAAAGGAAATTCTTTACATATCAATGTGCACGCCCCGCTCACGGAGCCACGCCGCACCCACCCCCCGAAACGGCAAAGCAAAACACAGGAATACGGGGACATGATACATATTTCCCGGCAGCTCGAGAAATATGTATCGTGTCCCCGCATTCCGTCTCCTCACCCCAAACCCCACCCAAATGCCGCCGCAGGCGGCATCCCGACAAACGCCCGACCGGGGGTTGGCGCTGCTCTTTTTCGGAGCGAGCGAAGGGCTTGCGATTTGCGCCCCGCAAATCGCGTAAAAAGCCCGAGAGCGAGCGAAGAAAAAGAGCTGCGCCAACCCCGCCCCCAGCCCACCGCTAAGCCAAAGCGCTTCCCCTCTAACAACTTACACCCATAAAAAAAATAAAGGGAAATCCGGGGACAGGAAATCCGGGGACAGTATACATAAATCCCCCGCCGCCTTCACTCCCGCACCGCACTCAACCACATCAAGAGGGCGACGTTCGGGGCACGGGCACGCCCGGTCATGCGCGAACCGTGCACGTCTCGATTCGACGCGGCAAAGCCGCTTTCGAATAACCACCTTAAAAAGGAAATTCTTTACATTATCATGTGCACGCCCCGCTCACGGAGCCACGCCGACCCATACCGCACACCAAACACCACCCCCTCCATGCCCCGTGAACCCCAAATGCCGCCAAAGGCGGCATCCCGACAAACGCCCGACCGGGGGTTGGCGAAGCGCTTTTGCGCAGTGAGCGAAGGGCTTGCGATTTGCGCCCCGCAAATCGCGTAAAAAGCCCGAGAGCGAACGAAGCAAAAACGCTGCGCCAACCCCGCCCCAA
>QMCE01000336.1_pt1 | contig 30165 bp, 29 predicted proteins | sample 1821851 | NCBI WGS metagenome assembly QMCE01 (sample SAMN09453174, study PRJNA476694) | Termite gut metagenome, whole genome shotgun sequencing project. | isolation source: worker | host: Odontotermes sp. | place: South Africa:Pretoria | collected 2016-01-28 | reverse complement strand
CTTTCTGTTAACTGGCGCTTTACTACTGCCGACGCCAGAATCAAGCTCAAAAAGCTTTATCCTGTTTTATTATGATTTCTGCATGGTCAGAGCACTAGTGGCTCTCATTGGGGTATATTGCATTATTTACCAGCGATTAATTTGATGTTTTTGGATGATGGGAGCTAGTTCAATAACGTCCTCAACATTACATTTTGAGGCTATTGTATTGATTTTTACTTTATAAGTATAGTTTTCTTTAATTGTTTTCAAAAGACCTATTGTTCGTTCGCAATGTCCTTCAACGCGCCCCAATAAATGTTGTGCTACCGGATCTGATGAATCAAGGGAAAGAGTTATCCAGTCCAGTGTTCTATGCATAGATGATAGCTTCTCATCTGTTAAAAGAATACCGTTTGTTGTCATTGAAACAACCACGCCATTCTTTTTTGCATGAAGCATTAATTCCTACAATCCTGAAAATGAAGTTAATGAAGTTAATTCGAAGTTATTGTTTGTCTGCGGGCGTTTGTTATGTTATAATATACCAAATGGCCGGGCGTCGCACAAAATGGGCTTGATTACTGCAAGCGGTCGTTGATATAACGCAGCGCGTTATTACTAGAGTTAGGAGATGTTTGTATGGGTCCTGCTTTTCCGGGTTTCGGCGACTCCTACGGGTTCTCCCCCTACGGCGGGGATGAGGCGTTCGGTTATCTTGCGATGTTGTTTGGCGGAATATATATCATTTTTGTGCTCGGCGGCCTTTTATTGAGCATAACGAGTTACATCCTGCGCTCGATAGGGCTTTATTCAATAGGCGAAAAGCGCGGAATGTCGGGCAACGGCCTCGCGTGGATACCGTTTGTAGGCCTTTACCGCGCGAGCAGCATATTGGACGACATAAACGCGCGCAACGGTTCCCGCACGCGCTATGGCGCACTAACTCTTTCCGGGTTCTGTATCGGCATCGTGGCTGTTATTATTTACATCGCGGGGTTTATTTCTATCGCTTTAACCGGAAGTTTTGACCGCGGCGCAGGGGCCAGCCTGGTCGTAGTCATTATCTGTTTTATGTTGGGCGTCTTCGTTTCCATGGCCGCGTCTGTGATATATTATATATCTCTTTATGAGATATTTAAGCATTACCGCCAGAAGAGCGCGGTGTTGTGGACAGTGCTGTCGGTCATGTTGAGCTTTATGCCCGGATTTTTCCTCTTTGCTCTGCGCAACGCCGAGCCGTCCGCCCCGGACCAGAGCGAATACTACAGCCACGGAAATAACGCCGGCTACGGTTACCGGCGGCCGCAGGAGTGGCCGGAGCCGCCCCGCGCGCCGGAACCCCAAGGGTGGCGTCAGGATCCGCCGCCGGAGCCTCAGCCTTGGGATGATTCCGCGCCGAGATAAAAATTATTGAATGTTTTCCAATAATTACTGGCCTTTTTTGCCGTGATTTGGTATAATGTACGCAGTGCCTATTTTGGGGAAAACGGGGGGACGCGGTAATGGCAAAACAGGATAAGCAAACGGAAATTCTTCTGGAGTCCGGCACAAACGAGTTCGAGATCATGGAATTCACAATTGCGGGGCAGCTTTTCGGCATAAATGTCGCAAAGGTGACCGAGATCATGCAGTACAGCCATGTGAAGCCCATGCAGAACGCTCAGCCGGATATCGAGGGGATATTCAAACCGCGCGACAAGGTGATCACGGTAATCGATCTCGCGAAATATCTGCACCTGCCGCCGTCGGAGGACAATTCCCGCGACATCTTCATCGTCACCAACTTCAACCAGCTGCAGTTCGCGTTCCACGTGCACAGCGTGGTGGGTATAGACCGCATTTCGTGGACGATGATCCAAAAGCCCGACAAGATCATCTACGGCGGGGAAGAAGGCGTGGCTACGGGTATCGCCGAGTTTGAAAACCGCCTGATTTCTATTCTTGACTTCGAGAAGATAGTCGCCGAGATAAGTCCCGACACCGGCATACAGCTCTCTGAGGTAGAGCCGCTGGCAGGGCGGGCGCGAACAAACCTGCCTATTTTAATAGCGGAGGACTCGATGCTGCTGTCTAAGATGATTGTGGAGTCGCTGCACAAATCGGGCTATATAAACACGATCAAGACCGACAACGGCAAGGAAGCCTGGGACTTTTTATGCGAGGCAAAGGTCTCGGGCGACCCTATAAAAAACCACGTGGCATGTCTTGTTTCGGACATCGAAATGCCGCAGATGGACGGTCACCGCCTCACCAAGCTGGTGAAAGAGGACTCTATTTTAAAGGAGATCCCGGTAGTCATTTTCTCATCGCTCATCGACGAGGCCATGTATCTCAAGGGCAAGTCCCTGGGCGCGGACGAGCAGCTCTCAAAGCCCGAGATCGCAAATCTTGTGTCAATCCTGGACCGTCTCACCGGCGCCTACGACCCGCAGGCGATGCGCGGCAAAAAGTTCGGCGCGCAGTGGGATAAAGAGGAATAAGTTCTTTGAGGGGGTATCCAATACCCCCTCAATACTCCCCCGGAACGTGCCTCGACGGCACGGGCTGCGGTATTCCTCATCGAAGTGAATCCTATGAGGAAGAATTACGGAATAGATTCTATAAATTTTGCAGATTCTCAACAGTTAGAGGCTTCTTTGCCGGCATGTGCGGCAGAGGGGCTTTCTGTTTGCGCTTCGGTATCAGCATCACCAGCGCGGAGATCAGCGGAGCCGCCACGGCGTAGAGCACCGCCCGTAAAAGTTCCACGGCGCCGAGCGCCGTCGTTGAAAGGATATCCTGCGCCCAGGGCAGATACACGGCCGCCGCCGTCACAAGCATAGAGACTGCCGCGGCCCACACAAGCGTGGGATTGCTAAGCGGGTTTATCTTGAATATGCTGAGTTTTTCGCTCTTACACTCGAACACGTGGAACAGCTGCGACATCACCAGCGTTACCAGCGCGGCTGTCCGCGCGGCGTCCACACTTCCGCTGGAGCGGAAAGTTGCGGTGAACACTGCCAGGGTGGTAAGCGCGATAATGCAGCCGCGGAATACGATAGTGCCGAGCAGGCCGCCGGAAAAGACCGAGGCTCCCGCCGGGCGGGGCTTTTCCTCCATCACCCCGGGCTCGGCGGGTTCCAGCCCCAGCGCCATCGCCGGCAGGCCGTCGGTCGCGAGGTTGACCAGCAATATCTGGATGGGCAGCAGCACCACAGGCAGGCCCATAAGCATACCGGCGAACATGGTCAGCACCTCTCCGATATTGCATGACAGCAGATAGCGGATAAATTTGCGGATATTGCCGTAGACCACGCGTCCCTCCTCCACTGCGGCGACAAGGGTCGCAAAGTTGTCGTCCAGCAGAATGATCGAAGCGGACTGCTTCGTGACGTCGGTGCCGGTCATCCCCATAGAGACGCCGATATCCGCTTCCTTAACGGCGGGCGCGTCGTTGACGCCGTCCCCGGTCATGGCCGCTATGTAGCCCCGGTTTTTAAACGCGCGCACTATCCGCAGCTTGTGCGACGGAGTTACCCGGGCAAAGACAGACGTCCTGTTTATTGCGCCATCAAGCGCTTCTTCGTTCATTGCGTCCAGCTGCGCGCCCGTCAGCACGGCAGTTCCGGCCATAGCCCCGGCGTTTCTTACAAGCCCTATCTCCTTTGCCACGGCCAGCGCGGTGATCTTGTGGTCGCCGGTAATCATCACGGTTTTAATCCCAGCGCGTCTGCATTTGGCTACCGCCTCAAAGACTTCCCGCCTCGGCGGGTCCAGCATTCCGGCGAGGCCCGCGAAAGTGAGCGCGCTTTCGGCCGTTTCCATGCCCTTTGGGTCGTCCTTATACGCGAAAGCCAGCACGCGCATGGCCTTTTGAGCCATCTGTTCGTTCGCCTCCAGAATCCTTCTCTTGTGCGCGGGCGTTAGCGGCACCGCGATTTCGCCCTCCATGACATAACGGCACCTGTCCAGCAAAAGGTCCGGCGCGCCCTTGGTAAAGACATGGCTTTTGCCGGCTGGGTCGCGCACAAGTACGCTCATGCGCTTGCGGTCGGAGTCGAATGGCAGCTCGGCGTAACGCAAAAAGCAGGTTTCACCCTCACTTTTTGTAACGCCCGCCTTTGCAGCCATCACCAGCAGGCCCAGCTCGGTGGGTTCGCCCTCGGTTTCCCAGACGCCGCCCAGCGGAGACTCCCAAATGCGCGAGCTGCTGCACTCAGCCGCTATCTCGCACAGACGTTTGAGCGCGGGGAATCTGCCCGGTCCGATCTTGCGGCCGGACCTGTAAAAGCCGCCGCCGCGCTCAAAGCCGGAACCCGTGACCTCAAAGCTGTCGGCCAGGGTGAACACGCTTCGCACGGTCATTTTGTTTTCTGTTAAGGTCCCGGTCTTGTCGGTGCATATTACGTTCGCGCAGCCCAGCGTCTCCACCGAATGCAAGCGCCTGATAAGCGCCTGCCTCTTAAGGATGCGGTTTACCGCAAGCGCGAGAGAGATTGTAACTATTGCGGGCAGCCCTTCGGGTACGGCGGCGACAGCGAGAGAAATGCCGGTGATGAGCATATCGAACAGCCTTTCACCCCTGATAACGCCGGCCAGCGAAACTATCGCGCAGATTATAAGACAGCCTGCCGCTATGTACTTGCCAAGCTGGGCGAGCCGCTTTTGCAGCGGGGTTAGCTCCTCTTCAATGTCGCGGAGCATCCCCGCTATTTTACCCATCTCGGTGCGCATCCCTGTGGCGGTGACCTCGGCCGTGCCGTGGCCTTTCGTGACAGAGGCGCCCATGAAGACGTTTGAGGAGACGTCCTTGTCCACAGGCAGAGACTCGCCGGTTAAAAGCGCCTCGTCACACTGCATGGCCACGGCCTCGAACAGCTTGGCGTCGGCGGGTATCCTGTCCCCGGCCGAAAGAGCAACTACGTCTCCGGGAACCAGCTCGGCCGCGGGAACGGTGATATTTCTGCCGCCACGCAAGACCTTCGCGGTGGGAGCGGCCATGTCTTTAAGCGCTTCCAGCGTCCTTTCGGTGCGAAACTCCTGAACGAAGCCCAGGACAGCGTTTAAAAAGACAATCGCGATGATCGCCGCGGCCTCGGTAATCTCGCCCATCAGCACGGAAATGACCGTGGAGCACAGCAAGATCATTATCATAAGGTCGCGGAACTGTCCTGCGAAGATTTTTAGCGCGCTTGTTTTTTTTGCCGCGACAAGCCTGTTTTCTCCGTGCTGCGCAAGCCTTCTTACCGCTTCGTTTGGTGATAATCCCGTTGTTTTTTCCATCGCTCATACTTCCCTTAAAATGTATTACTCCGCAACATAGGACTTGTTGTATTTATATTAGGGCAAGTCCTTTTTTATTACGGCGCGAAAGCTGACAAAAAAAGGATAAAAGCGCGAACACGGCCTGTTACCGCACTTTTTGAAGCTCCTTTTTTGGCTCCGGCCGTAAAAAGCCTTGCTATTCTGAAAAAATAGAAGTATAATAATAGTTAAAAATATGACAAAAATAATGGAGGTTTTTATGAAAAGACTGTTTACTGTAACATTAGTTGTAATTCTTGCCATGTCTTTGCTTGCCGGCTGCGGCAATACAGCTCCGGCGGCCTCCGGCGCGCCGGCCGCGCCGGAGGTAACAAGGCTGCTGATGGTAACGGGCGGCACCAGCGGTACATATTACTCCTACGGCGGCGTGCTTGCCACGACTCTCACGGAAAAAATTGAAGGGCTTGAGATCACGGCCAACACCTCGGGCGCTTCCGCCGCGAACGCCCGCTCGCTGAACAACAAGGAAGCCGAGCTGACTATCATCCAGAACGACGTGCTTGACTACGCCTACAACGGCACCGAGCTTTTGAGCACAGACGGCGCCATGCCCTCGCTGCGCACCATCGCGACCCTTTACCCAGAGGTCATACAGGTCGTGGCGACCGCTGAGTCAGGCATCAACAGCATTGCCGACCTTGCAGGCAAGCGCGTCTGCGTCGGCGACGCGGGAAGCGGCACCGAAGCCAACGCCAGACAGATACTCGAAGCCTACGGGATCGCGTTTTCCGATTTGGGCAAGGTGGAAAACCTGAGCTTCGCTGACTCCGCCACCGCCATGCAGAACGGCACCATAGACGCGTCTTTCACCACCGCCGGCGTGCCGAACCCCGCTATTACTGAGCTCAAGGCGTCCGTTGACATCAAGCTCATACCCGTTAGCGGCCCCGAGGCCGACAAGCTTATCGAGACATACCCGTTCTACTCCAAATACACGATAACCGACGCGGACTACGGCTTCACCGGAGCCGATACCGTCGCGATACTCGCGACGCTGGCCTGCATAGAGGATCTTTCAGAGGATCTGGTATATCAGATAACCAAGACTATGTTTGAAAGCAAAGCCGAAATTGCCACGGCCCACGCAAAGGGCGAGCTTTTAGCGCCTGAAAGCGCCGTGCAGGGAGTGAGCGTACCGTTCCATCCCGGCGCGGAAAAGTACTATAATGAGGTCGGCGCCCGGTAGTGGCCAAAACGCCGAGTTTTACCAATAAAAGCCGGCGGCTGTTTAAAATTCTCCCGCCGGCTTTTTTATTGACTCTCCTTGTCCTGTTTTGGCCCGCGCAGTGCCTTTGTGCGAGGTGCGAGGGCGAGCTTTTAGTCGCGTGGCCTATCTCTGCCGGTGAACGCTTTGAACTTACCTTCACGCATTCGCTTAATCAGTCGCCGGTGACGGACGTTATTCTGTGGACGGGTGAAGATCTTGTCGTAGAGAAAAGTATTTTTAAAACCTTTGGCGGGGGAATACCCATACCATCCGACGGCATAGGCGAAAGACTGGTCGCAGTGGACGGGCACTACGAGCTTGTGGGGATAAACAGGCACATGCAGAGCCTAACTGTTCTTACCCAAACCGTACCGGACCATGTGCTGACGCTGCGGGGCAGCGAGGCCCGGCTGATTGAGCTTGCTGGGACGGGGCGGCAGGTGGAAATTTCCGTAAGTCGAGTATCACTGGCCGAGCGGATTGGATTATCATAAGGAGGGCATCAATGGCGTTGTTCAAAAAAAAGGGAAAGCAAACATTTGAAGATATTGTACTGGATATAGACACCGCCGGTATGTCTGAGGCCGAGATTGCCGCGCTGAACGCCGAGGCGGTTCTGGCGAAATACGACAGGGAATCCGCGTTCAGGAACAAGCTGCCCGAAAAGCTGAGGATATTTGTCGGCGCTATACTTGTAGCGTTTTCGGTGTTCCAGCTATACACCAGCATATTTACGATACAGGAGCGCCAGCTGCGGCCGGTGCATCTGGGCTTCGCGATAGTGCTGGTCTATTTGCTGTACCCTGCAAAGCGCGGAATGAGGCACGACCGCATTCCGTGGTACGACTGGCTGCTCGCCGCGTGCGCTGCCGCCGCAACTCTGTACATACCCGTAAACCTCGGTTATATAGTCAACAACGTGGGCAATTACGGCACGCGAGAAGTAGTCGTGGGCATCGTTGGCATTCTGCTGCTCATGGAGGCCTGCCGCCGCGTTGTGGGAATCCCTATTCTGACAGTCTCTTGCGCGTTTTTGTCATACGCCATGTTCGGCCAGCACATAGCGGGCACTTTCGGCCACCGCGGCTATTCAATCCGCCAGCTGATAACGCACATGTACTACACGCTTGAAGGCGTGTTCGGGACGCCGATAGGCGCTTCGGCAACTTTTATTTGCCTGTTCATACTGTTTGGCGCCTTTCTGGAAAAGACAGGCGTCGGTAAATTTTTTATAGACCTCGCCAACGCACTTGCGGGCAAGCGTGTCGGCGGCCCCGCGAAGGTGGCCGTCATCGCCTCGGCCCTGGAGGGTACGGTCTCCGGCTCGTCCGTGGCCAACACGGTGGGTTCGGGTTCGTTTACGATACCCGCGATGAAGCGGCTGGGCTACAAGCCTGAGTTTGCCGGCGCGGTGGAGGCCGCTGCCTCCACGGGCGGGCAGCTTATGCCGCCGGTAATGGGCGCGGCCGCGTTTTTAATGGCAGAGAGTACGGGGTTCCCCTACGGCAGAATCGTGCTTTCGGCGATAATCCCGGCAGTGCTGTATTTTTCGGGGATATTAATCAGCGTACACCACGAGGCCCGCAAGCTGGGACTGCGCGGCATGAACGAAGACGAGCTGCCAAAAGTGGGCGCTTTGCTCAAGGAACGCGGACACCTGTTGATTCCACTGATTTTCATGATTTACATGCTCTCGTCTAGGTCAACCCCTGCTTACGCCGCGCTTTCGGCTATACTCACCGCAATCTTCGCGCACAGCCTGGGATGGCGTTCGGTGGCGCCGATTGCCGTTATGCTTATCGGCAAGGAATTGCTGGGCATGCATTTCACAAGCTACGCGCTCACGGCTATTGGCGTTTGGCTTTTAATTTGCCTTACGCGCAGAAAGCTTGGCTTTCACCCCAAAGAGATACTGGACGTGCTTCAAAACGGCTCGCGAAACGTACTTGGAGTCGCGATTGCTTGCGGTATCGCGGGAACAATAGTCGGGACGGTGACTCTCACGGGGCTTGGGCTTAAGTTCGCTACGGGAATTGCGCATCTGGCCGGCGGGAATATATTCCTGCTGTTGTTCTTCACCATGCTCTCTTCTATTATACTTGGCATGGGCGTGCCTACCACCGCCAATTATCTTATTACGTCCACTATCTGCGCGCCGGCAATAATTACTATGCTTGTTGCGCGCGGCGGGCTTGAAGCGCCCACGATGGCGATTATTATGGGAGCGCACTTGTTTGTGTTCTACTTCGGCATCATAGCGGATATCACGCCGCCCGTCGCCCTGGCGGCCATGGCCGGCTCGGCGATTGCTAAGGGCGACCCCTTTACCACGGGGGTCACCGCCACGAGGATTGCGATTGGCGCGTTTATCGTGCCATATATCTTTGTGTTTAATCCGGCAATGCTGCTGATTGATATCACCCCGGTGGAAATATTGCTGAATGTCGCGACAGCGCTGCTGGGGATGTATTCCTTGTCGGGAGGACTCGCGGGGTTTGTTCAGGACCGCTGCGCGTGGCACGAGCGAATCTTGCTTGCTATTGCCGGGCTGTGTATGATACATCCGGAAAGGATTTCGGACGTTTTCGGAATATTGGTGCTTGCGGCAATAATCTTCATACAAAAGAAAAGAGCAGCAAAAAAAGCCCTGTAACGGGCTTTTTTGCTATATGTCGGCTATTTTTTTGGCGGCGGGCGCAGGCCCTTTTTGTACTGCCTACCGTAGCCGCGCTCGTTGATAACGGGCCTTTCGCCCGCGGGTGGCTCGACGCGCACGATTTGAACGCTCTTCGGCGCGTCGAGCCCCAGCACAACCTTTTCGCCGGAGATATCCACCACTGTGGCCGTTATATCGTCGCCTATTACGAAGGATTCGCCGATCCTTCTGCTTATTACCAGCATATTACCTCTTGCCCCCCGCCTATGCGTTTGCCGCGTCGCTTTGCGGCTCGACCAGAGAAAACTTGATCGGGTAATCCTGATTAGCCAGAATTACCTGCCGCGCCGTGTGTGTGCGGCGGTTCAGCACGATGGGGCTTTTCAGATTGACTGTTATTTTAGTTATATCCTCGGGCACAACGGCTATGACCAAGTACTCGAGCCGGTCGTCCTTTTTGGGCTTCAGCGCGCGCAGATCCGCGGCCTCCATCACAGGACGGTAGCCGTCTATTATCTCAAACGGATTAAACACTACAAAACAGGGCACCGTGGCGTCAACAGACTGAAACCATTTAAGCGTGACGCCGTCGTCCTGTTTTGTGACAAGCGCGAATTTAAGACAGTCCTCAAACCCGTACAGGCCCTGAGGCATGGCGAATATTTGCTCCTCGGGTATTTCAACGGGTCCAAAAACGGCGGTGTTAACTAACATGCGAGCCTCCAAAGACGACGTTGTTTCTAATTCCTTACGCGCGGCCCTGATAATTCGGGTTGGCGCTTGCCGGGACGTAGATAGGTTCACCGATGTACTCTATTATCACCTTGGGATACTGCGCCACAGAGTACTCGATGCTGGCCGGCACAAACTCCAGCTCCGGCTTTGTGTTCACGTTCCAGTCGAAAGTCAGTGAATCCATTTGATAATCAAAGGAAATCGAACCCTCCTGCGGCGTGAACTCGGGCTGAGCGAAGCCGTAGTCCGGACCGGAGGAAAGCGGGCGCATGGCCTCGCTTGCGGCCATTTCGGCGACCGGATTGCCCTTGCCCGCAGACTCAACTATGGCGTTGCCGGTGTCGGCCCAGCTTTCCGAAGCCTCTCTCGCGGTTTGCATTCCGTTCTGAGCGTACTCGCGCGAAAGCCTCGTGATGTTTTTTAATCCGGTGTTGGCTCTGGCCGCGCTCTGGTCGATATTCACCCTGGCCGGCGTGGTGCGTATCTGCATACCGCCGCGTTGCCTCGTCATCTCGTAGGTGGGCTTATTGCTGCCGACAGGCGACGGGCTTTGCAGAGAAGCCCGCTTGGTTTGAATTTCGATCTTAATCGGGACAGTAGAAATTTTCAGTAACGGTTTCATGATTTCACCACCTTTGCAACTTTAAGGTTGTCACTGTATATAGTCGAACAGTGTGTTCTGTAAAAGCTTCGAACCCATGTTAAGGGCCGCGTTGTAGACATACTCGTTCATTGAAAACTCCATGATCGCCTCTGCGGGGTCGCGGAACTCCAAAGAGTCCTGCCTGGCGATGAGGTTGTCGCTCTCGTCTGTCAGCCTGGTGATGGTGTACTCCAGATACGCGGACTCCGAGCCTAGCCGCGTGCGCTCCATGTTTATATCCTTGGCTTTGTCGAATATGCGGTTTAAGAGTACGTCGGCCTGTTCCTGGTCAAAGCCCTCGCCGTTCGCATAGCCTTCAAGCATATTGATAATCTCAGTCACCGTGTCGTAGAGATTATCATCTCCAATTCCCATGAGTCCCAGCCCGTTGATCGTGCTCTTGACGGCGGTGTTTTGGTTGACGTCCTGAGAATCGCCTATCATCGAGAGGCCGAGTCCTACGTCCACAAAGGCGGCGTCGTCAATAAGATACTGATACTCGCCGTTTGCGCCGGGGATATCGCAGACGAAAACGCCGTTATACATGATTTTGGGTCCGGGCGGAATCTCCGGCTGATAATCCGGGTCGCCCTCGACGCCGACAGCCGCGCGGCCGGGGTATTCCCCGACAGAAAACGGCGCGCTCTGTGTGTTGGTGCCCCCGAAGAGATAGCGGTCGGCGTACTGGCTGTTGGCGCTGGTGACGATCTCCTCCTGGAGCTTTTTAAATTCGCCCGCGATAATCACACGCTCGTCCTCGCCGTTGGTCCCGTTTTTGGCGGATATGAACCGCTCGTAGATGCTTGTCGCAATTTCGGCGATGCCTCCGAGGGTCTGCTCGGCGCTGTCGAACTTGAGCTGGGTGCTTTTGGCGTTGTCCTGATACCCCTTGATCTGGTCTATTGAGCGACGGACAGTCAAGGCGCGCACGCCAGTGGCTACGTCGTCAGACATGCGGAATATCTTGCGTCCGCTGGTCGCGACCTCATAGTTGGATCTGGTGAGCCGCTCAAGATTGCGGTTTAAGTTGCTGTTGTAATTTCTGGCGATCGTAGAGTTTGTGATTCTCATAGGTCAAGACCTCCTTTTAGCCTACATGCCTACGCGGCCCATACCGTTTATTATTCTGTCAAGCGCCTCGTCCAACGCGGTCATGTAACGCGCGGCCGCGTTGTAGTGGCTCTGGTAAGTCATTAGGTTGACGCCTTCTTCGTCCATGCTCACGGCCGACACCGAGTCGCGCCTGTCCGCCAGATCGGCGATTACCTGAGTCGATGTGTCCAAAAGGCTGTTGTTGTAGCTCTCCTCCGCAGCCATCTCTTCCTGAAAGGACGAAAGGAATTGTTGGAAGCTTTCAGAAACTCCGCGGTTTGAGTAATAGTTCGTGGCCCTTATTTCGGTCTTGAGCTTGTTTAGATTATCCGCCGCCGCGCCCGTTATGTTCCTGAGAGTCATCGAGTTTGAGGTGGCCGGTCCGGTGACGGGGTCGTCCGCCTTGGGTGTTAAGTTGTTTGTGGAGACGGTGAGCCCGATGTCTCCGGCCGCGTTTTTGAGCTCAAGGGTGGAGTTTGTTTTGTACTCGGCGGTGTATTCCACGCCGCTGATCGTAACCGAAAGCATTTTGCTGGTCTCGTTGTAGCTAAAGGTATAGGTGCCGTTGGGGATATTAAAATCCGAGGTCCCGCCGTCGTCCGTGCCGGACTCTATGTCGGCGTAGGAGACGCCTTTCAGCCACGTGGGGTTGTTGTTTCCAGACAGCGTGAGTTCGGGCCTCACTTTGGTGACCGGGTCCTTTTTGGTGGTGGTCATGTACAGCGGGTCGTCGGCCCAGCTGCCGGAGACCGCGATATTCGCGGCGGTGATCCTGCCGTCTATATCGACGTTTATTACGCCGCCGGGGACTTGGGCGGGTGTGGGGGGGGCTTTGTCAGTCGTGGTAATCGTAAAAGCCACCGTGTCGGTTTCCAGATCATAGGGCGAAGGCGAGCCGGTCACGTAGAAATCCACCTTCTGGCCCGGCAAATATGCCCCTTCATACGTGAAAGTGTTGCCGTCAGAGTCGGTATATTCAGCGGTGATTACGCCGGGCGTACCTGTTGCCGGGTCGTATTCCGTGGCGTACGTGAAGCTCATGTTGTAAATCTTGCCGGAAAACTCACGCGAACCCGCGTCGATCGAATCTATCCAGTTCGTTTCGGCCGTGTTCGCGGGGGAAAAGTCAAGCTCGATTGGCACAAAGAGGTTTTTGTCGCTTGTCGCGGAGATTTGAGTCTGGCTCTCGGCCTCCTGGGGCGAGACATTGTTTATGCGGTTAAAGACCTCGGCGAGCTTCTGCGCGAACTCGTCCAAAGATTTCTGGTAGTAAGGGATGCCCTTGAAGGAGCTCACGCCGGCGTCGGCGGGGGGCCCCTGGCCGTTTATTATATCAATGTAGCCCTTGAGCGTGCCCTTGTATATGTTTTGTGTAATGTCGCCGCTCTCTTTTTCGTCCCAGACGCCCGTGACGTCTATCTCCTTGCCGGAATACGGGTCGACTACGGCAATCTTGATGTTTCCGGCAACAAGGCCGTTGGCCGCGTAATAGGCCTCCTGCCCCTCAAGCGGCTCCGGGACGACGCTTGCCTGCAAATGGCTGAACTGGCTGCCCTCTACGATTTTGAAATTTGGTATCTTATTGACAGGGTCGCCCGTGTTCTTAAGCTCTATGCTCACATATTCCACGGTCCTGCCGGCGACTTCCTGCGGGGTGCGCACAACATTGATGTCAAGATACTCTGAAAGCTGGTCAATAAGCATATTGCGCTCGTCGTTTAGCTCGTTGCTGGGGTTGCCGTAAAAATTGTCCTGCCTTATCTGCTTGTTTAAAGAGGCTATTTTTTCTATAATGCCGTTTACCTTGTCAGAGACCGTAGACTGGACGTCGGAGATAATCTGCGTCCGCGCGTCTTCAAGCTGGGCCGCGTTTTTGTTGAGCATTCTGGCAAACTCGGTTGCCATGTTGCGCACGACCAGACCCAGATCCGCGCTGTCTGCCTCCTGAGAGAATATGTCTATGGCGTTGAGAAGCTCGCCCATTTTGTAGTGCAGGCCGTCGGTCATGATTTCGTCAAAGATGTTGTTGATATCCAAAAGGCCGTCGGACTTGACGCTTAACTCGCCGTTGTTGGTGGCTTCGGCGCGGTAGCGGTTGTCAAGATAAGGGTCGCGTATCTGGCTTATTCCGGTAACGTCGCTGCCCATTCCGGGTACGGGCGTGCCGTATATGCGGTATTTTTCGCTCCACGCGGCCATGCTCAGCGAGACCTGATCGGTCCGCTGGCGGGTAAAGCCCGGGGTGTTGGCGTTTGATATGTTGTGACCAACAGTGTCGAGACCCGCACGGCTGACGTTTATAGCCTTTTTGGCGGTCTCGAAAGCGAGGAAAGTCGGCCTGATCATAGTAATAACCTCCGGTCTTAAATCTGCTTGTGCAGGAAGTGCGGGTCGGAGTTTTGGCCCGGCTTGGGAGTCGCGGCCTTGCCGCTGTAAGTGGTGCCGGCCTTGGATTTGTCAAGACCGCGGATAGCCTTTTCAAGCGAATAGATGCGTTCTTCTATAAGGCCCTGGCAATTTTCGTTGAGTGATTTGACTTCGTCCAGCCTGCGCTTGAGCCTATGGAAAACGGACTCGAAACGAGCCTGCTGTTCTTCCGGCATTTGGGGGATAACAACGCTCAGGCTGTCGCCGTCAAGCGCGAGCTTTTCCCTGTATGTGCGCAGATTGTTGTCGAAACCGCGCGCCAAAAGCACATAGACCTGTTCTTCCTTTATAATGTTATCCAATGCGGAAACGTCGAAAGAGGCAACCGCGGCGAGCTTTTTGGTCAGAAGCTCACCCAGTTTGGTGTAGCTCTGCAAAAGCTCGCTTAAGTAGCCGTAGAATTTGTCGTAAAGCGTCTCTTGATTCACCGGTGCCATAACCATTTCATTTCCTCCGGCTATTGGCCTAAGATCGCGTCTACCAGCGCGCTTGTGGGTATGCGGTACGTACCGTTCTTTATGGACGCGCGCAACTCTTCAAGCCGCTCGGAAGACGTGGGTGCGTTAATCTCGCTTTGGAGCTTTGCTTTGACGGTGCTGAAGCTCTTGTCGTCAATGGCGGTGCTGCCGCGGCGCACATCAGAAACGTCCTCGGAGCCGGACGCTTTTTTAGCTTCGCCGCCAGGTTGGGACTTAGAGCTCTTTTCACCCGGAACGTTCTTGCGGTATGGGTTGAAAACGCCGCCTATTTCGACTTTCACTGGGTTTCACCTCACTGTACTTTGCGGCCGGGCATTTGCCGCCAGGCCTCGGTTGGAATCCTTGTATATATGTATTCGTCCTTTATATTTAAAACTTTAGGCTTTTTTTAAATTTTTCTCTAAAGTTTTTCAGGAGAGATAATTGAATATCCGTTCAACAATGTTCGTCATTAATCACAAAATATGCGACGGAATATAACATATTTTACAGATGTGACCACGAAGTATAATATCAATAAAAAAATTGACAATTTCCCAATATTTTTTCGGATATTTTGGCGATAATTTTCACTCTGATATACAATTTGCTCTTTATCGGTAAATATGCTGCATATATTTGGTAATATTGACGGAAGATATGTGCGAAATATGAGTAAAAAACCTTGTTTAACCGTGTTATCATGTGCATTTGAATAAAAATCCATATTGACAACCGGGGCTTTAGTAAATTATACTATTGCTATCGGTCAGGGGCAAGGGGGAAGCCTGCCCTTTACGGCACGTACATAACAGGCGTTTTGCCGGTCACGGGAGGGGTACTTATGCTGTTTGAATCCGCCAAGAGCGCGGCTCTTGAAAAAAGCTTCAGCGCCAACTGGCAAAGGATGCAGCTTATCAACCATAACATAGCCAACGAGGACACCCCTGGCTTTAAAGCAAAGAAGCTCGCGTTCGAAGGAATGCTAAGAAACGAGCTAAGGCATGTGAACAGCTCGCGCGGGCTTACGAGGATGCAAAAGGTTGCCCGGGTGGAAAACACGGTTTCCAGAGTGTACGACGACCCAACGCTTTCGGTGCGGGCTGACGGCAACAACGTAAACCTTGACAACGAGAATATTGAGCTCACACGCGTCCAGCTTCAATATCGGGCACTGCGCGACAAGATAAACGGACACTACAACAATTTGCAAATGGCAATAAGAGGAACATTGTAGGGGCGAACTGTGTTCGCCCGATACTGCCGGAGCGATGAGATTTCCGCGGGCGAACACAGTTCGCCCCTACCGTAAGGAGGTCAATATGTCTTTCTTAAGCTCTTTGGATATAGCCGGTTCGGGAATGACCGCCCAGAAGAGGCGGCTTGACGTAATAGCCGAAAACATCGCGAACCGAGATACCCTGAGGACCGAGGACGGCGAGCCTTACCGCAGGAAGCTTTCGGTATTCCGCGAGGTGCCCGCCGACCGCACGCATCCGTGGCTTTACGGAGTGGGGCAGGATCAGGGCCGCTACGGCAGGTATTATCAGGGGCGGACCGGAGGCGCCGCAGCAGAGAACAGCACGTTTTATAAATATATCAGCGAGGCCGCCGCGCTAAACGGCACGGGTACCCGGGGAGGCGTTGCGCTGACACAGGTTTTTGAGGACACCGAGACCCCGCTTGTTCCGGTCTACGACCCCAACCACCCCGACGCCGACGAAGAGGGTTACATCTATATGCCCAATGTCGACACCACTCAGGAGATGCTTGACGCCATGGCCGCAACCAGAAGCTACAACGCGAATATCTCGGCGTTTGAAGCCGTTAAGAATATGGCTACTCTGGCCCTTGAAATCGGAAGATAACGGAAGCTGTAACGCCTAAATTATAACATATACATTTGATTAAAGCAACGATTAATGTTGGGAGTGACGCGCAGTGAATATGATTATACCTGTGAGCGGTGCAAGCCAGATTACGCCTTTTCAGTCGGCGTTCACGCCGCAAAAGACCGGGGGAGCGTCGCCTTTCAGGGACATGTTCTCCGGGGCCGTCAGCAACCTTGAAGAGCTTAACGCTATAAAGGACCAGGACGCGATAGCGCTTTCTCTTGGCAACATAGACGATATAGGCGCGATGCAGGTGAATTCCGAAAAGGCCGACACCGCCCTGCAGCTGCTTATTCAGATGCGCAACAAGGTTTTGGAGTCGTATCAGGAAATTATGAGGATAAGCATTTGACGCACTACATAAGAAAAATTGCCCGTTTTGGATATGCGGGCGGTAAATAACAGCACGGAGGATGCACTGACTTTGACAATGCGCGGCCCCCGTGCCTTTTTATAAGGAAACCGTTTGTCATATTATTACAATTAATGCAATTAAAGGATAAGTGGTATTATGCTCGAAAGAATAAGGCCGTTTTTTACATGGGTAAGAGAAACCTGGGAAAAAGCCACCAGACGCGCGCGGCTTTTGTTTCTGCTTTCGGTTATGCTGCTGCTGGTATTGATCCTTATTCTTACGCTGTGGTTAAACCGCAAGGACTATGTGGCGCTCTACCAGAACCTGACCATCCCGGAAAACGCGCAGGTAATCGCCGTACTGGATGAAAACGGCATCGAATATGAAGTTGACCGCGCGGGCCGCCTTATGGTTGACCGCCGGGACGAAGGTGCCGCGCGTCTTCAGCTTGCGTACATGGGCTTTTCTAACCCCGGCTTCGGCTACGATATCGCGAACGGAGGCGGGCTCACCGCCACCCAGCAGGACAAGGACCGCAACTATATCTTCAGCGTGCAGGACCGCCTGCAGGCAGAGATCGAGCTAACGCCCGAGATCCAGCGCGCGGTTGTGAACATAGGTATCCCGCAGCGCAGCGCGCTGGCTCTTTCGAACGATAATAACCTGCCGACCGCGTCGGTGGTTTTGCAAATGAATCCCGGCAAGGAGCTCACCACAGACCAGGTGCGCGGGCTTGTCAATCTTGTAAAAAACGCGGTGGTAGGGCTTGAGGCCGAGAATATCTCGATAACCGACGCAAACGGGGATTTAAAATCCAGCCTTGACCTTGAGGAAGACTTCAACAACCGAAAGCTTAGCCTCACACATGAGGTCAATACCTCTATAGAACGAAAAATACTTGACGTCGTGGAGCGCATCTATGGGGCCGAAAACGTTGAGGTGCAAGTCATGACCCAGCTTAACACGGACTCCAATGTCGCAGAGCGCCTGACATATCTGCCGCTGGACGAAGAAAACCCCACCAACAACCCGCTGGATTACTCCGAGTTTGACCGGCAGCACACGGGCGACGGCTTCCCCGCCGCGGGCGGCGTGCCCGGCGCTAACGACAACGTGGAGACCCCGCAGTACGAAGTGCTTGAGGCCGAGGGCGAAGCCGCCGACTACTACGCCGGCCATGATATTTACGATTATCTTGTTGGCAACCTGCGCGAGCAGATAGTGAAGGACGGCTTTACTATAGAGCGCGCGTCGGTGGCGATCCTCATAAACGACGACGCTTTGCCGGACGGCGACATTAACGCGATCATCGCGCTTGCCTCCAACGCTTCCGGCATAGACAGCGCCGCAATAACGGTACAGGGGCTGGAGTTCGAACCCGCTTTCGCCTTTGAAGACGAGCCGCTTGTTGGGCCCGATTATGTCAGGTGGTTCCTGCTTATCGGCATTCCGTTGCTGATAATATGCATTATCCTTATAGTAGTGCTCACCGTTATGGCGCGCCGCCGCCGCGAGCGCGAGGCCGCCGAGGCGGAGGCCGAAGCCCTCGCACTTGCCGAGGGGCAGTCGCTGGCCGAGCTAATGGGCCAGGAGCCGGAGTTCGAGCCGATAGCGCTGGTGGAGAGCGCCGAACAAAAGCTCAAGCTGCAGATCAAGGATCTTGCCGAAAGCGACCCGGAGATTGTCGCGCAGCTTATCAAGGTTTGGCTCAACGCCTAAAGGAGGCTGTTTATGGCAGTAACTCAACAGGGATACCTGACAGACGCGCAAAAAGCCGCCACTATTATGATCTCGCTGGGGTCAGAGGCGGCCGCCGGCGTCTACAAGTTTTTTAACGAAGACGAGGTGGAAAAGCTCACCTATGAAATCGCGAAGATCCAAAAGATGAGCTCCGAGGACGTAGAGGCTATATTAAACGACTTTTACTCACTGTGCCTCACGCAAAAGGTCGTCACCGAGGGCGGCGTGCAGTACGCGCGCAACGTTTTGGAGAAGGCCTTTGGCGCTCAGGTGGCCAGCTCTCTTCTGGAGCGCGTCACCCGTTCGCTCAAAACCAAGGCCTTTGAGTTTATCCGCAAGGCGGACTACAAGAACCTGATGACAACGATCCAGCACGAAAACCCGCAGACTATAGCGCTTATACTATCTTACGCCAGAAGCGACCAGGCCTCGACCATAATTTCCGAGCTGCCAAAGGACGTGCGCATAGAGGTAGTCGAGCGCATCGCCAGGATGGACCGCACCTCGCCGGAGATTATAAGCCAGGTGGAAAAGGTTTTGGAGCGCAAGTTCGCTTCAATGGTGTCCATGGACTTTACGGAAGTGGGCGGCATAAACTATATTGCGGACGTCATGAACCACATAGACCGCAGCTCCGAAAAATATATCTTCGACGAGCTTTACAAGCGCGACGCCAAGCTCGCCGACGAAATACGCAAGAAGATGTTCATCTTCGAGGATATCCTCTCGCTCGACGGCATGGCGATCCAGCGTTTCCTGCGCGACGTGGACAGCAAGGACCTTGTTGTCGCGCTCAAGGGCAGCAATCAGGAGGTGCAGGATATCATATTCGCGAACATGTCCCAACGCATGGGCGAAACCGTGCGCAGCGACATAGAATATCTGCACAACGTGCGCATGCGCGACGTGGAAGAGGCGCAGCAGCGCATAGTCGCGGTCATCCGCAAGCTTGAGGAGGACGGCGAGATCATAATCTCCAAGGGCGGAAAGGATGAGATGCTTGTCTAACATCGTGAAGCCGTTCGCCATAGTGGACGACACCACAAAGCAGAAGCGCGGCTTTGAAGCCGACGCGCAGACGGCTCTCGCCGGGATGAGCGTGATCAAGCGGAATTATTTTAATTACCGCAAGAATCCGTACCTGGACGAGAGCGTCCTCATGCCCGACAAGGACGGATATCTGGACGAGCTCAACCGCTTGAGGGCCGAAATCGCGGAGGCGAAGGCCGAGCTGCGCGGCCTGGGGCGGTTTTTTGAGGCTGAGGCGACGGATGAGGGTCCGGTGGCGCAAGCGGACGCCGTAGAAAGGGAGCGCGACGACTCCGCCGTAAAGGCCGAGGCGGAAAGAATTCTCGAAAACGCCCGGCAGGAGGCCGCCGAAATACGCGCCCTGGCTATTATCGAAAACAAGCGGATGGCCGAGGAGGCGGGAAGCAACGCATATCTCGAGGGTTTTGATAAAGGGTTCAAGGAGGCGCAGGTGGAGTTCGCCGCGCAGCACAACCCCAGGATCAAGGAACTGGAGAACCTTTTGGAGAACATATCCGGCTACCGGGAGGAAATGCTCTCGCAGAACGAGCGTCAGCTTATCGAGCTGACGGTAACGGTATGCGAAAAGATATTGGGCCGTGAGCTCGCGGCCGACCCGCGGGCTATCGTCACCATGCTGTATAGGGTGCTGGATGAAAACCGCGGGGAGCAGAACATGCGCATAACGGTTTCGCCCGAGCTAATGCCGGCCGAGGCCAAGGTCGCGACAGAGGTGCGCAAGCTAATAAGCCAGACGGCGCCCGGCGCGCTGCTGACCGTGGATGAGGAAGCCGACCCCGGAACGCTCGTCGTGGAGACCGCCAAGGGCATAACAGACTTGAGCGTAGGCACCCAGCTTAAAAACATAAAAGACATGCTTTTGGAAAAATAAACCGATTTTGCTACAAAAACCGCCGATATCATTACAGCTTCCGGCATTGCCGGAGCAATTTGTATATACTTACGACACGGAGGCACACATGGCGCTAGATTTTGGCGACAAGCTGAGGCGTATTTCCAAAGCCAACGCCTACAGCCACCTGGGCAAGATCGACAAGATTGTCGGGCTAATGGTAGAGTCGGTGGGTCCCACCACCAGCGTAGGGGAAATCTGCCGCGTACACGGGCTTGACGGAAGAGTTATCAACGCCGAGGTAACAGGCTTCAGAGAAAACAAGGTGCTGCTGATGCCATACGCGGACCTCGCGGGCGTGGCCCCGGGCAGCATAGTGGAGGCAACGAAGTCAAAGCTGACGATTCCGGTCTCAAACAAGCTTGTGGGCCGCATAATCGACGCTTTAGGCCGGCCGATAGACGGCGCGGGAGACCTTGAGGGAGAAGCCCGCTACGATGTGGAGACCGGCTACTCGAACCCGTTTGAAAGGCCGCGCATAGACGCTAAGATGACATTTGGCGTCAAGGCGATAGACGGAGTGCTGACAATCGGTAAGGGCCAAAGAATGGGAATTTTCGCGGGAAGCGGCGTCGGAAAATCAACCCTTATGGGCATGGTGGCGCGCAACGTGCACGCGGACATAAACGTTATCGGCCTGGTGGGCGAGCGCGGGCGCGAGGTGCGCGAGTTTATTGAGCGGGACCTGGGAGAAGAGGGCATGAAGCGCAGCGTCGTCGTGGTAGCGACCTCGGACCAGCCCGCGATGATGAGATTAAAATGCCCAATGTCCGCCACGGCTATCGCGGAGTATTTCCGCGACCAGGGCAAGGACGTACTGTTGATGATGGATTCTCTGACACGGTTTGCGATGGCGCAGCGCGAGGTGGGACTCGCGGCGGGGGAGCCGCCGGTGGCGAGGGGCTACACGCCGTCTATCTACGCCGCGATGCCAAAGCTGCTAGAGAGGACGGGGAACTTTAAAAAGGGATCGATCACCGGCATTTACACCGTGCTGGTAGAGGGCGACGACACCAACGAGCCAATCTCCGACACAGTGCGCGGCATCATTGACGGGCACATAATCCTCTCCAGGAAAATCGCCGCCAGAAACCACTATCCCGCAATAGACGTTCTTGGCAGCGTGTCGCGACTCATGAACGATATTGTGGACCCGGCGCAGGTGCAGACGGCCAACACACTGAGGAATATCATGAGCGTGTACGAGTCAAACTACGACCTTGTGTCGATAGGCGCGTACAAGAAAGGCTCAAACCCCGAACTGGACGCCGCGATACAAAAGATTGCCGGCATCAACAAGTTCCTGCAGCAGGGCGTCACCGAAAAATTCGGATACGACGAGACCTTTGACCTGATGAAAAAAGCGATAAGCTGAGGCCGCCGTTATGAAAAAGTTTGCGTTTTCTCTGCAAAGGCTTTTGGATTACCGCGAGCAGGTGCTGGAGGCCGAGCGCAACACCCTGGCCGAAATGAACGCCGTTATGAAACAGTTTGTAAAAGAGCTGGCCGACATGGAAAACGAGCGCGTCCAGAGGCAGCGGGAGTTCCGGGATGTGGCGGCGAAGGGAACCAACCCCTATGAGCTGCAAAGGCACAACGCATATTTAAGGTCTTTGGACGAGGATATCCACAACAAGCGCGTGCAAATTGAGATGCAGCAGAGGGTCATAGACAAGCAGGAGGAAAGAGTCCGCGAGGTCAAGATGGAGATTCAGGCGATAGAAAAGCTTAAGGAACATAAGGTCGAGGAGTACGAGTACCTTGACCGCAAGGAGCAGGAGCTCTTCGTTGAGGAATTTGTAAGCAACGCGCGGGCCACGGCGGACGCCGGATAAGGCCGTACAGCGAAGGAGGCGAAACCGAACTTGACAAGCGTAACAGCACCGCCGGTTTTGACGGTTGATATCCCGCAGGTACAGCGGACAACCGGCAAGAACACGACCGGATACGGGTTTAAGGATATGCTTACCGAAAAGATAGGCCCCGACACAACCGCGGCGGAGAACACTCCACTCCCAAGCAAGCCGAACAAACCGCAGCCACGGCCGGAAGAAGATTCCGGCGGGGAGGGCGCTCAGATAGCCGCCATGGACGCGGTGGCAGAACAGGCGGCGGCAGAGGCGGCACGGCCCGGAACGGAAGATATGTCCGGGGAAGAACAGGCCGCGCAGGGCGGCGGAACAGTCAGCGAAGCCGCCGACACAGCCCCGGCGGTATACAGCGGGCCAAGGCCGGAGGTGAACCGGTCAGGACCGGCAGCCGGAGCAGAACAGCAAACACATACTATCAGTACAGAAGCCCCGGCACAGGCGGCGCAAACCACGCCGGCACAAGAGGCGCAAACGGCGCAGCACCAGCATCAAACACAGGACGCTCAGGCAACGGCCGCAGCGGGCGCCGCCGCTGACAAAGCCGGTAAGGAGGCTCAAAATGGGGAGAGTATCGTTGCTTCGGCTGAGGCTTCACAAACAGAAAGCGCGGCAGGCAAGCCGCCGGAGAGACCAGCACAGGCACAGACTGCAAAGCACGAAAATAGTGATAACAAAACCACCGGACTCGACGCGCTGATCAAGAAGGCCACAGAGGAGCTAACCGGAGGCAGGGTAACGCAGCCGGCCGCAGCGGAAGCGGAGGTCACCGAAGGGACCGGCGGGCAGACGACGGAACAGGCGGCCCCGCAGCAGGCGGAAAGGCCGCGGCGGAAACCGCAGCGCCTCCGCCTAAGACCCAACCGGACACTGAGGCGGAGAAAGCTTCTACAGATACCAAACCACAAGCGCAAACGCAAGCCGCAGAGACGCGGATGTTGCCGAGAAAGCAGGAACTACCGTCCCGGGACGCGGCGGGAAAAGGCGGCACGGACAAGGAAGCGCTGGAACTGCTTGCGGGCAGACAGGCCGGACCCGCGCCGGTGCGCGAGCCAGAGGTACAAAGGCCGCAGCAGACGCCGGCCCCCGCTCCGGCACAGCCGCCGGAGCAGACCGAGCAGATACGGGCGCAGATTACCCGCAACCTTGAAGACAACAACATGGAATTTCAGATGCAGCTCAAGCCGGCGGAACTGGGGCGCGTGAACGTTAAGATAGTGCTTGAGGGCGGCAGGATGGCGGTGGAAATAGCGGCTGCGCAGCCAAAGTCCGCGGAGCTTCTGCAAAGGCAGGCGGCGGAGCTTATTACGGCACTTAAGGCAAGCGGCGTGGAGCTTAGCACCGTAAACGTAGTAACCGCCGGCGACAGGGCGGCCGCCGACATGAACGCCCAATACGATTTTTTAAATAACGGCGCGGCGGGCTCCGGGCAGGGGACGCGGCAGAGCGGCACCGGAGGCGGAAGCTACGGCGGCGCGGGCGACCAAACCGCGGAGACTGCCGAAGGGGCAGGGGACGCGGAACCAAGGCAGCTGCTTAATAGAAAAATCTAGATTGATAAGGCGTAAACCGGAAAGGAGCGCACAATGGCTATAAACGCGGATTTCCTGATGGAAAACTCCAACCGCATCACAACCTCTACGGCTATTCAGGGCAAGGGCGTCGAAGACCTGGGGATGGAGGATTTCTTCAACCTGCTGGTGGCGCAGATGACCAACCAGGACATGATGAACCCCGCCGACAACACCCAGATGGTGGCGCAGATGGCGCAGTTTTCGGCTCTGCAGGCCATGAACACCGTGGCTGAGTACCAGCAGTCCAGCAACGCGCTCAGCTACGTTGGCAAGAACGTGACGATAGCGCATGTCAACGACGCTGGGGAAATGGTTTCGATTACCGGCGACGTTGAAAAGGTAACGTTCTACGACGGCAAGCCGCAGGTGTATGTGGGCGGCAAGGCCTACGACCTGTATACGGTCATGCAGGTGAACTCCTCCACCGGGACCTCGGCGATAGGCAGCGCGCTCAATTCTGCCGCGAACTATATCGGCAAGTACGTCACCCTGGTGACCGAAAACTCCGAGGGCGACCCCCGCGAGGTTTCGGGAAAGGTCACCAGCGTAACGGTAAAGGGCGGTAAGGCTCATGTGGTAATAGACGGCGACAAGGACTACCCCGTGGACTCCATAATGGACGTCTACGACGCGCCTGTCGAACCCGCGGAGGAAAGAGCGAGCATGAGCGAGGCTTCGTCCTATATAGGCAAATTCGTAACGGTAGAGGTGGACGACGGCAGCGGCGGGACCAACTCCCGCTCGGGATATGTCGAAGATGTGGAGATGAGAGGCGGCAACGCATTCATTACACTGGAGGACGGCAGCATACATCAATTAAGCTCCGTCACAAGAGTGAGGAACGCCGACCCGGACGAGGACAGACCCATCCCAGACGCGCCGGAGAGCGAGAGTGTGTAGGAGACCACCCCGGCGCTGCGCGCCACCCCTCCGCGGGAGGGGAATTATTGTAACGCTCAACCCCAATTCCCCTCTGTGGAGGGGTGCGTCCGCAGACGCGGGGTGGTTTGTTTAGTAAAAACCTAACATCAATATAAAGGAGTAACTGCTTTATGATGAGATCGCTTTCGTCCGCGGTGGCGGGCCTGAGGACCCACCAGACCAAGATGGACGTCATTGGTAACAATATCGCGAACGTCAACACCTTCGGCTTTAAGTCAAGCCGCACGACATTTGCGGACGTTTATTACCAGAACCTTTCCGGCAGCCGCGCGGGCCGCACCGGCGTCGTGGGCGGCCAGAACCCCACGCAGATAGGCTACGGCGCGTCAATTGCCACCATAGACGTCATGATGAACGTCTCCGGCGCTTCCACCACTGACCGCGCGCTGGACGTGTTCATCACCGGCGAAGGCTTCCTCGTCACCAAGGACCCTTCCGGCAAGACGTATTATTCCCGCATGGGCAACATGGGCTTCGACGCCTCGGGCAACCTTGTTGACGGCAACGGCAACCTTGTGCAGGGCTTTCCGCTTAAGGTTGACCCCGAAAGCCCCGACCCCGCCAACCCCAGATATATCCCGGACGTCCCCGCCAACGGCAAGGGCGACGCCGATTTATTAAGGGGCATATACTGCTCCCCCGCAATCCTTGAGAAGATGACCGAAATTTCAATAAGCTCCTCCGGCCAGATAATCGGCTTTTTACAGGGCGACCAGACTATAAAGCCCAATTCGCAGAACCCGAATTATATCAACGCGCTTTCCGTCCCCGAGGAGTCTACCTACAACGGCCAGGTTACATGGTCTCTTTCCGCGATGACCACGCCGGCGAATATAGCGGCGGCGCTGGGGCTTGCCGGTGCGGCGGGCTCGTCGACCGACCCCGCGAATGTAACAAAGGTGGAGATGGGCACATTGGCCCTGCCCGCCGCGAACGGAACGGATTATAAGATAACCGTGGTTGGCGGGTTGGTGACGATGTCACGCGAATCCGTGAGTACGCCCGGCGCCGCCGACTACCAGCCCCCCGTTATGCTCACCGGTCGCTTTGACCAGAACACCGGCAAGCTCGTGCTTGAAAACAGCAACGGCGACGTAGGTCTTACGGTGACAATCAAGACGGGGACTAATATCCCGAATTCAATAGACCGTGCTGGTTTGAGTACACCCAAAATGGTACAGGGTTATACAAGGACAGGCACAGGCACCGGCGCTGACCCTTATGTTTATACAAAGGCCACAGACGCAGCCGGCGATCCAATTATGGTCCCGGCACGTGTGCGCGGCGCAGACGAATATATAGCGGCGACAACTACAGCCGACCCGCCGGTTGCAATCACGACCGCAGGCGGTGACACCGTTTATGTATTGACAGAATCAGTTTCCGGCGCCACGGCTGGTGATCCAGTCTTCGCCGATGGTAGCCCGGACGCCAGAACCGTGGAAGGCATGGTGCTCTACGAGGTTATGAAGACCACCGACAAGGGCAACAACACAGTTATAATAGGCGGCAACAATGCAACCGAGGCTACGGTATTTGTACGCCCCACGAATTACCCCGCTAAAATGACTTACGGCGAGCTTACGTTCGAGCTTACCGAAGATTTTTCCGTAGACGCCATGAACCGCGGATTTATCGGAAATATCGGCACGGCGGAGCCGGGCGAGGAGATTATATACGATATCGGGCAGCTGGTGCTGGGCAAGTTCCAGAACGCCTCGGGCCTTCAGGAGGCCGGTACGGGCGTGTACACCGCCACCAACAACTCGGGCGAGGCGATATACGTCGTCCCGGGGCTGGAGGGGACGGGGGGCCTGCAGTCCGGCTCACTGGAAATGTCCAACGTGGATATTTCAAAAGAATTTACCGATATGATCACCACACAGCGCGGATTCCAGGCCAACAGCAGAATCATAACCGTTTCCGACGAAATGCTTCAGGAGCTTGTAAACCTCAAACGATAGTGTTATAATATAATTTGTTTGGGCTGTTATTTACCACTGTTAAACAGCTCCGGCCGGGGGCACGATACCGGATGCCGGTAAAACCGCGTTACAATGCGGAAATTTGCCGGTCTCCGGGGTCGCGTCCCTTGCCGGGATACATTTTTTTTTAAAAACAGCCCTACGATACATATATAATAAGCCGGGCGGGGTAGTGCGCATGATTGAACTTACAAAGCTCAACAAGAAGAAGTTCGTGCTCAACTGCGAGCTTATAGAAACCGTGGAGTCCACCCCCGACACCTTGATAACCCTGCGAAACGGAAAGCTTTTTATCGTAAAGGAGAGCCCCCATGAGGTGGTAAGGCTTACCGTAGAGTACAAGCGTGACCTGTTCAGCGGACTGATAGCGCCCGCTGTCAGGACTGGGGAAGGGGCTGAACAGGCGGTATGAAGATTAATATCTCGTGGCCCGTAGGTCTTGTGCTCGCGTTCGGCGTAATGTTTTTCGGCATAATCTTCAACCTTGACATGGACACGATGGAAGCGTCGATAAACGTCATGTCCATCATTAATTTCGTCGACATCACCAGTATCTTCGTAACTATAGGCGGCACTATAATGACCCTGTTCGCGACCTTTCCTCTGGATATATTTTTAAGGATGTTCCAGCACTTCCCCATACTGCTGGGCCTCAGGAAGCAGGACCCGCTGTTCTATATAAACGTTATAACCGAGCTTTCGCAGGAGGCCCGCAAAAAGGGCCTGCTCGCGTTGGAGGACAGCGTCGCGCAGTTTGACGACGCTTTTTTACGCAACAGCGTCATGATGATAGTTGATGCAATGGAACCCGAAAAGGTGCGCGAGCAGCTTGAAAACGAGCTAAACAACATAGAGGCGCGCCACGCCCAGAGCTGGGATATCTACGACAAGGGCGCGGCCCTGGCCCCCGGCTTCGGGATGCTGGGCACGCTTATAGGCCTTATCAACATGCTCGCCAACATGGACCTTTCCGGAGAAAGCGGCGCGACCAAGCTAGCGCAGGACATGGCGGTCGCGCTTGTCACAACGTTTTACGGCTCTATTCTGGCGAATATCATATTTATCCCCACGGCTTCGCAGCTGCGGCAGGCCCACGCTGAGGAGATGCTCTGCAAGGAGATTATCATAGAGGGAGTCTCGTCCATACAGGCGGGCGAAAACCCCAGACACATAAACGAAAAGCTTTTGACGTTCCTGACGTACAAGCAGCGTGAAAAGGCCCTTGCGGAGGCCGAGGCAGCAAAGGCCGCCGAGGCGTAGGAGAACAAAATATATTTTGCTTTTTTCTCCGAAATATGGTAAAATACTGTAGGTCTTAGGCGGCCTGCAGCGGAGCTTTCAAAACAGATAGAAAGCGAGGCGAATGCGCATGGCCAGAAAAAAAGCGGCCGGAGGTGGCGGCCCCGGCGCGGGCGACTGGCTCAACACCTATGCCGATATGGTGACGCTTCTGCTGACCTTTTTCATATTGCTTTTTTCAATGTCCAGCATAGACGCCGCCAAGTTCGACCTTATAGCCAGAGCCTTCGCGCGGCAGGGCGTCTCGGATGAAAGAATCACCATAGATGCCGACGTCGACAACCCCGACACCTACACAGGCTCCCCGCCCGAACCCACCGAGGTCAGCACCGAGATCGCGGATATCGTCGAGACTATCCAGGAGATCATAGAACAGCAGAGCCTTCAGGATCTGGTGCAGGTCACGCAGGTGGGCGAGGACGTATTCATAAAGTTCATGGACGAGATGCTATTTGAGCCCAACAGCGCCATTCTGCGGCCGGAGCACAGGGACGTGCTGCAATTTGTGGGCCAAAGCATCCACTCTATTGAGGCTAAGGCAAGGATGATCGCGATACACGGGCACACCGCTGCAATACCCGGCAACCCCGATTACGAGGTCAATGACTGGCTGTTATCGTCCGCGAGGGCGAACGCCGTGGCAATATTCTTTGAGGAAGATATCGGCATAAACCCCGTAAGGATGCAAGTGAACACCTGGGGCAAGAACAAGCCTATAGCAAGCAACGACACCGAGGAGGGCCGCGGCGAGAACCGGCGCATAGAAATACACATAAGCACAGAGAACCCCATAGCCGACCAGCTTGACAACATTTACGAGCAGCTTGCGGAGTAGGGACGGCAATTGATTTTTTAAAAACAAAACGCGAGAGGGGGGAACCGCACCGTGGAAGTACTCTCCCAAAGCCAGATAGACGATCTTTTAAATTCGCTTACGTCGGGCGCGGTAACCGCCGAGGAGATCGAACAGGAGGCCGGCCGCAAGGTCAAGGAATACGACTTCCGAACGCCCAAGAGGTTCACTAAGGAGCAGCTTAAGATAGTCACCAGCGTTTACGAAAACTATTCCCGGCTTTTGTCGTCTTACCTGACCAGTATGCTGCGCCTGTTTGTAGAGATTGAGTGCGTGCATATAGAGGAGCAGCGCTACTCCGAGTTCAACAACGCGCTGCCCGACTCTGTAATGATGGGACTCGGCGAGATTCGATTCACGGGCTCGAACGAGGACAACAACATCATCATCATGGACGTCGCAAAGTCAGTGACCTTTTCAATAATCGAGCGCCTTTTGGGCGGCACGGGCGACGGACTGGACAGCGACCGCGAATTCACCGAGATTGAGATCTCGCTTTTTGAAAACGTGCTTAAGGGCGCTTTCCCACAGATGAGCGACGCATGGTTTAACTATTTTGAGCTGGACGCCCTGTACAGGAAGATTGAAACCAACGCTCGCCTCATGCAGAGCATAGCAAGCGACGAGACCGTGGTCATCATCGTGCTTGACGTCACTATCAAGGACCTTAACGGCTCGATAACCTTTTGCATCCCCGCGGTGTGTTTAGAGGAGATCCTTAAAAAGATAGACTCGCAGCACATGCGCAACCTGCGCCGGATAAACAGCGCGGGAGACAAGGAACGCCGCGAGCTCGTGATGCGATACCTTAAAGAGAGCGAGCTGGAGCTGCGCTGCGTGGTGGGCCACACCGAGGTCAGTCTTGGGGACGTCCTGTATCTGAGCATAGGCGACGTTTTGCAGCTTGGCAAGCCGGTCAGCTCCCTAATAGACCTAAACGTGGGCGAAAGCTGCTGGTTCCACGGCAAGATCGGCATTCAGCGCGGCAAAAAGGCGATACAAATAAAAGAAGTCCTCTAGTAAAGGGTGTGAAAGCTTATGAGTCCCGGAGCCGGTGATGAACTGTTTTCTCCAATGGAGATAGACACTATCGGCGAGATTATGAATATCAGCATGGGCAGCGCGGCCACGGCAGCCTCCACCCTGCTTGATAACAAGGTTTTAATCACGACCCCGCACGTTGAGATATGCACGCTTGACGAATTCGGAAT
>QMCE01000384.1_pt1 | contig 30223 bp, 28 predicted proteins | sample 1821851 | NCBI WGS metagenome assembly QMCE01 (sample SAMN09453174, study PRJNA476694) | Termite gut metagenome, whole genome shotgun sequencing project. | isolation source: worker | host: Odontotermes sp. | place: South Africa:Pretoria | collected 2016-01-28 | reverse complement strand
TACGGCGGCATCCGGGAAAGTTACATGAATCTCGAAATGTGGAAAACCGCGGAAACGCTCATGAATTTGAATCAGGAAGATTAACTTATTTGTAAGAGGATGCTATGATGGACATTCAGGAATTATCATCGAAGATCACACAGCAAAGTTCGTTTTGTTCGGCTCTTCTCCGTGAAGTGGAAAATACGGTGATCGGGCAGCAGGCGATGATGAAAAGCATTTTGATTGGGATTCTTGCCGACGGTCATGTGCTTTTGGAAGGGCTCCCGGGCCTTGCCAAAACGACCGCCGTGAAAGCGTTTGCCGAAGCCATTGCGGCGGATTTCAAGCGGATTCAGTTTACTCCGGATTTGCTCCCGGCGGATTTAATCGGAACGACGATTTATAATGCGAGAGAGGCACGCTTTGAAACGCGGAAAGGTCCCTTGTTTTCGAACCTCGTTCTCGCCGATGAAATTAACCGCGCGCCATCCAAAGTGCAGAGCGCGCTCCTTGAGGCGATGCAGGAACGCACCATCACGATCGGCGATGAATCTTTTAAACTGGATTCTCCGTTTTTGGTACTGGCGACGCAAAACCCGATTGAACAGGAAGGCACTTACCCGCTGCCGGAAGCGCAGGTGGACCGGTTCTTGCTGAAGGTCAAGGTGGGGTACCCCGGAAAAACCGATGAAATGCGGATTTTGGAAATGGTGAGCGGCTCCGGCCTAAAAGCGCCGCAGGTCGTGGCTTCGAAGCAGGATATTCTTTCGGCCCGGGAACTCGTAAAACAGGTTTATGTCGATGAACGTATTCGCGAATATATTGTGAATCTGGTGCTCGCTTCCCGCGATCCGGCCAGCGTGAAACGAAACGATTTAGTGGGTCTGATTGAGGTGGGAGCCTCCCCGCGCGCCTCCATTGGGCTTGCGCAGGCCTCGAAAGCACACGCTTTTATTCAGGGGCGCGCTTATGTGACTCCGGAAGATGTGAAAAGTGTCGCTATGGAAGTGCTGCGCCATCGCCTGGTACTCAGTTATGAAGCCGAAGCGGAAGAAATTTCTCCGGAAGTGGTCGTGCAGAAGATTTTGGATTCGGTCGAAGTTCCTTAACGGTTGCCGGGTATGCTTTCCAAAGAGGTTTTAAAAACAGTCAGCCGCATCGAACTTTCGGTGCGCGGCACTTTGGACGCGGTGATGGCGGGAGTTTATCACAGTTCGTTTAAAGGCAACGGAATGGAATTCAGCGAAGTCCGGGAGTATATTCCGGGCGACGATGTGCGTTCCATTGACTGGAATGTGACGGCGCGCGCCGGCACGCCCTATGTTAAAAAATTCGTGGAAGAGCGCGAACTCAATATGCTTCTCATGGTAGATGCGAGTTCCAGTTCGGAGTTCGGTTCCGGCAGTCAAATGAAAGGCGAAGTCATGGCGACACTTACCGCGCTTCTCGCCTTTGCCGCCATTCGCAATAACGATAAAGTCGGGCTTTTGATTTTTACCGATCAGGTGGAACTTTTTATTCCGCCCGCCAAAGGCCGCAAACATGTGCTTCGGCTGATTCGCGAAGTGCTTTACTTCAAGCCCGAGAATCATAAAACAAATTTGCAGGTCGCGCTGAAATACGCGGGCGATGTTTTGAAACGGAAAGCCGTGGTGGTGGTGCTTTCGGATTTTTTGGATTCCGGTTTTGAACGTTCGTTTGAAGTACTGCGGAAAAAACATGATGTGATCGCGCTTTCCGTGGTAGACCCGCGGGAAACGGAGCTTCCGGCGGTGGGGCTCGTGGAACTGGAAGACCCGGAAACGGGAGAAGTTCTTTTGATTGATACGGGCGACGCGGCATTCCGCGAAGCGTTCATGCGGGAAGCAAAAAAACAGGCGCGCTCGGCAAAAGAAATGTTTCAGCGGATGTCTATCGACTATGTCCGGATTTTAATCGGAAATGAATTTAAGGAAACGGTAGCGCCGCTCCTGGATTATTTCCGCCGCCGGGCACGCGCGACGCGGCGGTAAAGGGAATTTTTATGGCACGTTTTTTAAAAGACATGAGACAAGGGAATAAAACAATTGCGAATTATCAATTACGAATTACGGATGATGAATTACGTAGTGGATTCGTCAGTGCTGTTCGCACTTGCATGAAAGCCAGGGATAAGAGACATAAACAATTACGAATTATCTATTACGAATTACGTAATTTGTCATTGGCTTGTAATTCCGGAGGTTACCCCGTAATTTGTAATTGTATGCAATTCCGGGGTTTGATTCGTGCCTGCATGAAAAGGGGGCAAGGAACATGAAAAATTCTATCCCTATATTCCATACCCGAAGAAATATATTTAGAACCATCTTCCAAAATTTGTTTTTACTGCTCGTGTTTTCCGGGGCGGCTTTTGCGCTTGATTTGGAGGTGAAAGCTTCGGTCAGTGCGGCACAGGTTTTTATCGGAGATGTATTCTCTTACGAAATTGAGGTTACCGCGCCGGAGAGTACCCAAATTCGATTGCCGGAATTTGTCGGGAATTTGGGGAATTTTGAAGTGAAAGACTTGCAGAATTTCCGGGAAAAGAAAGGAACCGGGCAGGAACGGTTTATTCAGAAAGCGGTGTTGAATACTTTTGTGAGCGGCGATTTTTTAATCGCTCCGCAGACGATCGAAGCGAAACTCGGAAACGATTCTCTGCAAATTCAAACGGCTCCGGTGGCGATCCGTGTCATGAATCGCACCACCGGCGAGGAAGACGATATTTTGGATATCGAACCTCCGGTAAAAGATCCGCGGCTTCCGCAGTGGTTTTGGATCACGCTCGCTGTTTTGGGGGGAATTTTACTGATTGCCCTCGGTTATTTTCTGCACCGGAAATTCAGAAAATCTTCCATCGTTTATCAATTGCCTCCCTATGAAGAAGCGGTGGCGGCGCTTCGGGAAATGCGTAACCGCGGTTTGCTTCTTTCGGGGAATCAGGCCGGGTTTTTCTTTGAAATGGGTTTTATCCTCCGGCGTTATCTGGAGCGGCGGTTCCAAGCGGAAATTTTGGACGCGACTCTCGCGGAACTTCGGTCGCGTATGGCTCATGTGGCCGGGCTTACGCAAAATTATAAGGAATCGATGATTCTTTTTGCAGAAGAAACGGAGCCGGTGAAGTTTGCCAAAGCATCGCTGCCGCAGGAACGGATTGAGTTTTGGAACAGTTGGGCGGATCGTTTGCTTCAGGATACGCGCCCCGCTCCGGAAGAAAAAAAATAAGGAATTTCGAGAATGGATTTATTCGGTTTTCATTTTCATACTCCGGAAGCCTTTTGGCTTTTTCTGTCGATTCCGCTTCTCGTGTGGAATTATGTGCGCACCCTTCGCAATCGAAAAAGTACGATTAAGTTTCCGGCGCTCCACCTTGCAAGACGTGCGGCGAGCAGTACGCGCCTGAAATTCAGGCACAGCATATTGGTGCTTCGGCTTCTCGCGTTTTCCTGTTTTATCATCGCCCTCGCGCGCCCGCAAACCGCGGTAGAGGTAGAATATACTTCGACGGAAGGCGTGGACATTATGCTTGCGCTGGATGTGTCGGGTTCTATGGCGACACTCGATATGCTTACGGCGGCGGAGCGTGTGAAACTCGGGGTGATGAATGCGGAACGTATTTTGAAAAGCGGAGAATTTTGGAAATATACCCGCCTCGGCTATTCGAAAACGGTGATTGGGGATTTTATCCAAAAAAGAAAAAGCGACCGTATCGGACTTTCGGCGTTTGCCGGGCGCTCGTTTACTTTGGTGCCGCTTACGCTGGACTACGGTTCGCTTCTTGAGATTCTTTCGGGAGTCAATGATTCCACCGCGGCGGGAAACGGTACCGCGATCGGTGACGGTCTGATGACGGCTCTCGCACGCCTTGAAAAATCCGATGCGAAATCGAGAATTGTGGTGCTTCTCACAGACGGGCGGGATAACGCGAGTGTAGTGCCGCCGCTTCACGCGGCGGAAGTGGCGCGTGCCCTCGGTGTGAAAGTTTATACGGTAGGAGTCGGAAAAAAGGGCGGATCCATACTTTCTTTTGAACAGAATCCCTGGACCGGTGAAATTTTTTGGGGGGAACGAAACATTACACCCGAGGAAATAATCGACGAAGATATTCTCCGGAAAATGGCGGAACTCACCGGCGGCGTGTTTTACCATGCGGAAAACGAAACCGAACTTGAGAAGATTTACGCTACGATCGATGAACTTGAGAAAACGGAAATCAACACCGTGGCTTACGCGCGTTACGCCGAGAAGTTTTACCCGTGGCTTTTGATCGGCGCGTTGTTGCTTTTCCTTGAACTTGTGCTCGCGAACACCCGATTTGTGAGGATTCCATGAGATTTGCCGCTCCCGAATTTTTATGGGGTTTATTTTCACTCCCGCTTTTTGTGCTTCTTTTCCTCTATGCATTTCACAGGCGAAAACGACTTTCGGCGCGTTTTGTATCTCTCCCGATGCTTCCGAAACTTTCCACTTCGGTTTCGTTATGGAGACGGTTTTTGAAGATGTCGCTTTTGTTGCTTGCCGTTGCGTTTCTTTGGGTGTCGCTGGCGCGCCCGCAGTGGGGGCGGAAAATGGAATATTACGAGCGCAAGGGTTTGGATCTCGTGCTGCTTCAGGATATTTCTCTTTCCATGCTCGCCGAAGATATAAAGCCGAATCGTCTTGTCCGTTCCCGCCACGAGATCGCGTCGTTTTTGGAATCGCTCCAGGGCGACCGCGTGGGACTTGTCGCCTTTTCCGGAGAAGCGCAGGTGATGGTGCCGCTCACGCTGGATTACGGTACCGTGCAGATGCTTTTAAAAGAACTTTCTCCCGGATGGCTGATGCCGGGAACCAATCTTGCCGCCGCCATTGAAAAGGGAATTCAGATGTTTCAAGGCGCGGGGAACGCCGGAAAATATTCCGTGATGATTTTGATGACCGACGGTGAAGAGCACGATGCGCAGGCGATTGAAGCTGCGAAAAAAGCAAATGAACTCGGGATTCGCATTTATACTATCGGAATCGGTTCCCGCGAAGGGGTGCCCATTCCGGAAAAAACAAAGAACGGTGACCTCACTTACAAAAAAGACCGTTACGGCAATATTGTGACGACGAGGCTTGAAGAGGCGACTTTGCAGGCCATTGCCGGGGAAACCGGCGGGCTTTACTATTACGCGAGCCCGGGAGAGTTTCAACTGCAAAAAGTGTTGACGGAAATTGCAACGCTTGAAAAGAAAGAACACAGTTCGGGGCAACTCGAAACTTATCAGGATCGTTATCAGATTTTCCTGATGTGCGTGTTTGTGCTCCTCCTTTCGGAACTTTTGATTTCGGAAAGAAGCCGCCCGCGGAAAATGAAAGCGGGGAGGTTCGAATGATAGGCAGAGTTTGCATGAAAATTAGGAATATGGGAATAAAACAATTACGAATTATAAATTACGAATTACGTAATGGATTCGTCAGTGCTATTCGCACTTTCTCACCCCTGCGGGGCTCCTCGTTATCACTGCGGAGTCCTAAATGCTCATATAAATCGCATTTAGTTGTCATTGACTTGTATTCCGGAGGTTTCCCCGTAATTCGTAATGGGTGTATCCTCAACACTTCCGCTTTTCATGAACGTAAAAGAGGTCGTCTGATGAAGATCATCTGGATGTTCATGAGTTTTATGGTAGTGAGCCTTTATGCGGGGCCGATCAATGACGGGAATAAATTATTCGCCGCCGAAAAATATGAAGAAGCTCTCGAGGAATATTTGAAAGCGCGCGAAGCGGAGCCCTCGAATTTTTTGGTGATGTATAACCTCGGCAATGCCTATTACCGGCTCGGCAATTACGAAAAGGCAAAAGAAGAATTTGCATTTGCGCTCCGCAGTCCGGATTCGAGCCTCGCTTCCAAAGCGGCTTACAATTTGGCGAACACTCATTTTCGTATGGGAGAAGCCAATACCGAACCTTCGGCGCGTATCGCCTCTTATCGAGAAGCGGTCGCGTATTATAAAAAAGCGATTGACTTCAATGCCGCTTACGAAAACGCCAAAAGGAATGTGGAAATTGTCCTTCGAAAACTCAAAGAAGAAATCGACAAACAAAAAGAGAATCAGGACAACAATCAGGATGAAAATCAAGAACAGCCGGAGCTCAGTGAGCGCGCCAAAGAGATGCTCGCGCGGGCGCTTCAAATGAGTAAAGAGGGGAAATATGTTCCCGCTAAAGAATTGCTCGAACGCGTGATCGCCGAAGATGAAACCGCCGGTTCGTTAAATGCTTATGTGCAGCGTATCGATGATATTATTGAAATTCAGGCAGGCCGAAAACCAAAGGCGAGGATCGATGCCTCAAATGCCGATAATGAACTGGAGGTGATTTAATGAACCTCAAAAGTTTTGCTTTCTTTCTATTTCTCGCTTCCGCCCTTTGGGCGGCTTCTCCGAAATCCGCAAATGCCTATTATAGCGATGCGGCGTTCGAGTATATCCAAAACCGGCTCCCTACGGCAGAAATCACGGTCAATGAAGGCTTATCGCATTTCCCGAATGACAGGCGGCTTCAAATGCTTCTCGAACGGATTCAAGAGGCGAAAGAAGAACAGAAAAATCAAAATTCAAAATCCGATCCGGATCAAAAAAAGGATGAAAATCAAGATCAGGATCAGGAAAAAAATCAGGACGGAAATCAGGATCAAAACCAAAATGAACCCAATTCTTCGAGTTCGGGAGGTTCAAACGATTCGGAACAAAATCAGAATGAGCCGGGTTCATCAAGCTCCGGCAGCGACCCGCAGCAAGATCAAAATCAGGGTCAAAGCTCCGGTGAATCCGGTTCTTCGAGTTCGGGTGAAGATCAAAAGAATGATTCTCCCGGTGAACAAAACGAGAATCCGCAAAACGGAAACCCGCCGGAAGAGACCCCAATGCCTGAAAATTCCGGCATGCTTTCTCCGGAACAGGCTTCCCAGTTGCTTCGGGACTTTGACGAACAAAACGGCGAGCGTAAACCGTGGAAACCTGTCCGGGGCAGAGCGGTTCCCGAAAAAGACTGGTGAATTATACCGTTTTTCCGAATTTTGCAAAAAAAACGGGTGTTTTTCGCTACTATAAAAAATCTAATTACATCTTGAAAAGGGTTGTAATTTTTAATATACTTTCTTGAGATTTTTTAACAAAACGAATAGAAGGAGTTTATATGAAAAAAATCTTAGCAGCAGCAATGCTTTGCGCCGTATCATCTGCTTTTGCCGCATGGGACATGTTCCCGGTAAAACCGGCCGGAAACGGTGAGGCTAAATTAGGCGTGGAATATAAGATGCCCGCTGAAAAAGTATCGTATCTCGGTTTAAACCTCGGTGTCCGTTACACCATTATTGAAGGGTTGGAAGCCGCAGTGATGCTCGGCGGTGATGGCGGCTTCGCTCCCAGTGGTTTTACATTGATGAGCGACTACGACGGCAATGATTTGGAAGAAACAGGTTTAACTCAGCCCGTTATCGGTGTTCGTTACTGGTTGCCGTTCGGTCTCGGTATCTTTGCTGATGTAGCTCTTCCTTTCGGTTCCGAAGATGTGGTGGGAGATGAACCTGATGTCGGTTTAGCCGCCGGTGTGCAGTTCTCCACCAATATAACGGAAGAATTCTCTATCGGTTCTCAAGCCGGTTTGCAAATGGCATTCGATGATCCGAGTTCCGGTATGGATCTCGCGCTTGCTCTCGAAGTAAATTATGCTATCGGCATGATAACTCCTAAGCTCGGTGTTGATTTTGTGACCGGACTTACCGAGGGTGATATGCCGGAATCAGCGCCTGCCGGTTTCGGACTTTTTGCAGGTGTCAATTTTGATATTACCGAAATGTTCTATGCAGAAGTTGGCGCATGGTTTGGTCTTGCCGGCGATCGTTATGATACCGGTTCTACGCCGATTAACATTGCCGCTAGCTTCGGCGTAAACTTCTAATTGAATTGTGTCTTGTGAAAAAGCTCGCTGAAAAGCGGGCTTTTTTTGTGCCTGAAAGCATGCCCGCAGAACGCGACACTGTCATTCTACGGCTTGACCGTAGAATCCAAAAAAGAACAGAAAACCTCTTTGGATTTACCGCATCATATAGTTCGAGCGGGTATGTAAGACTTTCCAAGTGTGCGGTGATACTTATTACCGCACCAGTTAAGTTCGGTCGGGTATATAAGACTTTCCAAGTGTGCGGTGATACTTGGTCGGGGTCCAAGCCAATGATCCTTTTTTGGACCCTCCGATCAAGCCGGAGGGTGACGGTGGTATGATGCGGATTGACAACAAACCCTAACCCCCAAACCCGATACCCTAATTTATGCCCGATGAACATTTTTGAATATTTCATATCCCGTATCCCTTGTCCCATCCCTCATTTTTATGCCGGAAGAACGTAAGTTCGGGCAGGGATAGTGACCCGCAGGGCGGAGACGCGCGTGTTTTGATACGGGTTTAAAAACCGCGCGGCTCCGTTTTCGGCGGGGGCTCTTGTGCTGTTGAAGCGTGGTTTCAATGTTTTTTTCCAAACCTTTAGGCTGGAAGCCGCTCCGGTTTGGAAAAAAATGTTGAAATTACGCGAGACTCACAAAGCGGGCGCCACCCCGAAAATATAGCCCAACCCGGCAAATCACTAAATGCAATCATTGAGAGCATTTAGGATTCCGTAGCGTTAGCGAGGAACCCCGTAAGGGGTGAGGAAGTGCGAATAGCACTGACGAATCAATTATGAATGCCAAATTACGAATTACGAAATGAAAGTTTGATCATAATTCGTAATCACATGTGATCGTAATTTGTAATTGTATGCAATACCTAAGTTTCATCGTAATTCGTAATTGGCTTGCAATGTCGGAGGTAACCCCGTCATTCGTAATTCATTTGCCGGGGCACGCCGGGTGACGATGATTTATGAATTTTCCTATTGACAAGGTTTTCTTCTTTATGTAAATTTTTCACATGCAAAACACAATTTCTATTCAATCCTTTGGTTGGTGGTGGATGACCCCGTAATTCGGAGTCGTTTTTGTGTTTTCCTGTTTTTGGAAAAGAAAGGCTCCGGATCCCGGAGCTTTTTCTGTTTCCGGATCCGCGGTTTTTCAAGGTTTCATTTTAACCGGACTAAATTATGAGTATAAAGAAAAGAACCGATAGTTTACACCTCACTCTCTCCGGAGACCGATTCACGCCTTATTCGCTTGCCAAAAAGCTGAATGCCGTGGCGGTGCTTGAATCGGCGAGTTTTTCCCAGGGAAAGGCCCGTTACTCCATTTTGATGCTTTCGGAGGCTTTCCGGATTCGTCAGGAACCGGACGGTGTTTACCTTATTATAAACGGGGATAAACGCCTTTATCCGGGAAATCCGCGCGATATTCTCGACGTGCTTCATGATATTGCCGCCGAAAACGAGGCGCCGGAAAACAACATTCCTTTGCCCGCTTCGGGAATCGGTTATCTTAGTTTTGAATTTTCCGCCCGGTGCGATACGATTGTGTTTCCGGCTAATCAAGCGGACAGTCTCGGCATTCCGGAAGCCGAGTTTATGGTTGGGCATATTTATATTATTTTCGATCACTTTAACGAGAAACTTCATTTGTTCGCATTAAATTACCGCGAGCATGAAATTGATTTGGAGGAGGCGGTACGTCAGGTAAAACTGAGGCTCGAAGATGATGATTTTTCTTACCTCGCTCCTCCGAAACCGATTCCGGCCTATTCCGTTCTCACCGATGAATCTCTTTCCAAAAGACAGTATCTCGAAAAAATCGACATTCTAAAGCACCACCTCGTGGAAGGCGATATTATTCAGGCGGTTCCCTCGCGGCGGTTACAGTTAAAGTCCGGGGCGGAAGCTCTCGACATTTACCGCCGGTTGCGTTCTATTACGCCGTCGCCCTATTTATTTTATCTGGATTTTAAAGAGTTTCAATTGCTCGGGGCTTCTCCCGAAAGTTTGATTAAAGTGAAAAATAAAGTCGCTTCGGTGCCGCCCATTGCCGGTACGGCGCGCCGCGGTAAAAACGAAATGGAAGATGCGCGTTTAAAATCGGAACTGCTTGCAAACCCCAAAGAAAGGGCGGAACACCTGATGCTTTTGGACCTCGCGCGCAACGATCTCGGCAGAGTTTGCGAGGCGGGAACGGTGGCAGTCACAAAGAACACGGAATGCGAAATGTTCAGTCATGTCATGCATTTGGTTTCGGAAGTACAAGGAAAACTTGAGTCCGGAAAACACTCCGTCGATGCGCTCCGTTCCGTTTTCCCGGCAGGTACCGTGAGCGGTGCCCCGAAAATCAGCGCGATTGAAATTTTATCCCGGATCGAACCGGAGAAACGAAACTTCTATGCCGGTGCCGTCGGTTATTTACAGTCGAACGGCGATCTTGATTTTTGCATCGCCATTCGTTCGGCGCTGAAACAGGGCGATACCTGGACCCTTCAATCCGGAGGCGGCATCGTTCATGCCTCCGACCCGGAACGCGAATGGGAAGAAACGAATGAGAAACTGATGGCCATGAGAGCTGTTTTCGAAGGGAGTATCCAATGATTGTTTTAATTGATAACTACGATTCGTTCACTTACAACACTTATCAAATGCTCGCCACCCTTTCCACAGAGCCGATTACGGTTTTGAGAAGCAAGGAATGTACGCTTGAAGAAATCGAGCGTTTGAACCCGAGCCGGCTCATTCTTTCGCCGGGCCCCGGGCGGCCGGAAAATGCGGGCATCACGGTGGATGCGATCCGGCATTTTGCGGGGAAGGTGCCGATTCTCGGAATTTGCCTCGGGCATCAAGCCATCGGTTACGCTTTCGGCGGAAACATTGTCCGCGCGAAGTATCCGCGGCACGGTGTTGTAGAGAGTATCGCGCTGGACGGAAAAGGCATTTTCAGAAATACCGGAAAATCCGCGGATTTCGCCGGGTACCACAGTCTCGTCATCGAACGCGAGAGCCTTTCTGCCGAGTTTGAGATTTCGGCGGTGGCGGAAAACGGAGAGATTATGGGAATCCGCCATAAGACACTCCCGATTGAGGGGATTCAATTTCACCCGGAATCCATCGCTTCTCCGCAGGGAAAGTCCGTTTTTCAGGCTTTCCTCAATTACCGGCGCGAGGCGTTTTCCAACACACAAATTCTCACGCGCCTCATGAACGGAGAAGATCTTTCGAGAGAAACCGCCGAACTTTTCATGGAAGACCTGACCAACGGAAACCTGGATGAAAGGCAAATGGCGGCGATCCTCACCGCGCTTGCGATTAAAGGCCCCGCCGCCGAAGAAATTGCCGGTTGCGCAAGCGTTCTCTGCCGGAAAAAGAAGCCGCTTCACTTGGAAAATACCGCAGTTGCCGATATCGTAGGTACCGGCGGCGACGGCAAAGGGAGTTACAATGTGAGTTCCATGGCGGCGATCATCACCGCCGCCTGCGGACTCCCCGTGGCCAAACACGGAAACCGTGCGGTTTCAAGTAAATCCGGTTCCGCCGACTTTTATGAGGCTCTCGGCATTAAACTGGATTCCTCTCCGGAAAAAGCGGCCGAACAAATTAAGAAACATCAATTCACATTCTTATATGCTCCGGTTTATCACAGTGCCATGCGTTACGCCGCCCCGGTGCGCAAAGCTCTCGGCATTAAAACTCTGATGAACTTGATCGGCCCGCTTTCAAACCCGGCCAGTGCCGACTTCCAAATGCTCGGCGTTTATTCCAAAGAGTTGCTGATTCCCGTGGCGAAAGCTTCTAAAATGCTCGGGAGTAAAAGAGTGCTCGTGGTTTGCAGTCACGACGGTTACGATGAGATTTCTCCGGCAGCCCCCACTGATTTTGTGGAAATCGACGAGAATAATGAACTCAAGTCTTATACGTTACGCCCGAAAGACTTCGGTATTTCTCCCTGTTCCGACGGAGATCTCGCCGGAGGAAATGCGGAAGAAAACGTGAAACTGACTTATGAGATGCTCGAGGGAAAGGGGAATCCCGGCATTCGCTACTCGTGCGCGATGAACGCCGGAGCCGCTTTATATATCGGGAAAAAAGTTTCCTCTATTCAGGAAGGTTTTCAAATAGCCATGAGAGCGCTTGAAAACGGAAGCGTTAAACAAAAAATCGAACAAATTAAAGAGGATAGCGATGACTGATATTTTATCCCAAATCATCGAAAAGCGAAAAGCGGATCTTCTGAGTTTGGGTGTGACATTCGGAATTCAAATTCCGGAAAAGCGCACGCGCCCCGTTGTTCCGTTTTTGAGTGAATGCGGAACGATTTTAGAGGTAAAGCGCGCTTCGCCCTCGAAAGGGAATATCGCACCGGATTTAAACCCGGTGGAACTTGCCAAAACTTACGCGAGTGCCGGCACACAGGCGATTTCCGTTTTAACGGAGCCTCATTTTTTCAAAGGTTCGCTCACGGATTTAATTCAGGCTTCCGGCGCGATTCACACCTGTTCATTTCTCCGTAAAGATTTTATTCTCGAAGAAGAAGAAATTGAAGTTTCTTACCGGTGCGGAGCCGATGCGGTTTTGCTGATCGCGCGGATTTTGGAAACACCGCTTCTGCTGAAACTCGCCGCGCGTTGCCGCGATTTCGGCATGACTCCTTTTATTGAGATTCGTTCGCTTGATGATTTGGAAAAACTAAAAGCGGCAGCGGCCGAAGGAATGGTCGTGGGCGGCGTAAACGCGCGCGACCTCGCCACATTCCGTCTTGACCCGCTGATTCCTGCGGCGCGGCGCGATTTGATGCCGTGCAAAGCGGTGTTTGAATCGGGCGCTCTCACGCCCGAGGCGGCGGCGAAAGCGAGAATGCTCGGGTTTGAAGGTATTTTGATCGGAGAGGCCGCCGCGAAAAATCCGGAAAGTGCTGAAAATCTGGTTCGGGGTTTTGTAAATGCACGCCCGAACCCAAACGGAAGTTTCTGGAAAGAAATCGCAAAGCGGCGTGAAGTTCTGAAAAAAGAAAAAAATGCGCGCCCGCTTGTAAAAATCTGCGGAATCACAAATGAAGAAGATGCCTTTCTCGCAAAAGACTTGGGCGCCGATCTGCTCGGGTTTGTATTTGCCGAAAGTCCGCGAAAAACATCGGCAACACTGGTAAAAAACCTTCGGGAAAAATTACAGGCAAATTCACAAAAACCCCTTCTCGTAGGGGTAATTACCAACCCCGGTTCCCCCGAAGGAAAAGAAGCGATCGCTTTAGCCCAAGAAGGGGTTTTAGATGCGGTTCAATTCCACGGCATTTCTTTACCGGCATTCGATGCCGAAAATGATTTTGCTTTTTATGCCGCGCTTCGCGTAGGGAGTAACGATGACATGGAACAGCTTCAAGAGCTGCTCCGGAAAGGGGAACCGCGCGTGATGATTGATTCGAGAACCCCCGCATGTGCCGGAGGCTCCGGGATTCCCGTTTCGGAAACCTGGGTGGAGCAGGCAAAAGATTTGGCTCCGCTTTGGCTCGCCGGAGGTATCTCACCTGAAAATGTAGAGGAAATCTTCCGGAAATGGAAACCGGAACTCATCGACCTTTCGAGTCAAATTGAAGCCGCCCTCGGAAAAAAAGACTCTGTGAAAATGAAACTATTTTTTGAAAAAATAAACAGGAGTTTCTCATGAGTGAGAATGGATACTTCGGAGTCTTCGGCGGAAAATATGTCCCCGAAGTGCTTCGCCGCCCTATCGACGAACTGGAAAAAGCATTTTACGAAGCGATTCGGGATCCTTCGTTTCTGGAAGAGTTGAAAGCGCTTCAGGAAAACTTTATCGGCAGGCCGACTCCGCTTTTGTTTGCAAAAAACGCTACCGCCGATTTAGGCGGCGCGAAGATTTACATCAAAATGGAAGGGCTCGCGAACACCGGTGCCCATAAAATCAATAATGCCATCGGGCAGGCGCTCCTCGTAAAACGCATGGGAAAAACGCGCGTCATCGCCGAAACCGGTGCCGGGCAGCACGGAGTCGCCACCGCCGCCGCCTGCGCTCACCTCGGGATTCCCTGTGAAATTTACATGGGCGAAGTCGATGTGCGCCGCCAGCAACCGAACGTCGCCACCATGGAAATGTACGGCGCGAAAGTGGTCCCCGTACGTTCCGGAAGCAAAACGCTCAAAGATGCCATTAACGAAGCCATGCGCGACTGGGCGAGCCATCCGGATACCACGCATTATCTGATCGGTTCGGCTCTCGGCCCCGCTCCGTTCCCGGATATGGTACGCACGTTTCAATCGGTGATTGGGCGCGAAGTAAAAGAACAGGCCGCCGCGAAAAATCTGGATATCGCCGCTTTAGTCGCTTGTGTGGGCGGCGGCTCGAACGCTATCGGATTTTTCGAACCTTACCTGGAAACCGGCGCGCCGCGGCTCATCGGTGCCGAAGCGGGCGGTATCGGGAACGGTTACGGAGAAAACGCCGCCCGTATGAGCGGAAACGCCGCCCGGGAAGGAATTATTCACGGCTACAAAAGCCGGTTTCTCCTTACCGAAGAAGGGCAAGTCGCAGAAACGCGCTCTATTTCCGCCGGGCTCGATTACCCGGGCATCAACCCGCAATTCGCCGACCTCGGGGTTTCCGGCAGAGTGGAATTCATGGCAATTCCCGACAGGGAAGTTTTGGAAGCACTCCAATACTTTGCACGCCGGGAAGGTGTGTTCTTCGCGCTGGAAAGCGCTCATGCCGCCGCCGCCGCGCTCCGCATTGTCAAAGAGATCCCTAAGGACAAGGCCATCATTATCAATATGTCCGGGCGCGGCGATAAGGATATTTTCATCACTTCGCCCGTATTCCGCAACCGGGAATGGAAAGAGTTTTTGAAATCCGAACTCACGCGCCTCGAATCCGATACCGATATTTATCATGCCAAAAACTGAGGAGAATTTTATGAAACCCACCTCCCCTATCCGCTTAATGGCCCACCTCGTTGCCGGATTTCCGGATTACGAAACCGGGCTCCTCATCGCCGATTCCCTGGTAAAAGGCGGCGCCCATTTTTTGGAAGTTCAATTTGCCTTCACCGATCCGAGTGCCGATGGACCGGCCATCCAAACGGCCAACGCCCTCGTACTCTCCAAAGGGTTCACTACCGCGCGCGCGTTTGAATTTGTCACGGCGATTCATGAACGGCACCCGGATATTCCGGTTTTCATCATGACTTACGCCTCGCTCGTTTATACCCCACAAGTGAAAAACTTTGTCGCAAAGGCGAAAGCCGCCGGGGTCGCGGGCTTGATCATACCCGACCTCCCATTCGATCACGACGAGGGGCTCACCGAAGCGTGCCGTGCATGCGGAATGGTAAATATTCCCGTGGTGGTACCGTCCATGAGCAAAGAGCGCCTCTCTCAAATTATCGAGATGAAATTCCCTTACCTTTACACCGCGCTCCGGGCAGGAATCACCGGGCAAAAAACCGTCATCGATCAAACTACGCTCGACTTTATCCGGCGTGTGAGTGAGGGCGGCGCGAAAGTATTAGGCGGGTTCGGCATCAGCAGCGGCGAACAATCCCAAACGCTCGCCCCTCACGTTTATTCGGTCATCGCCGGTTCCGCATTCATCAACATTGTGCATGAACATTTCGATGAAACTCACCCGGAAGAATCCCGGGAAAAAATCGCCAAAGCAATCGAAGCCAAAGCGCGTGAACTCAGCGGCGGGTGAGTAGGAATGAGAGTAGAAATTACGAAGTAACCTCCGGTGTCGCAAGTCCATTACGAATTACGTAATGGATTCGCGCATTCGGGGCTCCTCACTATCGCTACGGAATCCTGAACACCAACCTCTGATTTCCATACTTGAACCGGGGCGGATATCCGGTTTCGGATAAATTTTAAAATATTTTCTCATTTTTAGAGGACAAAATCCGGTTTCGTTCGTTTAAAGAGCAGGTCGCTTACTTTTTTTACGGAGGATTCATGTTTTTATCCGATCTCGTTTCCGGTTTTGTGTTCGGAACGTCCTGTCTTTCCTGCATGAAAACGTCAAAGTTTCTGGATCCCTGGCTTTGCGAGGATTGCCGGCGGGAACTGATCGCTCTCGGGAAAGAGCCGGTTTTGGTGAAGGAGGACGTAATTTGTCTTTATCCGATGACTCCTCTGACACGGCGATTGGTTCATGCGTTGAAATACAATGCGATTCCGGGGCTCGCTCATTATTTGATTCGGCATTCATCGCTCGGAAATAAAGGGGAGGCGTTTGACCGTATCCGGGAATGGGGAGAGCGTCCGCTTTTCTTGCCGGTGCCGATTCATGCGGCGCGGTTTCGGGAGCGCGGCTACAATCAAACGGATAAAATTGCAAGTGCGATGGCGCTCGTTTGCAAGGGGAACGTGAAAAGGGAACTGATCCGGAATTCGTTTCACGGTTCGCAAACCGCCCTTTCGGTGAGGGAGCGTGAGATGAATGTGGCCGGCGTTTTTCGGTGCAAGGCGCGCGGGAAGCTTGCGGCAGAGCAGCTCCGGATTATTGTGGACGATGTTTACACTACGGGGGCGACGACGGCTTCCTGCACTTACGCGCTCGCGAGCGCCGGAGCGGAACATGTGAAAACTTGCGCGCTTATTTATGAAAAACCGTTTTCGGCACGAAATGATTATGTCGCCGATTTGAGTGCGGAATGGCCGGAATCATTTTGATTTTATCTATATTTCGCGCCCATGAATACGAGTGAATCCGACAGTAGTGAACTTTTGCCGCCGAAACAGCGCGGCAGTATGCGGGAAGTGATCGTGATTGCACTTCCGATGGTGCTTTCCATGTCGTTTGATACTTTCATGACTTTTATCGACCGCTTCTTTTTGTCGCGGCTCGGTTCCGAGTTTATGAATGCCGCCCTCGCCGGCGGAAATTCCCAAATGGTGCTCATGACTTTTTTCACGGGGCTCATGAGTTATTCGACGGCGCTGGTGGCGCAGAATTTGGGTGCCGGGAAACACGACCGGTGCGCTTCGGTTTTGCCCCAGACTTTGATTTTGGGTATTATCAGTTATCCGCTGATTTTGTGTCTCCGCCCGATCGCTTATCTGTTGTTTGATATTTCGGGGATTGACAGCCGGCAGCTCGCACCTCAAATCGCTTATTTCGATATTTTGATTTTCGGGAGTATCATTACGCTGCTCCGCCACAGTCTCGGTTGCTTTTTTTCCGGTATCGGAGAAACGCGAATTGTGATGATCGCTTCCTTTGCCGGAATGATTGTGAATGTGGTCCTCAATTACCTTTTGATTTTCGGGAATGCGGGTTTTCCGGCTCTCGGGATTCAAGGGGCGGCGATCGGCACATTGTCCGGCGGGTTCGTGGCGCTTCTGATTCTTGTTTTCCGTTACTTTCGCCATGATATTCACGGGCGCTTCCAAACGCGCGCGCGGGAAAACTGGCATATTCGTTTGGATGTAATTAAAACACTGGTGCGCAAAGGTTCTTCTTCCGGTGTGGAGATGGTTTTGAACATGTTTGCATTTCAGTGCATGATTCTTTTGTTTCACGGGCAAGGGCTTGCGGTGGCCACCGCGGCGACGATCATGTTCAATTGGGACATGGTTTCCTATGTGCCGCTGATCGGGCTTGAAATTGCGGCGATGAGCCTTGTGGGGCGGTATGCCGGTGCGAAAGACCGGTATTCGGCAAACCGGACTACGCGTTCGGCTGTTAAATTGGGCTGGTTTTTTTCCGCGTTTGTTTTGGTCGCGTTTGTCGGGTTTCCCGGAGTGCTTACGGATGTTTTTAAGCCGGATACACCGGATTTGTTTTTCAACGAAGCGCGCCCGATTTCGATTTTTATGATTCGCATTGCGGCGGTTTATGTGATGATCAATGCGGTGATGGTCGTTTTTGCCGGAGCGCTCCGCGGCGTGGGAGACACTTTCTGGGTGATGATCGCCATGGCGACGATTTCCTGGTTTCAGGTGTTTTCGCTTTGGGTTAGCCTCTATGTTTTTGAACTCGGTGCGAAAGCGGGTTGGTGCGTTATCGTGGGGTTTTGCTTCCTCGCTCCGGTGGTTTTATTCCGGCGATGGCAATCGGGAAAAAGTTTTGTGCTTTTCGAGAAAACAGAAACGCGACCTTAACCGGGTCGCGTGAGAGCGGAGGAAGAGGGACTCGAACCCCCAAGCCTTACGGCGGCGGTTTTCAAGACCGCTGACTTACCAATTAGCCTATTCCTCCGAGGGACTACAAGAATAAAAAAGAAAAGAAATTTCGTCAATGATTTCGCGGATGATTTTATTGTTACCGGATTTTTCTATCTTTTGCAACATCCACAGTAAGGAGTTTTTATGTCATCTTTGTTGAATACGGATCCAGTCGTTTTTAAACTGATTGAAAAAGAAGCCGAGCGTCAGGAGTTCGGCATCGAATTGATCGCCTCGGAAAATTATACATCCAAAGCCGTGATTGAGGCGATGGGTTCCGTACTGACGAACAAGTACAGCGAAGGTTATGTCGGCAAGCGTTACTACGGCGGAAATGAAGTGATCGACGAGGTGGAACAGCTCGCGATCGACCGCTGCAAGGAATTGTTCGGTTGCGAACATGTGAATGTACAGCCGCTTTCGGGTTCCCCGGCGAATGCCGCGGTTTATCTAGCCCTTTTGCAGCCGGGCGATAAGGTTCTCGGTTTGAAGCTTGATCACGGCGGGCACCTTTCCCACGGGCATCCGGTGAATTTCTCCGGAATTTTGTACAACTTTGTCCAGTATGAAGTGGAAAAGGAAACCGGCCGCATCGATATGGAAAAAGTGCGCGAAATTGCGCTCCGCGAAAAACCGAAGATGATTCTCGCCGGATTCTCCGCTTATAGCCGTAACCTGGATTGGAAGCGCTTTAAGGAAATTGCGGATGAAGTGGGCGCAATTACCATGGCCGATATTTCACATGTGGCCGGTTTGATTGCGGGTAAGGCGATCGACAGTCCGGTGCCGTATTTTGATGTGGTGACAACGACAACGCACAAGACACTTCGCGGACCTCGCGGTGCCGTGATTATGTGCAAGGCCCCGTTTGCCAAGGCGATTGACCGCGGACTTTTCCCGGGAATGCAGGGCGGGCCGCATGATCATATCAACGCGGCTAAAGCGACGGCGTTTTTGGAAGCGCTTCGCCCGGATTTTCAGGTGTATGCAAAAAATGTGATTAAGAATGCGCAGGCGATGGCCGGCGAATTGATGCGCCTCGGTTACAAGATTATTTCCGATGGTACCGATAACCACTTGATGGTGGTGGACATGACTTCCAAAGGCGTGAGCGGTAAAGAGGCGGAAGTGGTTCTTGAGAAAATCGGGATTTCCACGAGCCGCAGCACGATTCCGTTCGATACGCGCAAACCGATGGATCCTTCGGGAGTGCGCCTCGGTACGGCGGCGATTACGACGAGGGGTTTCGATGAAGCCGATTCGGTTCAAGTCGCTTCGATCATCGATCGAGCCGTTGCATCGAAAGGCGATGAAACGGCACTCGCCGCCCTCCGCGAAGAAATCACCGCTCTTTGCCGGAAACGCCCTCTTTACGCTTAATCCGGGAACATGACAATTCGAGACGCGGTTTCTTTTACACGGGTAGGTTACACCTACCCGTCTTCTGTTTTACCCGCGCTCACTTCCGTTACGTTTTCCGTTCCGGAGGGCAGTTCGTTCGCGCTTCTCGGGCAGAACGGCGCCGGAAAAACCACGCTCCTCCGGCTCCTCTGCGGGCTTCTCGGTGAGCATTATTCCGGAAGTATTTCGTTTTCAAAACGGAACCCCGGTGTGTTGCTTGAAAATCCGGGCGTGTATGCATCGCTTTCCGCAGAAGAATATCTCGAATTTTTCGGGAAGTTTTATGCGGTGAAAGATTTGAAAACGTGGATTTCCTTTCTCGCAAGCCGGCTCGATTTTTCGCAGTTGAAGCAGCGTATGGGAAAACTTTCCCTCGGGAATAAACAGAAGGTGCAGATCATGCGCGCATTTTTGCACCGCCCTTCTTTTTTGATTTTGGATGAGCCGGTGGCGAATCTGGATCCGCTTTCACGGCTTCTCGTTTGGAAGTTGCTCGAAGATTGGAAAAAAGAAGAGGGAGGGACGGCGATCATCTGTTCGCATGTATTGAAAGAAATTGAAAATTGGGCGACTCATTTTGCGATTTTAGATGCGGGTATTTTGAAGAATTCGGGATCGCTCGCCGGTTTGGAAAATCAGGAAAAAATCGTCCGGGTCCGGCTTCGGGAAAATGCGGAACGGCTTCCGCCTTCGATTTTAAATTTCCCCGGCCTCAAAAATGCGGAACTCGTTTCGGGAGGCTTTTCTTACTCGTGTGAAGATCCGGAAACGGTGAATCCGCGGATCATTGAAATGCTTCTCGCCGAAAAATTTTCGATCGTTTCGGTTTCGATTCAAAAAAAATCTCTGGATGATTTTTACCGGGAGATTTTAGAATGATGTTTCATATTATGAAGCATGAGGTGCGCCTGATTTTCAGGGAACCGCGGTTTTGGATTCCGTTTTTCTTGCCGCCGTTGCTTTTGCTGGTTTCTCTCGGTATTTTATTTTTTCAAGGTTCTTTTGATCTGCTCGGGAGTTCGCTTTATTCGCTCGCGCTTTTATCCGGAGTTTTGACAATACCGATGGTGATTCCTCTGATCGCCGATAGCTTTGCCGGGGAGCGGGAACGCCATTCTCTCGAACTTCTGTTTCTCCTTCCGGTACCGCGTTCACAATTATTTCTCGGAAAAATTCTCGCGGTGCTTCCGTTTCCGTTTTTGTTTTCGTTTTTGATACAGTGTCTTTTTCTGATTTTTTTTCCGGAATTTTCTTTCGGGATTTTTTGGAAATCGTTGCTTGGAGTGGCGGCGGCGTGTTTTTTAATTTCTGCCGTGAGTTTGATGGTTTCTTTGTCTGCAAGTTCGGCGAAAGCGGCTACGCAGGGCACATTTCTTTGCGTAATCCCGCTTTTCTTTTTAGCGCAATGGGGCGGCGAATATTATTTTCATTCACTGCCCTCACCGCTCGTGTTCGGTTTTTTTGCCGTGAGTTTGATTTTTTTTCTGGCTTATGTTTTTTGCGCTTACCGGAAGTTTACTCTCCGGTAGCGGATTGCATTGCAGAAAGAATTCGGCGATATTCGGTTTCGTCAATGCGTTTATAGCCGGTTACCACAGAACCGAATTGATAGAACGCGCTGTCGCCCTTTACAGTCATATAAAACGGCATCTCAAGGCTATTTACGCCGGTGAGGGTATCATTGACCACGCGCCCCTGGAGCCCGCCGTTGACGTTTTTAACCATAAACCCTTCGGAATTTTGAACCACTTCAAAAATTTGGTTCAGATCATTTTGCCAAAAACCGGCAAACTCCGGCTTCTTTTCCTGTTCGGAACAGGCGAAGAAAAATAAGAGAGATAAAGAGATGAACCACCATTTTTTTTGCATAAGAACTCCTGAATCTCGGATTTAATATAATATTAGAAAATAATGTTGAAACGACTAGCGATTCCTCTTTTTTTCGCATTCCTTTTCCTGGGAACGGTATCTTACCTTTTAAATCGTGCCGGCGAAGAAAGTCAATTAAAGCTTAAACCGGAAAAACCGGTAGTTGCGGAGGAAACGGTGGTTTCGTTTTGGAAACCGGTTTATTGGAATCACCAAAGTGTCCACCGGTTATTGTTGAAGCGAACCCGGTTGAAATCCGGAGTTTATGTGGGGCGTTTGCACCCGGCAATGGATACGGCCGCCCTTGAAGTGGTGGCAATTTTTCACGAGGTGGCGGGAGACAGCTATATACCGGTGATTACGAGCGGGAATGATTTTCCCGGGCATCTCATGACTTCCAAACATTACGAAAATAAGGCGCTTGATTTCCGCACAAAAGATTTAACGCGGGCGCAACAGCGGATGCTGCTCCAAAAGGCGAATGATAAATTGGCCCCGCGCTTCACGGTGATTCTTGAAGATGCGGGCACGATCAACGAGCATCTTCATTTTCATTTGAATGAGGATTAGGGTGCGTTCACATAACCGTTCAATACCCATCTTTTGATGGATTTTTGCACATCAGTTGAGTTCGCGTGGGTATGTAAGACTTTCTCAATGTGTGCCACCACTTGGTGCGCATCAGTTGAGTTCGTGTGGGCATGTAAGACATTCCAAATGTGCACCGCTACCTAGTGGCGCATCCATGTAGCTCAGGGTGTATCGGCGCAACAGCGGAATCCGACAAAGGGATATTCGTTTTGCGGATAAAAACTGAATTTGTTTTCCGTACAGGAGCTTGCATTTTGAGTGTTCCAGGCACCGCCGGCAACCAGGAACAGCGTGTTTCGTTCCTTGCTCGGCGTGGAAGTCCATTCCCACAGGTTGCCGTTCATGTCGTTCATGCCGAACCAACTGCGGCATTGTTCTTTTCTGCCGGAACGTAAAGCTTGTTTGGATTTTCTTTTCTGCCGGAACGTAAAGCTTGTTTGGATTGGGTATTGCAGCTCGCTCCGCGGTAGGAATTCCCGTAGGAGTAATTGAATTTGTCTTTTCCGCGGCAGGCGGCTTGCCATTCGTCCAGAGCGCAAAGGCGTTTTCCCGACTGTTCGCATAAACGAACCGCATCGGCGTGAGAAACCATATCTTTCGGGAGTTCTCCTTCGCGATTGGGGTATTCGTAAGCATCTACGCAAACGGTTTTCGCGCCGACGGGAACCGGGTAAGCATTTTTTCCGCATACATTATCGCTTGCCATGTCGTAGTGCCCGGATTCCCATGGACTCAAATTGCCGGCGCTGTCCTGCACGCGGAAAAAAACCGCTCCGGTTTTATTGTATTCGATGGTGCCGGAAAGTTCTTGCGGAGAAAGCGTATCTTCAAGAGAGATAAAAGATTTGCATTTGATTTCATCGCATTTGACCGTGAGGGCGATGGGCTCATAATAACGCCCGGGCGGCGGCGCGAGGGTTCCTGCGGGCGGCACGGAATCGCTGTTTACCGAAGAAGAGACAGGCGGCGGGGGAAGAGCGGCAGAAGAAGAACTCGCGACTGTGGTTTTCGGCTTCAATGCGGGAGCCGATGAAGAAGAAGAGAGAATTTCTTCGCCGGAAGAAGATTCTGCTTGCGGCACGGCGAGCGTATCCGGAGCTTCTATGGCGGAAGTATCCGGAAGGATGGCCGGTTCTTCCGGAATTTTTGCGTTTTCTTTAATAGAACTGAGTTCGCATTGAAAGATGAAAAGAGCCGCCAGGCAAAAAAGTATGAGGATCAGCGGAACGTATTTTCGTTTGTTTTTCTTCGGCGAATTCGCGTTTGTCTTTGTCATGGATTCTCCCGGGCGGAAGGAATTCTTTTATCTTCAAAAAGGTCGCGCCAATGGCGTTTGATTTCCGCTTCCAGTTCTTTGGCACTCAATTTTCGGCGGAGTGTCGTGCGGTAGGCGATGGAAACGAAACCGGTTTCTTCGGAGACAATAATCACGAGGGCATCGCTCTCCGAGGCGAGTGCTTTGGCCGCACGGTGGCGCATACCGAGGCCGGAATCCTGATCGGAAATCATGGACGGGAGCGGGAGAATACAACCGGCGGCGACAATGCGGGTGGTATTGATGATCACGGCACCGTCATGCAATGCAGAGTTCGGAAAGAAAAGGGAACGGAGAAGCCGCGTACTGATTTTCGCATTTAAAATTTCACCGGTATCGGCGTAGTTTTTCAGGCCGACGCGTTTTTCCAAAACAATGAGTGCCCCGAATTGGTTCTTGGCAAGGTCCTGTACGGCGGCGTTGATGATTTCGGTGACTTCATTCAGATTGTCTTTGTGAAAAAAGAGAGATTTCACATCAACTTTACTGACACTTTGACCGATCCTTGCGAGCGCACCGCGGATTTCGGGCTGAAAGAGAATCACGACCGCTACCACGCCGAGAGTGGCGAGATTACTGAGCATCCATACGAGTGTGTGAAGTTCCCACCATTGCGCGATGATCCAGGTAAGTAAGAGAAGTGCGCCGCCGATAAACATTTGAACGGCGCGGGTGCCGCGGAAAAGTAAAAACACATAATAGAGGACAACGGAAATGATGGTAATATCCAAAACATCGGCGAGTCCGACTTGAATCACCCCGAATAATTTCAGTCCGTCCGTCATGTACGAAACGCCTCCAAAAACCGAAAGGATTCTTTGGTTTCGCGCACATCATGCACGCGCACTACGGAAACACCGCCGAGAGCGGCAAAAATATTCGACACCATCGTCGGAATCAGGCGGTCGCTTTTTTCGAGTCCCATGATTTTTCCAATATAGGATTTTCGGGACATTCCGTATAAAAGAGGGTAGCCGTCTTCTAAAAAAGATTCCGCTTCGGCGATTAAATCCAGATTGTTTTGAAGTGTTTTTCCGAATCCGATGCCCGGATCCAGGCAAATTCGATTTTGGGGAACCCCGAGCGAAAGGAGCACTTCGGCGGCTTTTTGAAGTTCTCCCTTCACTTCTTCAACAACGTTTTCATACGCCCGAAAATCATTTTGCATGTTTCCGAAACTGCCGCGCATGTGGTTGAGTACCGCACTGGCTCCGGTCTCTGCAATGGTGGGCGCCATTTGAGAATCCATTTGCAGGGCGCTGATGTCGTTGATAATGTGTGCACCGGCCCGCATGGCTTCTCTCGCCACTTTCGATTTTACCGTATCCACCGAGATCCAAAATGTCTTTTGGGAGGTGAGCGGAACGAGGAGCTTCACGAGCGGAATAATGCGGTTCCGTTCTTCTTCTTCCGAAACGGGAGCGGCTCCCGGGCGGCTGCTTTCGCCGCCCAAGTCGATGATCTCCGCGCCTTCATCGAGAAGTTTGAGGGCATGTTCGTAAGCGAGATCAATGGTATGATGTTTTCCGCCGTCAAAGAAACTGTCGGGAGTGTTATTCACAATTCCCATGATTGCAGGGGTGGGGCTTCCGAAAACGGTGGCACCGCCGATATCCCACGGGAGAGCTTTTGAAGTGCGGAGAACTTCTTTAAACATTATGCTTCCGGTTGAGGCGGTTTTTCGGCGATGGGGATTTCCGCCGGACTTTCCGCATCTTTCGGATCGGGCGGCGGCTGATCTTTTTGAAAAGCTTCCGCGGCGCGTTCCAGCTGAACCTGATATTGACGGCTCTTCTTTGTGCTTTCGAGAGTTTCTCCGGCGACCACGCGATCAATTTCTTCCCGGTTCAAAACTTCGTGTTCCATGAGCGCTTCGGCGAGGCGTTTCAGCGTGTCGATATTTTCTTCAAGCAAATGTTTCGCTTTTTCATTCAGCGTTTTGATTAAGTGATTCACCGCCTCGTCGATGGCTTCCGCCATTTTTTCGGACATTTCCTTGGGTTTATTGATTTCGCGCCCGAGGAAAATTTCATCGCCCGAGCGGGAATAATTTACAGGTCCGATATTGTCATCGAAGCCCCATTCGGTAATCATGCGGCGGGCAAGCCCTGTGGCGCGCAGAATATCGTTGGAAGCCCCGGTGCTCTGGTGGTTGAAGACGATCATTTCCGCAAGCCGGCCGGACATCATAATCATGATTTGTTCTTCCGCATAAATTTTGCTGTAGGAAACCTGATCGCGCTCCGGGAGCGACATGGTTACGCCCAGCGCGTTCCCGCGGGGGATGATGGTAATTTTGTGAAGCGGATCCGAATGAGGACAAAGTAAGTTCATCATCGCGTGTCCGGCTTCGTGGTATGCCGTGTGACGTTTTTCGTCTTCGGTCATGAGAAGCGTTTTGCGTTCGGCACCCATGGAAAGTTTATCGCGCGCTTCCTCAAAGTCGAGCATGGAAACTTCTTTGTTGTCAAAGCGCGCCGCGAGGAGTGCAGCTTCGTTAATCAGGTTTTCAAGGTCGGCACCGGCAAGCCCGGGCGTGGATTGAGCGATGGCCTTGACTTCCACATCGGGAGAAAGCGGAACTTTTCGTTTGTTCAAGTGTACCCGGAGGATTTCTTCGCGCCCGCGAATGTCGGGGAGCCCGACCATAATTTGTCTGTCAAAACGCCCCGGGCGGAGAAGCGCTTTATCGAGCACATCCGGACGGTTTGTGGCGGCAATCAGAATCACGCCTTCATTGGCGGAGAATCCGTCCATTTCCACGAGAAGCTGATTCAGCGTCTGCTCGCGTTCATCGTGTCCGCCGCCGAGTCCGGCACCGCGCTGGCGGCCGACGGCATCGATTTCATCGATGAAGAGAATGCACGGCGCATTTCTTTTTCCGTTTTCGAAAAGATCGCGCACGCGGGAAGCGCCCACGCCCACAAACATTTCCACAAAGTCCGAACCGGACATGCTGAAGAAAGAAACTCCGGCTTCCCCTGCAACGGCGCGCGCGAGAAGCGTTTTTCCGGTGCCCGGAGGGCCGATGAGGAGCGCGCCTTTCGGAATGCGGCCGCCGAGAGCATCAAATTTTTTCGGGTCTTTCAAAAATTGAACGATTTCTTCCAAATCCTGCTTGGCTTCGTCACAGCCGGCCACATCTTTAAACGTGGTCTTTTTGCCGTCGGCGAGAGGGCGCGCCTTGCTTTTCCCGAAGGAGAAAACATTTTTTCCGCCGCCGCCGGCCTGTCTCGACATGATAAACCAGAAAAAGAGGATAATCAGAATTGCGGGGAGAAAGGCAAAAATATGATCAAGCCAGGACGGTGCCTCATGAATTACTTTCACATTGATCTTTTTCCGGGCTTCCCAACCGGAAATTTCTTCGGAAGAAACATCGAGAATCTGACTCGTAAACGCCACCTGATTTTCGCTTACGGAATCGGTGCGCGTTAAACGCGAGAAAAGAGGATTGGGGCGTTTTGCTTCCGATTTTTCAGCGGCAGTCATGGCGCGCTTGCCGTTCACAAGAATCCCGTCGGGAACTTTTTGCAATGAAAGTTCTTCGATAACCGAAGTGGAATCGTTCATCATCGTGAGAAATTCGGTGCGTGTCAATTCTTTGGAATTTTCGTTCGAATAAAAATTGGCGAAAAAGAAGAAAACGATGAAAATCATCAAAATGATGAGCAGATTTTTAGGAAAGGGGGAGGCCGGCTTTGCCTTAGTCATTGGAATCCTTTGTTTCAGAACAATCTTGTTTGAGTTTTAAAAACGGGTCGGCGCGAACCACACCGGGAATCCAGCAAACAAAGGAATTTTTAACCAGTAAAGGAAGCGAGCGGCGCACCCATCGGGGAATGCCATGCTCTTGCAGCCATTTGGTTAATTTCCGATGCAAGCACCCGGAACCCGGCGGAGAAAAACGATCTCCGTTCCGGAAATAGCGCCATTCACCGAGAAAACTCAAATTCTCGACAAAATAATACAAATTATCGCGATGCCGAAGTTGCCGTTTGTCATAAAACCAGAGGGTATCATGAGATTTTTCGACACGATGATTTTGAGTGTTCCACTTTGCCGGTTGAAATGGATGCGCGAATGTTTCCAGCGGAAAGCGGAACCCTTTTTCCGCAAGCCAGAGCCTCAAAAGTTCGGCGCCACCTGCCCCGAGCGGCGCTAAAATGTGTTCCAGTTTTTTTTGCGAAAGCGCGAGCACATTCCGGTAAGGAGCGTAACGCCCGGGGAACGGCCATTGTGAAGGAGGCAGGAGCGCGGGAGAAAAAAGAGAATCTGCGGAATGGAGAAGGCGCGGCGTTACTTTCTGTGCAAGGGTGGCTATTTGCGAAAGTGTTGCGGAAATTTCCGGATTTCCGTTTTCCAAATAGGGAAGAAGCCGGAGGCGGATGAAATTTCTTTTGTATGTAGTTTCCCGGTTGGTGGAATCTTCGCGCCATTTGAGGTTTTGGCGGCAGGCGTAATTTAAAAGGTCTTTTTTGGAAATAAAAAGCAACGGGCGGAAGACTTTGTCCTTACGGTCGGGCAAAATGCCCTGCAAACCCTGAAGGGAAGTGCCGCGGAGCATGCGCATACAAAGGGTTTCCGCCTGATCGTTTGCGTGATGGGCGGTAAAAACTGCTTCCAGATTTTCCTCTTTTAAGATTTCCCGGAAAATCCGGTAACGTAAATCCCGCACCTCGCTTTCAAAGTTTCCGGCGGCGAGAATCGGCAAGCCGTCTATTTTTTTGAGAATAAACGCAAGCCCGTATTGCCGCGCAAGTTCCTCCGCAAAATGTGCATCGCCATCGGCTTCTTTTCCGCGGATACCGTGATGAACGTGGCAGACGACAATTTGAGATAGCTTTAATTTTTCGGCATGGGAAGCACACCAGTGGAGCAGACAAACCGAATCCAACCCGCCCGAAACGGCGAGAAGTACGCGGGAATAAGGGAGCGTTACCCTTTGTTGAAAAAGCAACTCCGGGCTCCTGTATGGCACGCCGCCTGGGCTCCGCGCATCCGGACTTTAAAAAGGAGCGTATCGAAGTCGCAATCGGCGGCGAGTTCCACGACTTCCATCACATTGCCGCTGGTTTCGCCTTTGTGCCAAAATTCATTCCGGCTTCGGCTCCAAAAAATCATTTCTCCGCAAGCGAGAGTGCGTTTTAAGGCTTCTTCGTTCATCCAGGCCATCATCAAAACATCCGCGCGGTCGGCATCCTGGACAATGGCAGGGATCAACCCCTCGGCGTTATAGCGGAGCGAAGGTAAAAAGGCGGGTATGTTCATTTTACCTCCGGATTTGTCCGTTTCCGCGAACGATCCATTTGTAACTGCAAAGCGATTCTATTCCCATGGGGCCGCGGGCATGGAGTTTGTCTGTGGAAATACCGACTTCGGCACCGAGCCCGTATTCGCCGCCGTCGGCAAAACGCGTACTGGCGTTAATCATCACGCTCGAAGAATCCACATGCTGCACAAAGTAATTTTGTACGGTGGTATCTTCCGCAAGAATCGCCTCCGTATGCCGGCTGCTGTATTTTTCAATATGATCGCAGGCTTCTTCCGCGCCGTTCACAAAGCGAATGCTGAGTTTCAAGTCCAGGTATTCGGTACGGTAATGAGACATGTCTTCGATTTTACGGACATTCTCAATTCGGGAACAAACTTCCGCATCGCCGAAGAATTGCACGCCTTTTTGTACGAGAGGAGAGAGAAAATCCCGGATGACGGCATCGTCAATCGCGCGGTCGATGAGAAGCGTTTCCATGGTGTTGCACACGCTCGGGCGCTGCACTTTTGCATTTTCGAGAATCGGGCCGACTTCCGAAAAATTTGCACTTTTGTCCACATAAATATGGCAGATGCCGTTGAAATGCTTGATAACCGGAATCCGGCTCTGTTCCACGACCGCACGAATCAAACCTTCGCCGCCGCGGGGAATCACCAGGTCAATTTCTTCGTTCTTTTGAAGCAGGAGGCGCATCAGTTCGCGATCCGGCGTACGCACCAGCTGAACGGCATCTTCATGCACGCCGCCGATTTGGAGTGCTTCGCGGAAAAGTGTCGTTAAATATTTGGAAGAAGCGAGTGATTCTTTTCCGCCGCGGAGAATCACCGCATTTCCGGCTTTAAAACAGAGGGCGGCGCCGTCGATCGTCACGTTCGGGCGGCTTTCGTAAATGAAAAAAATGGCACCGATCGGGACGGAAACGCGGGAAATGTCCAGCCCGTTTTTGAGGGTTCTTTTTTCCAAAACATGATTGAGCGGGTCGGCGAACGCGGCGATTTCTTCCACGCCTTTTGCCATCGCTTCGATACGTGCCGGATTCAGGGTGAGCCGGTCCACCATCGCGGGGGAAAGGTTTCCTTCGGCGGCTTCCACATCCTGTGCATTTGCTGCCAGAATTTCGTGAAGGCGTTCCCGCAAAAGTTTGGCGACGCGGAATAAAACCTGATTGCGCGCCTCGGCGGAAAGGATTCTCACGAATTGTGAGGCTTTGCGTGCATTCCCGGCAAGTAAATTTGCATATTCTTGAATTGATAAATTTTCACTCATACTCGAAAAAAAATTAGCAAAGGGCTTCTCTAAAAATGGCGTAATGTTCACGAAAAACGGGAGTATTGGCGAGATACCTTAGGCTTCGTTGGGTTTGGGGTATGGCAGATGGGGGTAGAGAAGAATACGGATATGGGATTCAATTACGAATTACGAAATGAATTCGTGATTCGTAATAGGCTTGCAATACCAAAGGTTACCCCGTAATTGATTCGTCAGTGCTATTCGCACTTTCTCACCCCTGCGGGGCTCCTTGCTACCGCTGTGGAGTCCTAAATGCTCTCAATGGTTGCATTTAGAGTCTATCCGTAAATTATATTTACATTATGGAACGTATAAAAAAAGAGAAAAAAAGTAAGCAGTCCTGGTTAATCTCGGATGCCTTCTGGGAAAAAGTAGCTCCTCTGT
>QMCE01000588.1_pt1 | contig 30250 bp, 29 predicted proteins | sample 1821851 | NCBI WGS metagenome assembly QMCE01 (sample SAMN09453174, study PRJNA476694) | Termite gut metagenome, whole genome shotgun sequencing project. | isolation source: worker | host: Odontotermes sp. | place: South Africa:Pretoria | collected 2016-01-28 | reverse complement strand
CAACCCCATGCGCTTTGTCCTTTGCAATGAATTGGGCCGTCCCCTTGATCCAAAGTATTTTGAGGATTGGTTCATCAAGTTCGTGAAGGATGCCGGTCTGGAGCCGGCCAATATTCACGCGACGCGCCATACCTTCGCAACAAAGGCCCTGCAAAAGACACAGGACATAAATTCCGTGTCAGATATCTTGGGCCATGCCCTGCCGTCCACCACGCTGAATATGTACGGGCATACGTTTGATGACCGCAAGAAAAAAATCATGGGTATTTGGTTTCGGTGGGTTTTCCGTACACGGAGTACCTTACGCCCGAACAGAGGGCGTCCACACCGAAACCAACATCACAGCACCGAAACGCGAGAGTAAAAGAAGAAGTGACTTAAACCGCATGTTCAAGCCACTTTTTGGTTGCGGAGGGAGGACTTGAACCTCCGACCTTCGGGTTATGAGCCCGACGAGCTACCAACTGCTCCACTCCGCGATATTCGTTTGTAAACCTAAGTTGATGGGTTATGAGCCCGACGAGCTACCAACTGCTCCACTCCGCGATATGTTGCGTGTCGGATATTATATTACCACAACAAAAAGGCATTGTCAAGGGTTTTTTGCACTTGCCATTTCTTGTGATTTCTTTGCCGCATGCGGCTTTTCTTTGCTAAAGAGCAGTTTGTTCAAGAGACTATAGAGCTGTGCGCTGTCAATGGGTTTGGCTATGTGTCCGTTCATTCCGTGTGCCATGGATTTTTTCATGTCCTCGTCAAATGCGTTGGCTGTCATTGCAACGATCGGTACACTTGCGGCGTCGGGCCTTGACGCATTCCTGCGAATCCGTCGCGTGGCGGTAAGGCCGTCCATCACCGGCATTTGGATATCCATGAGAACAACGTCGTAATACCGCTCTCGAGAGGAAAAGAATTTTTCCACGGCATCTTCGCCGTTTACGGCGACGTCTATTGCAAGACCGGCTTCCTCCAGAATATATTTGGCAATCTCCGTGTTAATCTCGTTGTCTTCGACTAACAGCGCTCTTTTGCCCGCAAAAAAGCCGGTGTAGTCTTTCATTGCGCCGGACGCTTCCTTCTGGCGCGGCGCTTCGGCTTCCGCCAAAGGCAACCGAAGAAGGAAAGAAAACTCCGAACCCTCGCCCGGACGGCTGTTAAGCTTGATCTTGCTGTCCATGGCCGCGATTATATTCGCGCTTATCGCGAGACCCAGGCCGGTTCCCTTGCGCCTTTGCGCCGAGGTGCTGGAACGCGCCTGCTCGAACGCATTAAAAATATGTGAATGATCCTCCTGACTGATCCCCATACCGGTATCAGCAACAGAGAACAAAAAGTTACCAAAAGCTTCCGCGCCGTCCTCGGTTTCGGTTTCGGAGATCGTCAGTGCAATCGCACCGCCCTCGTCGGTGAACTTGACGGCGTTACCCAAAAGGTTCAATAACACCTGGCGCAGCCGATAGTCATCGCCGAATACGCGGTCGTGGCGTACCCCGCTCAAATCGGTCCTAAAAACAACGCCTCCGCTCTCGATAGCCGGGCGCATCAGAGCTTCCACGCCGGCGGCAAATTCCGAAAGCGAAAAATCCCGGTTTTCGAGAGCGAGCTTGCCGCTTTCTATTCGGGACATCTCCAATACGTCGTTGATAAGCGCCAGCAAATGCCTTGAAGACAGATCGATCTTTTCAAGGCAGTCACCAAGCCTGTCACGGTCGTCCAGGTTTTTTTTCGCGACCTCGGTCATGCCGATGATTGCGTTCATGGGCGTGCGAATCTCGTGCGAGATTCTGGAAAGGAACTCGCTTTTTGCGCGGCTGGCCGAGTTCGATTTTTCTATGCTCCTGTGCGCCGCGATGATTTTGGTGATCTCGTAAAGGCTGAACAACTCGGAGTCCGACCACGTCCTATTTGGGTCGGAAGATTTAAATACCGCCCTGCCGGTGGGGACGCCGTTTTCATACATCCCGCAGCAGTATGCGCTGAAGCTTTCCCCCGGCAGGACGCAAAGAAGCCGTAGAACGCTTTCTTCGCTGTTTTTATGGCTTTCGCTGTCAAAGACCATAGCCCCGTTTTCGCCCAGCATATCGTCAAAAACAAAGACGGTGCTGCGGGGGACCTTTTCTATTCCCTCGGGCCATGGGACGCACTCGCCGCGGCTCCACTGAAACGCCACCTGAGTCGTGATAAAATCAGGGTCAAACGAGAATATGACGATCTGACTGAACGAAAAAAGCTTTCCCAACACTCCAAGCAGGATACGAACGGCGCTTAGCATGTCCGAAGTGTTCTCCAAAAGCTCTAGCGCAAAGCTAACGACAGTTTCTCTTGAAACGTCAAGCAAGACGTTAACCGGCCGTTCCCTTAGAACCGGTGACGCCGCGTCCGGCGTTTCTTCAGCGAAAATGACCGTCTCGCCGGCAGATTTGCCGGCCAACAGGGCGGCCGTGTACGCATTGTTGAAGACTGCGTCAAAACGCTCGGAGTCGTTGCCCGCCGCAATACCGGCTTTCATGCTTATACGCAGGTCGGCGTTTTCTCCGGAATACAGCTCGGGCAACCGCGAGAATAACGCCGTAATCGCGTCTTTTATCAAAACTTTGTCAGCCGTCGGGAAATAGAGTAGAAGCTCGTCGTTGCAAAACCGCACGGCGATGCAGCTTTCCGGCATAACGTCCGCAAGCAGGCGGCAGAATTCCATGAGGACCACGCCGGCGAAGACCCGGCCGTAATACGCCTCAAACTCGTCGAGATTGCCAATTATGATAATTCCCAACGAAAATTCGTCCCCGGAGCCGTCCGCGCGCGTCATGTCCCGCAAAAGCTTCACTCCGTACTCGCGGTCATAAAGCCTGGTGGTGGAGTCGCGCCGCGAATGCTCTAGACTGGTGAATTCACGCAGTTTTTCGGCGGTTATCTCACTTGCTGTCCAGATAATCTTAAGCACGCTTCCACCGTCGTCCAGAATATGCGAGGCTTTGAATAAAAACCAGTAATATCCCTGCTCGGGAGTACTGTCTATGTACGGAAAGAAAGAGGCCTGCACACGAAGCTCAAGCGGGTCGGTAAATCTTGTGCCGAGGAAAGAGATTAGATGCCTGAGATCGTCGGGATGACAAAATACGCCCGACATGAGTTCGACCATGAAGTCGTGTATCACGTTCAGACATAGCTCGGATTTTCCGTTTTCCCAGGTAAAATAGTACAGCATCAGGCTGTCCTGCTCGACGTCGTACTCCATGAATGTGTCGGCCGCGCTTTCGAGCGCGACGAGATAACGCTCCCTTTCCTCGCGGAGAAGGGATTCGGCCTGGATGCGTTTTTCACGTATTTCGTTGATCGTAGCGCTCAGCAAAGCAATCTCGTAAGTGGAAGCCTGCGGTATTTCTATAGGCTCTTCAAAGCCGCTCTTTGTTATCTGTTCGGCAATCGACATCAGCGGGCTTGAAAAGAACCGTATAATTAAAGCAAGCAAAGCGCCGCCTATCACTATCGACACCACAGCGCTGTAGGCGATATCGCGCGCTACGCCCGCCGAAAACGAAATCGTCTCGTTGGCGAACAGCACGACGCCGAAAAGCACAGCTTGTAGGATCATGACAACGATAACCGGAATTAAGATTTTTATAAAAATAGAGTTTCTCTTTAACATGTCGCCGCCTCCCGGGTAACCACTGAAATTATACCACATAAAGAGGGACATGAAAAGAGAAATTATGCAAATATAACAAAGTTAAATTATAAAATTTTACGCGGGCTAACTGACCACGTTTACCGGTTCGCCGGCTATGTACGCCTTTAGATTGCTGACTGCCAGATCCATCAGCCTTTTTCGGCTTTCGACGCAGGCGCCCGAAATATGCGGCGTTACAAAGCAGTTTCTGGCTTTCAGCAGCGGATTGTCGGCTTTGATCGGTTCTGCGGAGACGACGTCGATTCCTGCCGCGAACACCTTGCCGCCGTTAAGCGCGTCGCAGAGGTCCTGTTCAACCACCAGAGGACCGCGGCTGTTGTTTATGATGATGACGCCGTCTTTCATCTGCGCAATGCTTTCCTTGTTTATCATGCCTCTTGTGGCGGGCAGCAACGGGCAGTGCAGCGCGATAACGTCAGATGTTGAGTAGATGTCGTCAAGACTCACATACTCGGCTATCTCACGGCCGGAGTCGTTCGGGTACGAGTCAAAGGCGAGCACCTTCATCCCCAGCGCGGCGGCGATCTTGCCGGTGGCCTGGCCTATCCGGCCAAAGCCGATGATCCCCATGGTCTTGTCGGCGAGCTCGATGAGAGGATAGTCCCAGTAGCAGAAGTCCTGCGAGCTTTGCCAGCGGCCTTCGTGTACGGTTTTGTCGTGATGGGCGATATGATGGCAAATTTCCAGCAGCAGCGCTATCGCCGTCTGCCCCACGGCGCTGGTGCCGTAAGTGGGGATATTCGTAACTGTGACGCCGTGCTCTTTCGCCGCCGCAAGGTCTACAACGTCGTAGCCCGTGGCAACAACGCCTACATAGCACAGCCTGGGGCAGGCCTCGAAGACAGCGCGGGTGATTGGCGTCTTGTTCGTGAACACGGCCTCGGCGTCGCCTATTCGCGAAACGGTGAGGCCGAAGTCAGCCTCTGTGCGGTCGTATACCGTGAAGTCGCCAAGCGCCTCAAAGTCCGCCCAGCTAAGATCCCCGGGGTTTTTAGTGTAGCCGTCAAGCATGACAGTTTTCATAATCAGATCTCCTTATTTAAAAACACCCGCCGTCCGCAGACGGCGGGTGTTTTGCCATATACTTACTATTTATTGACTACGTTGACGGGGCTGCCTTCAACAAAACCCTTAAGGTTACCGACGGCGAAATCCATAAGACGCTGGCGGCTCTCCTTGGGAGCCCAGCTGATATGCGGCGTGATAAAGCAATTCTTGGCCTTAAGCAGCGGGTTGTCCCCCTTGATAGGCTCTGAGGAAACGACGTCAAGCCCGGCGGCGGCGACCTTGCCGCTGTTAAGCGCGTCGCAGAGATCCTGCTCGACCACCAGCGGGCCGCGGCTGTTGTTGATGATTATGACGCCGTCTTTCATCTTCGCGATGCTGTCCTTGTTGACGATGCCCTGAGTGGAGGGGAACAGCGGGCAGTGCAACGCGATCACGTCGGAGCTTGCGAAAAGCTCGTCCAGTGATACATATTCGGCGATAGCCCTGCCGGCGTCGCTCTGGAACTCGTCGTATGCGATGACATTCATGTCCATGGCCTTGGCGATCTTACCGGTGACCTGACCGATCCTGCCGAAGCCGATTATACCGATAGTCTTGCCCGCTAGCTCGATAAGCGGGTAATCCCAGAAGCAGAAGTCGGGGCAGCTCTCCCAGCGGCCTTGAGCCACGGCCTCGCTGTGGTGGCCGATGTGATGGCAGATCTCAAGCAGCAGCGCTATAGCGAACTGCCCCACAGCCGCCGTACCGTAGGCGGGGATATTCGTGACGACAATACCCTTGGCCTTGGCGGCGTCGGTGTCGACCACGTTGTAGCCTGTGGCCAGCACGCCGACGAACTTCATGTTCGGGGCTTTGTCTATAATGGATTTTGTCAGGGGAGTCTTGTTGGTGTATACAGCCTCGGCGTCGCCGATCCTCTTTAATATCTCGGCCTCGTCATTGAGTGGGGTGCGGTCATAGACCGTGAGCTCGCCAAAGGCCTCTATGCCGGCCCAGCTGAGGTCGCCGGGGTTTTCGGTGTAGCCGTCAAGGATAACTATCTTCATGGGTCGCTCCTTTTACTGATTATTTTGAATCCAATAGCAGACATTACCCACTAAAGCGGGAACAGTGCTATTTCAGTCAATGAATGTTTTGGCCGTTGGAATTGTCCGTACGGACTATTCCAACAAAGCCCAAGCCCTGTTCAGCACGCGCTTGGCGCCGGCAACGACGGCGTCGGGGTCCTCGTCCTTCCAGGGCTTGACTTCAAACGAAAGCACCAGCGGGTTCGCGGGGTTCATAAAGCCTTCGGCCTTGAGCACGCGCAAGAATTCCAAAAGCTCGGGCGTGTCGTTGGAGCCGTTGGGGAAGCCGAAGCGCTGGTGCTGGTCGCCGTAGCCCTCTGCGTTTTTGTCCTTGCAGACGGTGTTTCCTATATGAAGATGTGTGATATACGGGCGCAGTGTGCGCACCACGAATTCCGGGGTCTCGTAGGTCATGGGTATGTGCGAAAGATCGATCATAAGCCCGAAATTGTCGAACTCGGTGCGCATGTCGGCCGCGAATTTGGCGGCATAGGGCGCGGGGCCGATAAGCGACGCTTTTTCGATGTCGTAATCAAACACCTCGAGCTCAACCATCATGCCCTTGGTCTTGGCGTAGGCGCAAAGGTTTTTAGTGGTTTTGAGAAGCTGAGCATAGGCCAAGTCTTTTGTTTCGGGCTGCCATTTGCCGGAGAGAAAGGCAATACCCTTTGAGCCGATCTGCTCGGCCTCGTCTATCGCCTCCATAAGCGAGGCCTCGGCCTTTTTGCGCTCTTCCTCGTCTGTGTGGTTGGCGTTCATTCCCGTGGTCAAAAGCCTGGGTTGCGCGCCGTAGCAGACAGTCATGTGGGCTTCATCAAGCAGCCGGGCGACCTTGCCGCGGGTTTCGGCGTCCTTTATCCAAGTGAGCTCGATCGCGTCGAAATAGTCATCGTAGGCGACCTTCTTCACGAGCTCCAGCGTGTCCGGCGCTTCGCCCTTGAGCATGGTTGGGTACGCCATGAACGCGATGAGTCCGACATTGAAATACTTGTGGATGGATTCTTTCATATTTTGCGCTCCTTTTACGCTTAATTATGCGTTTCTTATTTCTTCCGGAAACAGCTCCTCGTCGCTGGGGATGATCGCCGGCAGCGGCTTGGAGACCACAGTGTAATTGACTATGTCGCGCCAGGTAAGGTTGTTGCTGGTGCTGTTATGCCCCCAGGTGGAGCAGCCAAGCGACATTGTGCAGGGCAGACCGTTGAACCACGCGCCGCTGTTGCCCAGCGCCTGCGGCTGGTTGACGAGTATGCGGCTGACCTTAAGGCGCAGAGCCATCTTTTCGATATTCTCTTCGCTGGTGGTGTGTATTCCGCTGGAGTGGCCCTTGCCCTGATACTCGATTATCGCCTCCATTTTGTCAAGCCCGTCGTCAATGCTTTGTGCCTTTACCAGAGTGGTGACCACGCTGAGCTTTTCTCCGGTGAAAGGGAATTCACGGCCAATGCCGTCGTTTTCTTCCACAACGATGAACTTGCGGTCTGCGGGGATATCTATGCCCGCAAGCTCCGCAATCTTGCCGATATTGGCGGCGGGAACCTCGCGGTTGAGAGCGAGCTTTTCGGGCCATTCGGGCCAGATAGCCTTTTGAAGCTTGGCTTTGTCCTCGCTGCCGCCCTTTATGATATACGCGCCCGCTTTTTCAAAGGCCGCGACAAGATTGTCGTAAATATCCGCGTGAGCTACTACGCTGTTTTCGGAGGAACAGCTGGAGGCGTTGTCAAAGGTCTTGGAGCGCATGACCTTGTCGGCGACCTCGTCCACATCCGCCGTGACGTCCACAAAGGTGGTGGCGTTGCCGGTGCCGACGCCGATAGTCGGAGTACCGCTGGAGTACGCCACGCGCACCATGGGTGTGCCGCCGGTGGCGACGACGAAGTCCACCTGCTTCATCAGCTCGTTCGAGGTCTCTACCGAGACCATTTCGGGCTCTATGCAGATGACGAGATCCTCGGGCGCGCCGTACTTTTTAAGAACCGAGCGGATATAGTCCACCACGAAATAGCAGGTCTTGCGGCCCTTGGGATGTGGGGCCATGATGAGCGCGTTGCGGCTTTTAAGCGCCCAAAGCGCTTTTACTATTGGCGTGGCCTCGCCGTTGGTTATCGGGATAAGCGCGCCGATAACTCCCATGGGCTTTATGTATTTGACAAGCTGCTTCTCGGAGTCGGTCTCGACTATTCCAACGGAAATGTCGTTTTTCATGTCGCGGTAGACGCCCTTGGCCTTGTTGGCGATCTTATTGAACTTGTGCTCCACGACGCCCATCTTGGACTCTTCAACGAGCATCTCGGCGGCCTCGCGGCGAAAGCTCTCTTTGCAGGCCTGCCAGGCCAGAGCGGCGGTTAGCTCGTCAACGCGCTTTTGATCATGCTTTTCGGCCACTTCCTGAGCGGCCTTGGCGCGCTTGACTAATCCTGCTATATATTCCTTAGCTTCCATTATGTATTCTCCTTATAAATTATTAAATATATTTTAGTCTTTTTTCAAAAACTGCGCCGGGATTTTATACAGCCCGCCGGACCACTCGACTATTTCGTCAAAGTTCTTGGCGGCAAGGCGGTCGCGGGTGGCTTTCGCGGGGTCGATCCCCAAGTCCTCGGCAAAGGCGACCTTGCCCTCCTTGCGGAGCTTGTCGATCTCGGCCTTTGTTATATTCTGGCCCACGGGCGTGTCCCCCGCCACGGCCGCGATAAGCTTTTTGCGCTCTTCAAGGTCGTTGGCCATATAGACGTAGGAGAGACCGATCTCGGTGATAAGATGCGTGACGTCCTCTCCGTGGATCATCACGGCAGGCTCGGTAAAGCCGGCCTTGCGGCTGACGTCTACGGCGTCCAGCTCCTCCACAAAGAACGGTATGCCCTTTGAGGATTTGGTCCTGAGCATTTGGGTGACGAGCTTGCGGCCTTTGGCCATGGGGTCCGCGGGGTTGGTTATCATGGAGTTCCAGGCGGTACTGGAGTGGCGGCGTCCATGCGGGTTGCTGCCCATGTTGGGCGCGCCGCCAAAGCCTGTGATCCTGCCCTTTGTCACGGTGGAGGAATTGCCCACGGCGTCCATCTGCAAGGTGGAGCCGGTGAACATGTCTATTCCGTACAGGCCCGCCATCTGGCAGTAGCAGCGGTTTGAGCGAAGGCTGCCGTCGGGCCCCACAAAGAATATATCGGGCCTTGCGGCCACGTAGTCGACCATTCCGACCTCGCTGCCAAAGGAGTGAACGCGCTTCACCCAGCCGGATTCGATCGCGGGGATCATCGCGGGGATGGGATTCGCGGCCCAGTACTGGCAGATTTTGCCTTTAAGCCCAAGCTCCTCGCCGTAGGTGGGGAGCAGAAGCTCGATAGCGGCGGAGGCAAAGCCAATTCCATGGTTCATGCGGTTGACCAGATGCTTGCCGTACACGCCCTTAAGCGCGATCATGGCCATGAGTACGTGCTCGTCCTTGATGATAGCGGGGTCGCGGGTCATGAGCGGTTCGATCATGCAGGGCTCGTCGGCTTCGACCACATAGTCCACCCAATCGGCGGGGATGTCTATGCGCGGGATGCTGTCGCGTATTTCGTCCACCTGCACCACGACTATTCCGTCCTTGAACGCGGCTGCTTCGACCAGGGTGGGGGTTTCCTCGGTGTTGTTGCCCGTGTAGAGGTTGCCGTCGCGGTCGGCGTACTGCGCCACCACCAGGGCCACATTGGGCGTGAGGTCTGTGAAATATCGGCTGAAGAGTTCAAGATAGGTGTGTATCGCGCCCACCTTGACCGTTCCTGACTCGATCATCTCGTATATACGTTTAGAGGAATTGCCCGCGAAGGAAAAATCGATCTCGTTTGCTATTCCAAGCTCAAAGATATCCAGATGCTCCTTCATCTGCGGGGCGGACATGACGATATGCAGGCCGTTCACCCTTTTCGGGTCAACCTTGCACAGTGATTTTGCCAAAAAAGCCGCCTGCTTTTGGTTGTCGCCCTCCATGGCCACGATGTCACCGGGGCTTATTACGCACTCCAACAGTTCCACTATCTTATCCTGGGGAACAATTTTTGTCTTGGTGACTCTGTCGGCGGCCTCTTTTTTCGCTTGCTTGGCGCGTCTGCCGGAGTCCCAGATCCTGTCTGTCTGTTTTGCCATAGTCATCTTCCTCTCTATATATAAAATTCAGAATGAGACGCAGAAAAAAATGGAATAAATAATTGTGAAACTCTTGTAACAATTTAGTATTGATGCTAGAATTAAGTTGCTCGCGACGTGGCAGCTTCTATAAAAAAAAATTATATCATTATACTGGGGAAGGCGAAAGGATATGACGCTCGTACAGCTACAGTACCTGCAGGCGGTATGCAAGCACAGCAATATCACCAAAGCCGCGACCGAGCTGCATATCACGCAGCCGTCGATCTCGAAAGCGCTAAAAGATCTTGAGGAGGAATTCGGGATCAGGCTATTTTACCGCCTCAGCAAGGGACTTTCCCTCACCGAGGAGGGCAGGCTGTTCCTTGAAAAGGCGGACCGCATACTCGCGACCGTAAGCTCGCTGGAACGTGAGATGCGCGACCTTGGAAACAAGAAAAAAGAGATCACCATCGGGATCCCGCCTATGATTGGGACAATAATCTTCCCGGATATATACAGCAGCTTTCACAAGCTTTATCCGGACGTCCGCCTCTCGATACTGGAATACGGCTCGCTTCACACGCGCCGCCTTGTTGCGGGAGGAACGCTTGACGCCGCTATTGTCGCGTTTGACAAGCGGAGCGACATAGATTTTGAATATGTCAAAATAATGGAGACCGAGACGCTCTACTGCGTCTCCATGAAAAATCCGCTTTCAAAAAGAGATTCTATAAATATAGAGACTCTGCGCGGCGAGCCGTTGGTATTGTTCAAAGAGGATTCGTACCAGTCGAACGTGACTAAAGAGCTATTCAGGGGCATAGGGGCTGAGCCTAATGTAATTCTTTACTCCAGCCAGCTTCATACGATAAGAGAGCTGGTGATGCGCAATATCGCCTCCTCGGTGCTTTTTCGCGGAGTGACCTCGCCAAACGGGGGCATCAAAGAGATACCATTTGAAAACCCCATCATAACCGAGATCCATCTGATATGGAACCGCGACAAACACCTGTACAGCAACCTCGCAAAGCTTATCGACTTTACCAGACAGTACAGGTACGGCAGCGGCTGACGGGGTGCGCGGGCAAAGCCGTCCAAGTTAAGTATAACGTTTGGACGGCGGTTTGTAAAATCAATTTTCATTATCATGCCATAGTTTTTGTTTATATGACATAAACATTTGTTATTGACAAAAAGGATTATTTTTTGTATTTTATATATAAATAATTTGAAAACATTTCCTTAATTTTCTTTAATTTTCTGAACATGTTGTTATTATAGCAACAAACGGCTTACGGGAAGCGCACAGGCCAAAGGGTGGGTAAGAAAGGAGGCTGCAATCTGCTCACCGTATTCCTAAATCTTTCTGGCATACCCTTGCCGCTCCCCGCGAAACTTGTTTGGCAATAAAACATTCTTTGAGGAGGCGCGTTATGTCAACAGCATACATACTCATAGCATTTTTGGCATGCATAGTTTTGATGATCGTCCTGATTTCCAAGGCGAAGATGCACGCGGTTACGGCGTTGTTTCTCGCGACGATCCTTCTGGCTATCCTTATCGGCGTAGATTTGGCTACAATAGAGGGCAGTGTAAACAAGGGCTTTGCAGACACGATCAAGAGTATTGCTGTTATAATCTGGCTTGGCTGTCTGCTCGGCAAGGTACTTGAGGAAACGGGCGCGGCCCAGGCGATTACCATGGCGATAATAAAACTTGTCGGAAAGAAAAACGTCATCTGGGCGATAGGTATAAGCGGCTTTATCCTCGGGATTCCGATCTTTTCGGATACGGTGACGATATTGCTTATCCCGATCGTGTCAAACCTCGCGGTCGAGACCGGCGCCAGCATGATGGCCTACGGCTCGTCTCTTGCTGTCGGCGCGCAGATTACGCACGCTATCGTGGCCCCGACGCCGGGTCCCGTCGCCGCCGCCGCCCTTCTGGGCGTTCCGCTTGGCGTCGCGATCCCCTGGGGTATCGTGGTCTCTATTCCCGGAGTTATCGCCTCTACTCTGTGGGCGAAATTCTTCTGCAAAGAAATGGTCCTTCCCAAACAGGAATACCTTGACGCGCACAAGGTCGAGAAAAAACTGCCCGGCACCTTTATGGCGTTCTTGCCGATAATACTCCCACTGGTGCTGATCGTCGCTAACAATATCGTGGGCCTTGTCGCGGCTGACGGATTCTTTAAATCCTTTATGGCGTTCATTGGCTCTCCGATGGCTGCGCTGTTCACGGGCTGCATAATGGCGGTTATTATGACCGGTCCCAAGTGGAAGAGCAAGGAAGTCCTCAACGACTGGTGCGAGCTTTCACTTCGCGACGCGGCCATGCCGGTGTTCGTAACCGGTATGGGAGGCGCGCTTGCCCTGTTCATCAAGGACGCCGGCATTGCCGAAGGCATAGCGGAAGCCATTGTTGGCATGAGCATTCCGGGTATCGTCGTACCTATAGTCATCTCGGTCCTCGTCCATGTCATTACAGGCTCCACCACGCTTGCGGTCATGACTGCCGGCGGTCTTGTGCAGCCCATGCTGAGTATTCTGGGACTCTCGCCCCTCGCGGCGTTTTTGGCCTGCACCTCCGCCGGTATGATGTTCAAGCACGGCAACTCCAGCGCGTTCTGGGTTGCCACCAGCCTTTCCAACATGAGCTTCACACAGGGCCTTAAGGGTGTGGGCGGCGGCTGTACCGCGGCCAGCATAGCGTGCTGCGCCACCACCATGATACTCAACGCGGTGGGCGTTATTTAAGCGAGCTTTTGAAAGGGTATCCAATACCCTGATTACGGATTATAATCTCCGCTCTGTTTTTGCAGGGCGGGGATTTTTTTATTTGCAAGTATAAAAAGGTACAACCCTTAATATCCTTTATCAAGAGCCTTGTCCATCAAGGCGAAGAAACAAGGCAAGGGGTTTGCAAATGGATGCAAGGGCTTCCGCAAAACGGTTTGATCAGGCGGTCTCCTGCCTTTCCCCAAGAATCTGCGAGCGGCTTGTGGCACTCAAGGAGGAGGAGAAAGCCGGGACGTTCGAAGTCAGGCTGAGGGTGATGCGTCCGGTCATGCTGACGTCGGCGGACGGGTCGTGGTTTTTAGACGGCGCCTCAAAGCTCCGCGGCGTCCCATCCGGGGGATATACCGTTACGCCCGGCGACATCGCGGACTGTGTGGCCCACCTGTGCGGGCATTCGCTGCACACACACCAGCACGAGTTTTTAGGCGGGTTTATATCGCTTTTGGGCGGACACCGCGCCGGGGTCTGCGGCACGGCTGTAACAAGGGACGGCGTTGGCGGTCAGATGACGGCGGTGCGGGAGATAACCTCGATAAACCTGCGTGTCGCGCGCGAGGTGCGAGGTTCAGCGGACGCCATAGTAGAAACTATCCTGAAAGAGCGGCTTTGCAGCCTTCTGATAGCCGGTCCGCCTGCGAGCGGAAAAACGACCATTTTGCGCGATCTGGCGCGGCAGATTGCGAGTGGGAACACCGGAGAGTACGTAAAGGTGGCGGTCGTAGACGAGCGCGGGGAGCTGGGCGCGGTGGTCGACGGCGTGCCGCAAAACGACATGGGCTACTCCTGTGACATACTCAGCGGCTACCCGAAGGCGCAGGGGATATTGTCGGCGGTGCGCACGCTTTCCCCGCGCGTGGTCATATGCGATGAAATCGGCGGCGCGGAAGAGGCTGCGGGAATAATCGACAGCCTTAACGCCGGTGTAAAGGTGATCGCGTCGGCTCACGCGGGCAGCTTCAGCGAGCTTTTAAGGCGGCCCGCGCTGGTGCGCCTGCTTGAAAGCGGCGCGTTCGAAAAGGCCGTCCTGCTGGGCGGGCCGGAGAAGGCGGGAGTCGTCCGCCGTTATGTGGAGGTGGGTGAGCTTCTTGCTAAAACTGTGCGGAATGGGCCTTATCGTACTTTGCGGGTCGCTGGCGGGCTGGAGCATGGGCCGCGACCTTTTGAAAAAGGTGCGTCTTTTGGAGGAGACTATCAGGCTGTACCACTATCTGCACGACAGGCTTAAATACATGCGTCCCAGCGTCGCGGCGCTTATAGGCGCGGCGAACGCCTCCGGAGAGTTTGAGTCCTTGGGGTTTCTCGCGGCGTGCGAAGCGCGGATGCAGGGGGGCAGTCCTTTTGGTGAGAGCTGGCGATGCTCGGTGGGGGGGAGTATCCCGGAGCTGGGAGAGGCTTCCGCGCAAGTTGTTATGGGGCTTGGCGGAGTATTGGGCGCAAGCGACCTAGAAAGCCAGCTTTCGGCAATCGAATACAGTATCTCTGTACTGGATAGCAGGTTGGAAGAGGCGCGGGAGCTCGCCGCCGTCCGAATGAAGCTTTACGGCACGCTGGGTTTGCTGGCTGGTCTGGGGGCTGCGATATTAGTTGCGTAGAGCGACGGGAAAACTTTTCGGGCACAAAAAAAGAGCCGGGCAGAAAGCCGGGAGCGTATTGTGTCCGGCTTCAAGCCGGGGAGGGCAAAACTGTGGAAGTAGATTTTATTTTCAGAATTGCGGCTATAGGAATAATCGTGGCGGTTCTCGACCTCGTACTCAGGAATTCCGGCCGGCAGGACCAGGCAATGATGACGACCCTCGCGGGAATCATCGTCGTCCTGATGATGATGGTCAGCGAGATAAACAACCTCTTCGAGACCGTGAAGAGCGTCTTCGGGCTATACTGATGGTTGCGGAGATAGCGGCTGTGGTGGGGCTGGGCGTAGTTGCGGCGGCGCTCGCGGTGGTGCTTCGGCAGATAAAGCCTGAGTACGCGCTGCTGACCTCACTCGCGGCGGGGGCGTTTATTATATATCAGGTATTTGGTCACCTCATCCCGGTTGTAGCGCAGATAGAGTCGCTGCTTGCGGCGGCGTCCATGCCGGGCGAATACGGCGAAATACTGTTTAAATCTTTAGGTATCTGTATGTTCGCGCAGATAGGCTGCGACGCCTGCCGCGACGCCGGAGAAAGCGCGATAGCCGGCAAGGTCGAGCTCGCGGCGCGTATTTGCGTACTGGGCGTCAGCCTTCCGCTCTTCACGCAGGTGCTCTCGGTCGTGCAGTCGCTGCTGCAGTGACGGAGGTGAGCGGCTTGAGACGCATTATATGCTTGATTTTTGTTCTTCTGCTGGTATGGCCCGCAAGCCCTGCTGCGGCGGGAATGGCGGCCCCCACGGACCCAGCGGAGAGCACGGCCTTCGATCTTGAAGCCCAGCTTGACGCCCTGGGGCGGGACGAGCTTGAGCGTGACGCGCCTGAGGAGGCAAAGGAGCTTCTGCGCGAGGCGGGAGCGGACAAGCTTTCGGTAAGCCAGCTTTTGCAGCTTTCGCCTCAGGATTTTTTCGCGGCGCTCTGGCGAATGCTTGTGGACGAGCTCAAAACGCCGGTGAGGACGCTCGCCGCCGTGACGGGGGTCATCGTGCTCTGTTCGATGGCGGGGGCGTTAAAGACCGACAGAAACGACGATGCTCTTTCACGGACGTTTAATCTGATCGCTGTGTTAAGTGTTATCGCAGCTACAATAACTCCAATAATAGACTGCATTGTAATGACTTCAAAAGCGATAAAGGACACGGCGCTGTTCATGCTGACCTACATACCTGTTTTTTCCGCGGCGCTCGCGGCCTCGGGCGCGCCGGTAACGGGGGCCGCGTACAATATGTTCCTGTTCGCGTCGTGTCAGGTCATCTCGCAGGTATTGGCGAATACTTTGGTGCCGCTGATGGGTGTGTACCTCGCGCTCTGCATAGCGGGTTCGCTTGTACCGGAGCTGGAAACCGCCTCGGCCACCGCCGCGGTAAAATCTGTAGTCACCTGGACGCTGGGCTTCGCGGTCACGGTGTTTACGGCGCTGCTGTCGGTGCAGACAATGGTCTCTGTCTCGGCGGATTCCGTTACGGTCAGGGCTGCGAAATTCGTGATAGGCAGCTTTGTGCCGGTGGTGGGCACCGCGCTTTCGGAGGCGTATAACGCGGCGCAGGGCTGCCTTAAGCTTATAAGGACCTCGGTGGGGGCCTACGGTATTTTAGTGGCGTCGTTTACGTTTTTGCCGCTGATTTTAAGGCTGCTGGTCTGGCAGGCGCTGACCCGCATCGCCACCGTCGCGGGGGATATTCTGGGGGCGCCCAGGGTTTCGGCGCTGCTTAAGGCTTGCTCAAGCGTGCTTGGAATTTTAACGGCGGTGGTCCTGTGCTTCGCGTTGTTCGTGATAGTTTCCACGGCGATGGTGATGTCGGCGGGATTGGCCGCATAGTTGTTGTAAAATAGAGAATAGAGAATGGTAGACGATTGGGCAAAGAGCCTTTCATAAAAACGCAAGAACAAACAAGTATAAAGGGGCAATCTTATGGAAGCTGTCAGGACGTGGGCGTTTTCGGTCTGCGCGGCCATGGCCGTCTGCGGAATCGCCTTGCAGATATTGCCGAAATCAAATCTTTCAAGCGTGTTCAGGCTGGTTGTAAGCGTATTTTTTTTGTGTTGCCTGTTGATGCCGGTGGTCGTAAATTTCCCCACAGAGAGATACCGGCTCGAAGAGTATTCAACACGGGCGGCCGAGGAAAGGGCCGAGGCGCTGAGATCTGTCGCGGAAGAGCAGGCGGCGTTGGAAGCCGACGGGAATCTTGAGAAATTTATCGCCGATAATTTGCGGCAAATGGGAATAAACTACCACGACATAACCATAAACATTAGTGTAAACGGACAAAGCGGCGCCGAGGTTTACGCGGAGATACTGCTTGACAGCGCGCACGAGCCGGAGCACGACAGAATACTTGCTATACTGCGGGCGGCGCTTGAGTCTGAGGTTCGCCTGAATTACGCTTGACGAGAGAGGAAAAAACATGCCGACCCACGAGAAGCTAAAAGAGACCGTGACGCGTCTTTTTACCGGGGAATTGCGGCTCAAGGTACTGGTTGCGTTGGGACTTTTGGGTATGGCGCTGATACTGGCGTCGCAGTTCATCCCGGAAAAAAAGCCCCCTCCGGACTCCGCCACCGCCGTATTCACGTCGGCGGAGTATACGGGTGAGCTGGAGACCAGGCTTGGCGAATTAGTGGCCTCGATGGAGGGGACCGGCCGCGTCAGGGTGATGATCACACTGGAAAACGCCGGAGAAACCGTTTACGCGCAGGAGGAAAAGCGCAATGTCGACAAACAGGAGGAGATGGTCCCAAACAGCCAGGCGGCGGCGACGACGACATCTCAAAAAGAAAACGTCGAACAGCGGTATATCCTCGTCGACGGAGAAAACGGGCGCGAAGCCCTGGTGAAAACAAGGCTCGAGCCGCGCATACAGGGTGTGGTGGTCCTGTGTGAGGGCGCGGACAATCCGCTGGTGGAACAGAGCATAACCCATGTTGTAACAACCGCCCTAAATATCCCCACGACAAGGGTAGCGGTTGTAAAAATATCAAAATAAACCTGGAGGATTTAAGTATGAATATGAATATGATCATCGGCAAACGGCAAATCATCCTGGCGTCGCTCGTTCTGGGACTTGGAGTAGCGGTATTTTTGAACTGGCAGTACACAAGCGCGCAGATAGAGCTGCCTGTGACCGAGGTAATGGAGACTGACGAACAGGATACATACGGCGAGGCGGAGTATGTGGACGTCGCCGTGGACGAGGGAGAGACTTTCTTCGTAGAGGCTAAAATGTCCCGGCAACGCGCGCGCGACGAAGCTGTTGAGACGCTTGCAGTCATGCTGGAGGACGCGGCGCTGGATGCCGAGCAAAAAGAGCGCCTTGCGATACGGGCGGCCGATCTGGCGGATTCAATAGAAATAGAGGGCAAAATCGAAAACCTTATAAAGGCCAAGGGCTTTGAAGACGTAATGGTCTACTACGACACCGAGCGGGCCGACGTCATCATTAAGACCGAAGGGCTTTTGGCCAACGAGGCCGCGCAGATCAAGGATATAATCCTAAAGGAGACGCTTATTCCCGCGCAAAATATCTCTATAGTAGAGATAAACTAGTTGTTTCCGCAAAAATTTATGGTATAATATACGCAGTGGACCACTGTATACGCAGTAGCCTGCTGCGTATATTTTTAACCTGCCGACTAGGAGGAGCTGCCGTGTCTAACGTTCAGAGCAAGCCCGCGCTGGGCGAGCTGAAAATATCACAGGAGGTCATAGCCGCCGTCGCAAAGGTAGCGGTGCTGGAAACCAAGGGCGTGGATTCCCTTGCGGCTCCGCCCGCCTCGCGCGCGCTTTTTTCAAAAAAGCCGATGCAAAAGGCGATCGGTGTCTCTGTCAGCGACGATTTTGTAACTGTCTCTGTCTGCGTGAACCTCAAATTCGGCGCGAGTATCAAAGAGGTATGCGCGTCCGTGCAAACGGCGGTCAAGGACAACGTGCAGTCAATGACCGGAATGGCTGTCTCGAAAGTGAACGTGTTGGTCGCGGGTATATGTTTCCCCGCCGAAAACGGGGAATGAAAATGGCGGTCGGTAAAGACCCGTATCGCGCTCCCGGTTGGCGACAATCGGGAGCATTCGCTTGGAGGTAAAAATGCCCCTTAAGAAGTCAAAAAACGCAAAACGCGGCACGCGCGGCGGTCGTGAGGAAGCGTTCGCGCTGATGTTTGAGTGGTCGTTCGGCTTTGCCGGATTGCCGGAAATCGCCGAGTCAGCGGCGCTCGCCGGACGGGAAGAGCCGGGTGGCTACGGTTTGGCGCTTGCCGAAAAGACCGTGCAGAACATATTGGAACTCGACAGTATAATAGAGCAGTATTCGCAGGGCTGGAAGCTTGTGAGGATCTCTCGTACCTTGCTGACCATGCTGCGCATAGCTTTCTGCGAGATGACGCAGATCGAAAACGTCCCCGCGGGAGTCTCGATAAGCGAGGCGGTGGAGATTCTGAAGAAATACGGCTCGGCGGAGGAAGCGGCCTATTTGAACGGAGTGCTTGGAAGCTTTGATAAAGTACGCCGCGGCCTTAAACCGGAGCCGCCAAAACCAGCGTTTATACCGGATAACGAGGACATACAGACTAATATACAGAATAAACAGCAAGAACACAGCGAAGAAATGTATGATACTAAAATTGAACATTGAACATGATACGCCCGAAATCACAGATGACATGGAAGTTGAGACGGTCGAGGGTTTCGACGTTGAAATATAGACTATGCGCAAGGCGGAAGTCGTATGGCTTATTTAGGTATAGACACCAGCAATTACACAAGTTCAGTTGCGCTCTTGAGCGACGAAGGGGATATAATCCAGAGGAAAGCTCCGCTTGAGGTTGGGTCAGGGAAAATCGGTTTGCGGCAGAGCGACGCGGTTTTTGCCCATGTCAGGCAACTGGGTAGTATGCTGGAAGAGGTCATAGGTAAAAATGGAAAGCATATTCACGCGGTTGGCGTTTCAGTTTCGCCGCGAGACGAAGCCGGCTCATACATGCCGTGCTTTCTGGCCGGCAAGCTGGCGGCGCAGGCCGTTGCCGCGGCGCTGGGCGCGCCGGTCTACAGTTTTTCGCATCAGTCCGGTCACGTAGCAGCCGCGCTCTATGGCGCGGGACGAACAGAGCTTTTTGAAGAGGAGTTTCTGGCCTTGCATCTTTCGGGCGGTACGACGCAATGCCTGCGTGTCTTGCCGGGCGGAGGTCCTTTTTTTATCGAGACCGTGGCGGAAACGCTGGATCTTAACGCGGGGCAGGTAATAGACCGTGTGGGGGCGATGCTGGGACTCGGATTCCCGGCGGGGCCGCAGTTGGAAGCTTTGACAAGAGACGCGACGCGAAAGCTTCCGGTAAAGGTGACTTTCAAGGGTCGGAACTGTTGCCTTTCCGGCGTTGAAAACCAGTGCGAAAGCCTGCTCAGGGACGGGAATGCTTACGCAGACGTCGCGCTGTTTTGCATAAGGAGCGTGGAGCGGGCGGCGTTAGGGATGTGCGAGCGCGTTTTAAAGGTTTATCCCGGGCTCAAAGTTGTGTGCGCCGGCGGCGTCATGAGCAATTCGCTGATTCGCGAAAGCTTTTTAAAGCAGTTTGGAGCGGCGTTCGCTTCGCCTGAGTTTTCCGCCGACAACGCCGCGGGAGTCGCCGTGCTGTGCGGGATGGCGCATCGGAAAGCGCAAAACGCAAAAGGAGTTGAATAGCTTATGATGAACATCCTCACGGTAAGCCAGCTCAACCGTTATGTGCGCGCGGTCCTGGAAGAGGACGCGAAGCTCAAGGGATTGTATGTCAAGGGCGAGATAATGGATTTTTCCCGGAATTTCCGCTCGGGGCATCTGTATTTTACGCTAAGGGAAACGACCGGTGCGTCGCAGGCGTCCATACGCGCGGTCATGTTTAAAACAGACGCCGTTGATCTGCGCTTTGAGCCTGAGGACGGCATGGCGGTGCTTGTCCAGGCTCGGGTAGGCCTTTACGAGCGCGACGGGCTTTATCAGTTATACATTACGGACATGCTGCCTGACGGCGCGGGCAAGGACGCGGCGGCGCTGGAACTATTGAGGCGCAAGCTTATTGCAGAGGGCCTTTTTGACGCCGGGCGCAAGAAGCCTTTGCCGGAATTTCCAGGCAGGGTCGGCGTCGTTACCTCCGAGACCGGCGCGGCGCTCAAGGACGTCATGAGGGTGCTTGCCGAGAGAAACCCGCTCTGCACGCTGGTTCTGGCGGCGGCGCAGGTCCAGGGCGCTGGCGCCGCCGCTTCGATGACCGCGGCGCTAAAGGCGCTGGACGAACGCGGAGACTGCGGTGTGATCATTCTGGGACGCGGCGGCGGGAGCGCGGAGGATCTTTCCGCTTTTAACGACGAGTCCCTGGTGCGGGCCGTTGCCGCCGCAAAAACCCCTGTTATCTCGGCTGTGGGCCATGAGGTTGACTTCACGCTCTGCGACCTTGCGGCGGACGTCCGCGCGGCTACGCCGTCTGTGGCCGCGACTTACGCCACACGGCCTTTCGAGGAACTAAAGCAGCGGCTTTTGTCGCGCAGGGCCGCGCTTGGGTCGGCGCTTAAGGACGCTCTGCGCGAAAGGCAACAAAGATTGGATTTTTTTGCGGAATCGTTGTATAATATAAGACAGGCGGATTTTCGCCGTTTTTACAGAAGAACAGGCCGGCTCGCGGAGCTGTTGGAGTCCTTGAGTCCGTTAAAGGTGCTGGCACGCGGCTATTGTTTGACCTTTAAGGACGGGAGAGCGGCATTGGACGCGGGCTCGCTAAGGCCGGGAGACCGGGTTGAGGTAAAATTCCGCGACGGGGCGGCGGTGGCGAAAATTCTGGAGGTAGAGTTGTGAGCGGAAATAAAGATATGAGCTTTGAGGACGCGGTCGAAAGAATCGACGAAATCATTTCCCGGCTTTCCGAGGGCGGCGCCGGACTGGAAGAGTCTATGGGCCTTTACTGCGAGGGAGCGGAGCTGTTGGTCCACTGTGAAAAAAAGCTTGACACAGCGCGGCTCAAGACGGAAAAGCTGTTTGAAACAAACGACACGGAGCCGGATGATGACGGAATGTGAAAGGCTTTTAGCGGAATACGCCGGGGCGACCGAGAAACGGCTCACGGAGCTGATGGAAGAGACGAAGCGCATATCCAATGGGTGGGATCGGCTGCTCGATGCTATGAGCTACGGGCTTTTGGGCGGCGGAAAGCGCATCCGCGCTGCGCTGCTGTTGGGAGCATACAAAATACAGGGCCGCGATTATGCAGAGGCGCTTGATCTCGCGGCGGCGTTCGAGATGGTCCACGCATACTCGCTTATCCACGACGATTTGCCCTGTATGGACGACGACGACACCCGCCGGGGCAAGCCCTCGTGCCACGTGGCGTTTGGGGAGGCGACGGCGTTGCTGGCGGGGGACGCGCTTTTGACAATGGCCTTTGAGAAAGTGATGTCAAGGAAAACCGCAGAACTGTTCGGCGCAGAAAAGACGCTGCGTGCGGCGAGGCTCATGGCCTGGGCGGCCGGGGCGGGCGGCATGGTGGGCGGCCAGATGCTCGACCTTGAAAGCGAGGGCAAAAAACTTTCGCCCGACGAATTGACAATAATAAACCGCCACAAGACGGGAGCGCTTATCCAAGCGGCCTGTGTTGTCGGCGCGGATCTCGGCGGGGCGGACAATCAAGCTGTGGAGAGCGTTGAAATGTTCGCCGAAAAACTGGGACTGGCCTTTCAGATCAGGGACGATATACTCGACGTCACCGGTGACGGCAAAAAGCTGGGCAAACCAACGGGAAGCGACGCAAAAAACAAAAAAAACACCTATGCTGCCCTGTACGGCGCAGATAAAGCCGCCGAAATGGCCAAAAGGATCACGGCGGAAGCAATCGGGGAGCTTGAGGGGCTGGGACGCGGCGCCGGGTTTTTACGCGATTTGGCACAGATGCTCGCGACCCGGAATATTTAGCGGTATTTTAAATTCGGAGACTGACTATGAACATACTCAGCGTTATGACCAGCAATTACATTATCAACGTGGGAGTAGCGGCTTTCTTTGCGGCGCAGGCTTTAAAGGTGCTGTTTACGCTTGTTTTCACGCGCAAGCTCGTGTGGGAGAGGCTGGTGGGCGCGGGCGGGATGCCCAGTTCGCACGCGGCGCTTACATCGTCTATCTCTGTGGCTATGGCGAACAAGGTCGGCGCGACGTCGCCGCTTTTCGGACTTACTATGGCTTTCATGGCGGTAGTACTCTATGACGCTATGGGCGTCAGGCGCGCGGCGGGCGAACAGGCAAAGGTGCTTAACAGGATCGTGTTTGAATTCTTAAATCTGCCTTTTTTGGGTGGTCAGCCTGCGGAGAAGGAGATGTCGCTGTCAGGCGAAAAGCAAGATGAGTTACTTGGAGATTATATGGAATATACACCAAACACAGAAATCACTGATAATACAGAAGAAACACAAGAAACAACTCCGCTATTGAGCAAGGAGCTCAAAGAATTTCTGGGACACACTCCGCTTGAGGTTCTTGGGGGATGTCTGGTGGGCATTCTTGTGGCGGTGTTCATGCCGGTAGTATGAAAAAGCGCCTTGACGTTTTGTTGGTGGAGAAAGGCCTTGTCTCGGGACGGGACAAGGCAAAGGCCATGGTCATGGCGGGACTCGCCTATGTTGACGGGGTCCGCGCGGACAAGCCCGGAGTCATGCTGCCGCCTGCCGCGGAGGTAGAGCTCAGGGCCGCTCCGCAGAAATATGTAAGCCGCGGTGGGCAAAAGCTTGAAAAGGCGATAAATGTTTTCGCGCTTGAGCTTTCCGGTATGGTGTGTATGGACATTGGCGCGTCCACAGGCGGCTTTACAGACTGCATGCTGCAAAATGGCGCCGGGAAGGTCTATGCGGTCGACGTCGGCTACGGCCAGCTTGCGTGGCGGCTGCGCACGGACGAGCGCGTGGTCGTTATGGAGCGCACAAATATCAGGTATGTTACGGCGGAGCAAATTCTGGAGCAAATTGACTTCGCAAGCGCCGACGTCTCGTTCATCTCGCTTAAGCCCGTGCTGCCCGTGGCGTATTCGCTGCTTAAGGAAGGCGGCGAAATGGTTTGCCTTATCAAGCCCCAGTTTGAGGCGGGGCGGGAAAACGTCGGTAAAAAAGGCGTAGTGAGGGAGAAATCTGTCCATGAGTCGGTTGTAAGCTCCGTAACAGAGTCCGCCGAAAACGCCGGATTTGCGATCATGGGGATGAGCTATTCGCCGGTCAAGGGGCCGGAAGGGAATATCGAGTACTTGATGTATATTAAAAAGACAGGTGGCAAAACCGGCAACGGGACAACGCAGGAGATTAAAGAGCTGGTGGCGCGGGCACACACACAGGGAGTTGGAGGTTGTTTCCCCAAGATGAGGATATTCATTCGGCCAAACCCCAAAAAGGCGGGGGCGTTAGAATACGCCGTAAATGTCGCGAAGGCTCTGTGCGGATTTGCCGAGAAGCGCGGCGAAGAATTGGAGCTCTTATTTGAGCCTGAGGCGCGCGGTCTTTTTGAAAGCTTTAAAAATGCTAGGTGGCTTAACTCACAGGAGGCTGTAGAGTCCTGCGACATTGTAATACCCGTGGGCGGCGACGGCACCGTTATGCGCTCCGCCCGTGAAGCCGCGCGCCACGGAAAGCCGGTGCTGGGCGTAAACGCCGGCCGCGTGGGATTTTTAACCCAGCTTGAAAACCACGAGCTCGCCGAGCTAGAAAAGCTATTCACAGGCAGCTATGCGCTATACGACAGGATGATGCTGGACGCGGTGCTGGAAAACCCTGAGACCACCGGGGAATACACCGCTATAAACGACGTAGTGATAAGCCATGGCGAATCCGGCAGAGTGGTGGATATAGAGGTGCGCAAGGCCGAAATGCTGATTGCGCGCCACAGAGGAGACGGAGTGATCTTTTCGACCCCCACCGGTTCGACCGCTTACTCAATGTCGGCGGGCGGGCCAGTGGTTTCGCCTGAGCTCTCACTGATATTAATGACAGCCATCTGCCCTTTTTCACGGTTGGGCAACTCTCTGGTGCTTTCCCCGGAAAGCGTGTACACCGTTCGCGAGGCAAATGTAAAATATGATGAAAACAAAGTTGTAGACATTGACAATATTAACGGAAGCAACAGTGGTGACACAGTTAACAGTGGAGGTCTTTTTCTTGCGCGTGACGGCAGGCACGCCGGTAGATTGGAGCGCGGGGGGGCGGTACATATAGGCCGTTCCAAGACAGTGGCGAGGTTCATAGATTTAGGCCTTAGGGAATTTTTTGAGAATTTCAACCAAAAACTTACATGGGGGGGATAGATTGTGAAGTCAAGCAGGCACGCAAGAATGCTCAAGCTTATCGGCGAGTACGAAATAAACACGCAGGAGGAGCTTTTAAGGCGCCTTAATGAAAACGGTTTCAGGGTCACGCAGGCAACGGTCTCGCGCGACATCAAGGAGCTCAGGCTGGTCAAGGTGCAGTCCGCGAACGGCGGTTACAGGTATTCTACAAACACCGCCAGGGAAAACGCCGACATGTCATTCAAGTTTCACGCGGTGTTTTCGGAGTCTGTCAACCGGGTGGACAGCGCCGAGAACATGGTCGTTATAAAATGCTATGTCGGCATGGCGAACGCCGCCTGCGCCGCGTTGGATTCAATGGAGTGGAAAGGCGTCGTGGGTACTCTGGCGGGAGACGACACGATCTTCTGCGTTATGAGGGACAAGCAAGGCGCGCTCGAGTTCGTGAAGCACCTCAACCGCCTTGTAAAAAATCGGGGGTGAAGCCTCTTGCTAGCGCAGCTCTATATCAAAAACGTTGCGGTCATCCACAAGGCTGCGGTCGATTTTTCCGGCGGCTTGAACGTCTTCACGGGCGAAACCGGCGCGGGAAAGACTATTTTGATCTCCGCCATAGAGATGGTGCTGGGGGAGAGGACCTCACGCGAGATTATAAGGACAGGCGAAGAAAAAGCTTTTGTTTCAGCTCTTTTTGAGGATATATCCCCCGGCGTCGCCGCCAAGCTGAGTGAACTCGGCTTTGCGGACGACGCCGGTAGCCTGCTGATAACGCGGGAGATTTCGCAGTCTGGCAAGAACGTCTGCAAAATAGGCGGCATGCCGGCGACTTCGGCGCTGTTAAAGGAAATTTCCTCCGAGTTGCTCAGCATACACGGCCAGCATGACTCCGCGCAGTTGTTGAACAGTGAGAGCCACATGAAGCTGATAGACCTTTTCGGCGGGTATTCACTTGAGCCTTACCGGGCTGCGTACGGGCAAATGCGGCAAATTGAGGCGGAACTGAGCGGGTTAAACATGGACGAGGCGGCAAAAGCCCAGCGGATGGACATGCTGACGTTCCAGCTCAAGGAGATCGAGGACGCCGACCTATCCGACCCGGAAGAAGAGGACGCGCTCACCGCAAGGAAACGGCTCATAAAGAATTCCGAAAAAATCTTGGGCGCGCTCTCTCAGGCGTATGACGCCCTGACCGGCACTGAAAACGCGGAGGGGATCGAACGGCTTTTCGCGGAGCTGACCGGGGGCATGGCGGCGGCGGCGGAGTTTTTGCCGCAGTTTGAGCAGACATCCGCACGCGTTGACGAGATGGGCTATGAGCTTGCGGATGTTTCGGCCGAGCTCAGGTCGTTCCTCGACGACTTCGAGTACGACCCGCGCGAGCTTGACCGCATAGAGTCGAGGCTTGACGTCATATATAGACTAAAAAGGAAATACGGCTCCACGGTCGCGGAGATCATCTCGTTCGGCGAGCGGGCGGCTGGGGAGCTGCAAAATATCTCTACCGGCGATGAACGCGCGAAAAAACTTGAGGCTCAGCTCTTGAAAGCCCGCGAAGAGGCCGCCGGTTTAGCGAAAGAGCTTTCGGCGGCGCGCGAAAGGGCGGCTGCGCGGTTCACCGCTATGGTAGAGGAGGAGCTGAAATTCCTAGATATGCCCAATGTAAAGCTAAGCGTTGCGCGCACGGAAAAGCCTTTGTCGGACACCGGGGCCGACGGTTTGGAGTTTATGATAGTGACTAACGTGGGCGAGGAGGCGAAGCCTCTTTCAAAGATAGCGTCCGGCGGCGAGACGGCAAGGCTGATGCTTGCCATAAAAAATGTTTGCGCCGAACAGGACGACGTCGCCACGCTTATCTTCGACGAGGTCGACTCCGGCGTCAGCGGGCGGGCGGCCCAGAAGATAGGAAATAAGCTTTCGCAGGTCGCGCGGTCGCGCCAGGTAATATGCGTGACGCATCTGGCGCAGGTGGCGGCGTTCGCTGATCATCATCTGCTTATCCGCAAAGACGTTGAGGACGGCAGAACTTTCACGAGCGTGAACGCTCTGGACAAGACCCGGGCAATAGAGGAGCTTGCTCGGATAACCAGCGGGGAGCTGATAACCGAGTCATCCTTAAACAGCGCGCGCGAGCTTTGGGAGCACGCACACAAAACGCAGTTGACAGTTGATAGTTGACAATGTACAATATACTAACTGTAAACTGACAACTTTCAAAGGTAAACTGAATCAAAGGGGTAGTTAGATGACTTTATTCGAAGAACTCACACGCCGCGGGCTTATCGCGCAGATGACGCATCCGCAGGAGATCGCGGAGCGGCTTGATACGGGGAAAATCACTTTTTATATCGGGTTTGACGCCACGGCGGATTCCCTGCATGTGGGGCATTTTTTGCAGCTTATGGTAATGCGGCGCATGCAGATGGCGGGACATATTCCGATTTTGCTGTTGGGTACAGGTACAACCATGGTGGGCGACCCAAGCGGCCGTACCGATATGCGCCAGATGATGAGCTACGAGGAGATAAATTACAACGCGGACCTGTTCCTCAAGCAGATGGAGAAATACATTGATATAACGCCCGGAAAGGCAATTGTGGCGCGAAACGGCGACTGGCTCATGGACTTAAACTACATCAAGCTCCTGCGCGAGGTGGGCGTGCATTTCTCGGTCAACGAGATGCTTTCGGCCGAATGCTTTAGGTCCCGCATGGAAAAGGGCCTTTCGTTCATTGAATTCAACTATATGATAATGCAGAGCTACGACTTTTTGGAGCTTTACCGCCGCTACAACTGCGAGATGCAGCTCGGCGGAAACGACCAGTGGAGCAATATCATCCACGGGGCCGATCTTGTCCGGCGCGTTGAGGGCAAGAGCGCCTATGGACTGACTTTTACGCTGCTAGCCACCAAAGACGGCAAGAAGATGGGCAAGACGCAAAAGGGCGCGATCTGGCTCGACGCACAAAAGACCACGCCCTACGAGTTTTTCCAGTATTGGCGCAACGTGGACGACGCCGAGGTGATAAACTGCCTTAAGCTTTTGACCTTTGTGCCTGTTGAAGAAATAGAGGCCATGGAGAAATGGCAGGGCAGCGAGCTTAACCGCGCCAAGGAGATGCTGGCCTTTGAGCTGACCAAATGCGTTCACGGAGAGGAAGAAGCCGACAAGGCGCTGAACGCCGCGAAAGCATTGTTCTCTGCCGGCGGTGATGACGAGAACATGCCGACCACGGCTCTGACAGACGCCGATTTTGAGGGCGGAGTAATTTCTCTGCTTGATCTGCTTGTTAAGACAAAGCTCGCGCCGTCAAAGGCCGAAGCCCGCAGGCTTATCCAGCAAAACGGTGTTGCCGTCGACTTTGGCGCGGGGTTTGAGACCGCCGGCGACCTTAATGCGGTAATCACCGAAGAACGGCTCAGAGAGGGAAAAATAGTCATTCGCAAGGGCAAAAAGGTCTTCCACAGGGTAATGCTTTAGGAAAGTGATGGAACAATGCAGGGGGCGGAACCGTCAATGAAAGTTGCCGCCCCCGCAAAATCACTTAAACATCGGGGAAATATGCCCGCGCCCCTTGACATTTTGTGTGGGATGATGTATCATAACTCTTGTTGTTCTCGCAAGAGTGGGAACCGCGGAAATGACATGATTAACATGAGCCACTAGCTCAGTCGGCAGAGCACCTGCCTTTTAATCTTTCCATCCAACCTTAGTTTTCCTCTGTGAGCCACTAGCTCAGGTGGCAGAGCACCTGCCTTTTAAGCAGGGTGTCCGGGGTTCGAATCCCCGGTGGCTCACCAGTTTTTCTTATTGTGGTGCGGTTTTTGTTGTTGAAGAAAGCCGCATCACTTCTTTTTTTCTGTTGAAGATGTTAGATGGGCTGGTAAACTCTGCCTTCATCGACTGTTTTTCTCCTTTCTTTCGGGTGTAAAAAAGTGTGTCATCTAACACTTTCTTCAACACGCGAAAATTTATGCTTTGTCTGCAAACACTGCGCTGAGTAGATTTTTGAGCATGTGGGGGTCGTTTGCGAGGAGCGCTACGAGCGCGTCGCGGTTGTGGTCATCTGGTTGCGGTGTCACTTCAGTTATCATCTGAGCCGGAGGCAACACCTTTTTTGAGAGTGGCTGTTCGGGTTTCGCTCCATAGAAATCCTCGTCGAACTTATTAGACAAATCTTGTTTTCTGTTAAGGAATGTTCGGCTATAGACTTCTGTAACCATCTGCGAGGTCTTGTGGCCGGTATCGTTCTGAACAGCTTTTATATCTCCGCCGCTCAACGTGAGTTTGTACGAAGTGCTTGTGCTTCTAATGGAGTGGAACACCACCCTGTTTAAGCCGAAAGCTGCGCCCTGGTTTTTTTGCCAATGCTCAAACCATCTGGAAGCGCGCTTGGGTTCAATTGGCCGCCCGTCCTCAAAGCAAAAGACGAGTCCCTGGTCGTCCATGTACTTTTCGCCATAGAATGCTTTGTTTTTGTCAACGACCTCTTTGCGTCTGAGTAGTTCGTCCAGAAGAGCCTTAGATATGAGGACTGTGCGTGAATGGCTATTTTTCGGGAGGCTCTTCAGGATTACGACCGTATCCTTTTCCTTGCCTTTCTTTTTGCTGTGGATGCACTCGCTTGGCAATTCATGGATAACGAACTTTTTAGACAGGCTTTTGAGCGATTCCCGGCTGACGCGCTGCACCTGCTTGTTAACTAGGACAGAACACTGTTCATAGTCAATGCAATCCCAAGTCAGGCCGACAATTTCTCCTATGCGCATTGACGTCTTGAAAGCGAAATGAACAGCCAGGTGCAATAGCTCGTGCTCTATGTTCGCAAGCACAAGGTCGAACTCCTCCGGTGCCCATGCTTCGCGTTGTTCCGACTCGTAATCAGGAGCCGGCTTGTCGCAGATTACAGGGCTTTCGGTGAGTTCCTTCCATTTGACGACCTTTGACATGATGCAATTGAATAGAGAGTAGATATAGTTTGCGATCCTGCCGGAAATGCAACGCAGGTCTTCCTCACTGATTTGTGTGTTTGGTGAGGATATTTTTTTTGCCGTGATTTCCGAGAAGAACTTTTCGACAGCGAATGGGGTAATCTTCCGTAACTTCATTTCGCCAAATGTTGGATAGAGGTGGTTGCGGATGGCGCCCATGTTCGTGTCATAGGTCGTGTACTTCCATTTCTTCTTTGCGTAGGCTATTCGGCAGTTCAACAAAAATACTGTCTCCCTGGCCGACATCCAAAACGTTGACGATTAAATTGGGGGAATCGGCCGCGGTTGCTGAAACAGGAACTAAGATGATAAATAAGCACAGTGCCAGCAGCAAGTATAGCTTTTTCATAACGTCACTGCCTTTCGGGTGGGTTTTACCACATATTTTCAGCCTCTTTTTATTTAATGGCGGGGTAACTCTTTAATCTGACTGTCCCAAGTGTAATGGGTGTATTTATAACACAAATATTCATTATTTAGGAATTTATTTTCGATAAGTATTGACAATGCTAAATATATGTTTTATAATACCGCTACAGACATTTATATATTTCGACAAAGCAAATTTGTATTGGAGGAGTCTTATGGCCCGGCTTAAGTAGCGTCCGCCGACCGCATGTGAAAATGAGGAATTGAATATATAGGCGGAGGGCCGCCGTCCCCGACCAAAGCGACTGGCAGCCCTC
>QMCE01769694.1_pt1 | contig 30307 bp, 28 predicted proteins | sample 1821851 | NCBI WGS metagenome assembly QMCE01 (sample SAMN09453174, study PRJNA476694) | Termite gut metagenome, whole genome shotgun sequencing project. | isolation source: worker | host: Odontotermes sp. | place: South Africa:Pretoria | collected 2016-01-28 | reverse complement strand
GTCGATTTAAAAATGCCGGATATTGACGGAATAAGTTTGACAAAAGAGATTAGGGCAAAAGAAAAAAATCCCGACAATTCTATTGTCATTATGATTTCGTCTGCTGACTTGAGTGCCATTGAAGTTGAAGCGAGAAAAGCAGGCGTAAATAGGTTCCTCTTGAAGCCGCTTTTTCCCTCATCAATTTCCGACGTTATCAGCGAGTGCATCGGCATTGTCAATACAAAAATAGAAACGCCTCCTTTGGATGTTAACGGTATCTTTGAAGGATGTCATATTCTGTTTGCGGAAGATATCGACATAAACCGCGAAATCGTTATGGCGCTGCTTGAACCAACCGGGATTCGCGTTGACTGTGCTGAAAACGGCACGGAAGCGGTCCGTATGTTCTGCAAGAATCCGGAAAGATACGATCTTATATTTATGGATGTGCAGATGCCGGAAATGGATGGGTATGAAGCAACACGGCAGATCAGGTCTCTGAATGATATTCCGAAGGCAAATACAGTTCCCATCATCGCAATGACCGCAAACGTCTTTAAAGAGGATATTGCAAATTGCTATACCGCCGGAATGAACGGCCACTTAGGCAAGCCGCTTGATATAAATGATATGCTGCAGATGATGTTAAGGTATATAAAACCCAAGCGGAAAGCGATACCAAGCGATTAACGAAATGAGACTTCCTCGGAAATTGAATTTTCCGAGGAGCTCTATGGAAAACAGCCTACTTTTTGTTCCTGTTTGCTGTATCAACCCAAACGGCTAAGAGCAGGATTGCGCCTTTTACGATATACTGTATCATGATGGGCAGATTCATCAAACTCATGCCGTTATCGAGGCTTGCCATAACGAGTGCGCCGATAATGGCGCCGATAGCTGTTCCGTAGCCGCCGGTGACGCTGGTTCCGCCGATAAAACAAGCCGCAATTGCGTCCAGTTCAAAGTTGACTCCCGCGGCGGTGGTCGCCGCGTTCAGCCTTGATGTATAAACAATAGCCGCCACGCCGCACATGGCTCCCATAATGAGAAATACCTTCATGAGCGTTTTTCTGATGTTCACCCCCGAAAGCCTTGCGGCTTCTACGTTTCCCCCGATGGCATACACATGCCGTCCGAAAGAAGTGCGCGTGGTGATGAGATGCGACAATGCAACAACTACAAGCAGGATCAAAATAGCGTACGGGATTCCTCTGTAATCCGCAAAGATAAATCCGGCGGCTGCCATGACCGCAGATAAAAGCACAAGTTTAAGAATCTGAAGCGGCAGGCTTAATACGGTAAATCCGTTTTTTATCCTTTTATTTCTTTTCCTTATTTCCATCACAATATACAAAACAATAGCCGCCGCAAAAATGACCATAGTGAACAGATGGAAATCGCCGGAATTAAAAATATTCGGAATATAATTTTGTCCGATTCCTTTAAACGCTGGGTGAAATTCGCCTATGGTTGCGCCGTTTGTGATCATAAGCGTCAGACCTTTAAACGCGATTTGGCTTGCAAGTGTTACAATAAAGGCCGGCACCTTTCGGAAGGCAACCCAGTAGCCGTGCCATGCGCCTATCAAAAGTCCCGCGGCAATGGTAACGATGATCGCTATAATGATTTCGATTATAGGATTGAGGCCAAGACCGTTTAGCAGCTTAGAACGCGTCATTGTGTATGCAACCAGGGCTCCGAGCGTACCGCACACAGAACCTGCCGCAAGATCGATGTTCCCTGATACAATAACCATGAGCATTCCGCCGGTCAAGATTCCTGTTGTACACATTTGTACTGACAGAATCGAAAGATTTCTTGACGAGATGAAAATGCCGCCTGTCGTGATCGTAAATATGATCCATATTGCGAGGAGTGCCACGATCATGGTGTACTGGCGCACATTACCGCGCAGCATCCTGGTAAGTTCCGCAAAAACCGTTGTCTTTCCTGTCTTATTGTCCATTATCGTTTTCCTCCTGCAGCAAGGGTCATAATATTTTCCTGTGTCGCTTCCGAGCGCGGCAATTCACCGGCTATCTTTCCTTCATGTACGACAATAACACGATCGCTCATTCCAAGAATTTCCGGAAGTTCCGAAGAAATCATGATTATCGTAATTCCCATTTCAACCAAGCGGTGCATGATGGTATATATTTCATATTTCGCGCCGACATCAATGCCGCGCGTCGGTTCGTCAAGAATAAGCACTTTCGGATTTGTGAGCAGCCACTTTCCAAACACGACCTTCTGCTGATTTCCGCCCGAAAGATTTTGCACAATCTGTTCGACCGACGGTGTTTTAACTTGAAGCTGTTTTGTCATTTCTTCCACAGAGCTTAATTCCGCGTCGCCGTCTATCAAACCATGAGAGAGCCTTTTATCCAAACTGGACAGCGCCATATTCTCGATGATGTTTTCTATGAGTATGAGTCCTTTTCCTTTTCGGTCTTCCGTAAGGTAACTTATACCAGCTTTGATCATATCGCTTGGGGTTCGGGCGGTAATTTCCTGCCCGTTAAGATGCACTGTACCGGAAGATTTTCTTCCCCACACTCCAAGCAGACTGAGAAACAATTCAGTACGTCCCGCACCCATGAGTCCCGCAAAACCAAGTATCTCGCCTTTTTTTGCGGTAAAGCTGATGTTGTTAAGCGCGATTTTATCGGGGATTTCCGGATCGTAAACCGTCCAGTTTTTAATTTCGAGTGCGGCCTCATTACTTGGAGTATGGTTCGCGGTCGGATATCGCTGCGTCAGTTCACGGCCGACCATCAGCGAAATCAATGTATCTTCGGACAGTTTTTCGGCATCGTATGTTCCTACGGTTTTTCCGTCAGTCAATACGGTGATCCGGTCCGCAATGCTGAATACTTCATTTAATTTGTGAGAGATAAAAATACAGGACATTCCTCTGCCGCGGAATTCCCGGAGCAGATTAAAAAGGGTTTCAGCTTCCGTTTCTGTTAAAGCTGATGTGGGTTCATCAAGTACCAGGATACGGCATTCTTTTACAATCGCTTTGGCGATTTCAACCAATTGCTGAGCGCCCATCCCCAGATTCAGCACCAGCGTGTCGGGGCTGATATTAAGGCGGACTTCTTCCAGTACTTTATAAGCTTTGATAAATGAAGCGTCCCAATCGATAAGGCCGCCTTTCTTTATTTCATTGCCCAAAAATATGTTTTCACAAATATTCATATTTTTCAGCAGCGACAGTTCCTGATATATAACCGAGACCTTTGCCTTTTCGCTGTCCTTAATATTGTAAAACGACATTGCCTCGCCGCCGATCCGAATCTCTCCTTCGTAGGAGTTTACCGGGTACACTCCGCTCAGCACTTTCATCAACGTCGATTTTCCCGCGCCATTTTCGCCGACAAGGGCGTGTATCTCTCCCTCTCTTACCGAGAAATCCACGTTGTCCAAAGCAACGACACCAGGGAAAACCTTACGGATGTTTTTCATCTCAAGAATATTGTTTTGCTTCAATCCATCACCCACCTTGCTCCATTGAGGGACAAACCCGCCGGCCGTCCCTCGATGACTGCATAATCTACTGAATATCGCTTTCGCTCATGTATCCGCTGTCAATAACAAGTGTCCGATAATTGTCAGCGTTGACTTCACTTGCGGGGAATCCGATAGTTGGAACATCTTTGAATCCGTTGTTGGCAACAGTGTCGGGATTTCCATTTCCGCCGTTCACAATATTGATAGCGGCAGCAACAGCGGCTCTTGACATTTGGCGTACATCAAAGAAAACGGTCATGCTCTGAGTTCCTTCAATGATGCGTTTGATGGCGTCAGGTTCGCAGTCCTGACCGGTGATGATAGTCCTGCCTGCCAAACCTTGAGCGGCCAAAGCCTGAATCGCGCCGCCCGCGGTACCGTCGTTAGGAGCGATAACCGCGTCGATCCGGTTGTTGTTATTGGTCAGCGCGTTTTCAACATGCCGCTGAGCTTCGCTTGCCGCCCAGTCTTTGCATTCCTGTTCAGATACGATAACATAATCGCCGCTTCGTACTTTTGCCGCAATCGCGTCCATGGCGCCTTGTTTCAAAGGGACGCAAGTCGGATCCTGAGGATCGCCGGACATCACAACGATATTCCCTCTTGGAAGATGATTTACAACATACTGCCCCATAAGCTGTCCTATGCGGTACTGATCGAATGTAACATACAAATCTACATCGCAGTTAAGGATAGGCCTGTCATAAGCGATGACAGGAATTTTTTCAGCATGAGCCATTTCCACGATATTCTTTGCCTGTTCACCGTCAACCGGCGCAATGATCAGAATGTCAACGCCCTGTGTAATAAGATTTTCACACTGATTCTGCTGTTTCGCCGCATCATTGTCAGCAATCTGTACAGAGATACTGATGTTCTGTTCAACAGCTGCCGCTTCAAAATTTTCCCTGTCAAGAACCCAGCGGATTTCACGCTGAGTCGGCAGCGAAACCCCGATGCTGAGCTTTCCGTCATCCTTCTTGCCGCCTGCCATAACAGGAGCCGCAAGACCAAACACCAACATGGCTGCTATAAGCAGACAAAACATTGTTTTGAGTTTCATAAAAACCCTCCTCAAATATTGTGTTTCTATTTTAAAGCACAATCTTTTGATCATGCTGTAAAAATCTGTTTTTTGCGTATTCAATTCCGCCCAAAACAGGTTTCTCAACGCCGTCATAAAAAACCATATTTTCTTTTTGAGCGAGCTCGGCGCAATTTTTGCGGAACGCCGCATTAAATGTTGGGCTGTTATAAAGGCTGCCTGCCATAACAATATCAACCCTTGTTTCACTGCCAAAACCTAATGTTGCATACACCGCATAAGCAATCTCCGCAACATGAAACGCAGCCTTGTCAACGATGCTCGTACTGTATGGGTCCCCCGCGTCTGCCATGTTCATGATTGGTTTTGCGGCGCCCGCAATTTCACTTATAGAAATCTGAGAGAGCCGGTTTGGAATTTCCTCAAAAGAGGCCGCTTTATAAAACCTCCGCAGTTCTTCAAAAACATCCTGATACTTCCCGTAACCATCGCAATAACGCAGCAGCGCTTTTAACACCTGTATCCCAATCCATCCGCCCGAACCTTCATCGCTGATGGGACTGCCCCATCCGCCTATCCGAATTTTTCCTCCGTCAACACCGATGCCTGTTGCTGACGACCCTGTTCCGGCAATCATGCAAAGCCCCGGGGGAATCCCTTTTGAATAAAACGCGAGCTCTGAGTCGTTCATGATGTAAATTCTGTATTTTGCAACATTGCTTTCCAATGCTATCGAAAAATAATGATCATAATCACTCGGCGCGTCGCATCCTGACATTCCCATAACCAATCCCAAAATCTGATCCGCCGTAATTCCGGCTTCATTAAAAATATGTGATATACCTTTAAGGATGATATTTTGCTCAGATTTAGCGTGCGTAATTTTGTAATTTGTTGAGCCAAAGTCATAAAAACTGCTTGTATCTGCTGTGCAGTCATAAAGACAAAAAGTTGTTTTGCTTCCGCCGCCGTCAATGGCAAGGAGATACCCGTTGCTGATGTGCGAAATTCGCTTTGTCATAATTCAAACTCCCGAATTGGAAATAAGCTGGATGTTAGTTACTATCTTGCTTCGGCAGTTTAGTACCAAGCCGTTAACGCCGGTATCATCACTTTTGTCATATATAACTTCCGGCATACTGCTTTTTGGCGCATACAACGGTATTTTTTCTTTGATAAGATCGACAAGTTCCGGGCTGAACAACTCGCCGCCGAATACGATAGCGTCGGGGTTAAGAATCGCAATATAATTTGCGGAGGCCGCGGAAAAAATATCCGCAACCTTGCTTCGTTGCTCCGGTTCAACTGTTTTCCACAAACCGGTACTATCAATACCGATATAGTCCTTCATCATACACTCAAGGTAGCCGCCGTTTGCGGTATAATTCCGCTTTGTAGAAGTTTTTGTCAACGGCGCCATGAATCCGATTTCCCCGGAAAAACACGAAGATCCGCGGTAGAGTTTTTTATTCAGTATGATTCCTGAACCCATACCGTTTCCGGTGTAGATGTAAACGATATTATCAAAACGGCCGCTTAGATATGTATGATAGTATCCGACCGCCGTAAGATTTACATCGTTTTCAACGCAGATGTCCGTTTCATACTTTTCAGCTAAAGCTTGAGTCAGATTAAAATCTTCCCATACATCGATTTTTGGAATGCCTAATAATTGTCCGTCCGGCATAACTGCGCCGGGAATGCCTACGCCAATTGCTTTTACGCCGGACGGAGCAGCCTTTATCAGTGTATCAATAGCTTTGCATATGCTGTTCATCGCTGATTTTGCCGATTTCGTATTAAGTTCAAACATCTCTTCATGCAAAGTTTCGCCGGCAATATCGGAAATGCGCGAACGCAGCTGTCCCCGCTGATAGAATAAAGCAATCAAAGAACCAGATTTTTTATTGATCTCGTAAAGCATGGCTTTCCGTCCGGTACCGTTTCCAGCTACGCCAACACTGATAATAAAACCGTCTTTTTCAAGGTCATCGACAATCTTATTTACGGTAGGCAGACTCAAGCCGCTCTTCTGCGCGATTGCAGGTTTGGAAATAGGTCCTTGCTCATAAAAATGAACTGCTGAATAAGCGAAGAGTTTACTTTCTTTAATATCTGCGGTTTCCCGATACGCTTTTGCATTGTGATCAATACCTTAATTAATAAACTTTCTTAATTATTATAAGTCTTGTTTTTCCGATTTGTCAAGAAAAAAATTAGAAACAGAGAGTTTTTCTCCATTAGCTCATCATGTTCAATTTTTAACAAACATGACATACTATTGTCATGTTTAATATGCTATACTTTTTAATAGAAAAACACTAATGAGAGTTCTTTGGAAACTTCAGTTTTCGAGGAACTTCTATAGTAAAACTGCATCGAGAGGAGATTTATATGCTGGAAATACCTGAAAGCAGAACCATCGCAGATCAATTAAACAAAACCGTTAAGGGTAAAAAAATCAGCCGCGTGATAGCGGGTTTTTCTCCTCATGGTTTTGCGTTTTTTTTGGGCAATCCGGGGGATTATTCGGAAATGCTTGAAGGAAAAACTCTGGGGAATGCCGCTGCCCTGTCAGGAATGGTGGAAATTGAAGCGGGAAAGATGAGGATTCTCTTTGGCGACGGAGTAAATCTTCGGTATTACGAGAGCGGATCAAAGCTGCCGGAGAAACATCAGTTTTTTATGGAGTTTTTCGATGGATCGGCTGTTGTCTGCACCATTCAAATGTACGGCGGAATATCGGTATTTCAGGAAGGAAAGAATGAGAATCCTTATTACCTTACGGCAAGGGAAAAAACTAATCCTTTGACAGACGCGTTTGATGAATCGTATTTTTTATCCCTCTTTGATGATGTTAAGCCTTCGTTTTCGGCAAAAGCGTTTTTGGCAACAGAGCAGAGAATTCCGGGCTTGGGCAACGGAGTTTTGCAGGATATTCTTTTCAACGCAGGCATACATCCTAAAACGAAGATTTCCGCCCTTTCGGAAAAAGACCGAAAACGACTTTTCAAAGCGCTTAAGAAAACACTTAAATCTATGACTGATAAAGGCGGCCGGAATACGGAAAGAGATCTTTTTGGCAAGACAGGCGGATATAAAACGATTTTGTCCAGCAAAACCTTGAAAGATCCATGTCCGGTCTGCGGAACTATGATCGTGAGACAGGCATTTTTAGGCGGAAATGTTTACTTTTGTCCTATATGTCAGCCGTTGAAACAACGTTGTCTTGATGAATGATATCATCGTGGTAAGCGACAGTTCATCTTTTTTGTGGAAAACACATTTCTTGGAAGGTGTGGTTTTTCCCAATTTGCGTTCCAATCATTTGCCATAAAAAACAATAGTATGATATAATCCTTTAACAGGATTATGTGAAGTCCTGCAGATTTTTTATTTAGGAACTGCCGGTGAATTTTTCATTTTTGGCGAGATATTGGCCGTTTTATGTAAACGGCGCAAAGAACACCATCCTCCTGGCTTTGTTTGCGGTTGTTCTTGGAACTTTTATCGGGATGTTTATCGCTTTGCTGCGGCTTTCCAAATACCGTGTTCTGCGAATCATCTCCACCGCTTATATTGAGTTTATCCGGGGCACGCCGCTTTTGGTGCAGTTGTTTCTCATTTATTACGGGCTTCAATCTATCGGAATCCGCTTTCCGGATATCGGCTGGCTGAGCAAATTGCTGGGAATAAGTACGAGTGATTTTATGGCTGGCATCATTACGCTCGGCATCAATTCGGCGGCTTATGTCGGGGAGATTTTCCGCGCGGGAATTCAGGCTGTTGATAAAGGCCAAACCGAAGCCGCCCGCTCGCTGGGGATGGGGCATTTCATGACGCTGCGCCACATCATCATTCCGCAGGCAATTAGAAATATTCTTCCAGCGCTGGGAAATGAATTTGTCGTCGTTATCAAAGAATCTTCTATCGTGTCGATAATCGGGATTGCGGATTTGATGTACCGCGCCGATACGGTCCGCGGCAATACCTTCATGCCTTTTGAACCCTTAATTGTCGCGGCTGTCATTTATTTCCTTATGACGTTCCCCTTGTCAAAATTACTTGCCCACATCGAGCGGAGGATGCATGTCAGCGAACGATAATCAATCTCTTATACAGACTGTCGATCTCCAAAAGAATTTTGGAAAGCTCAAAGTCCTCCGGGGAATAACAACTTCTTTTTCCAAAGGAGAAGTCGCCGTCATCATCGGGCCTTCCGGTTCGGGGAAAAGCACCTTCCTTCGATGCCTCAATCTGCTTGAAGTTCCAAGCGGCGGAAACATCATTTTTGAAGGCATCGATATTACGAAAGAAAAACACAACCTCGATCTGCACCGGCGGAAAATGGGGATGGTCTTCCAGTTGTTTAATCTTTTTCCCCACAAATCGATTATCGAGAATATCACGCTCGCGCCGCGAAAACTGCTGCCGCTTTCAAAAGAAGAAGCGGAGTCGAGGGCGATGGCTTTACTGAAGCGGGTCGGCCTTGAAGAAAAACGCGGCGCGTATCCCGAACAGCTTTCCGGCGGACAGAAACAGCGGATCGCCATTGTGCGCGCCCTTGCCATGCAGCCCGATGTCATGCTCTTTGACGAACCTACAAGCGCGCTCGATCCTGAAATGGTCGGCGAAGTTCTGGAAGTCATGAAAGATTTGGCCGCCGAAGGCATGACGATGATCGTTGTTACACATGAAATGCGTTTCGCCAAAGATGTGGGGAAGAGGATTCTCTTTATGGATGATGGCCTTATCGCCGAAGAAGGCCCGCCGGATCAAATTTTTCGGAATCCTCAAAACCCCAGAACAAGAGAATTCTTGCAGAAAGTGTTATAATAAAAAAGAGGACAACAAAAGAGAAAAGGAGGAATCGATGGAACGGACAATCATTTCGTTTGATTATGCGATAAAAAACATTTTGCGCGATAAAGCAAACTTTTCTGTCTTGAACGGTTTTTTAAGCGAACTTTTAAACAAACAAGTTGCGGTAGAAGAAATTATCGAAAGTGAGTCGAACATTGAAAGCCCTCTTGAGAAAACCAATCGAATTGATTTAAAAGCAAAAATCAACGATGGTGAAATTGCCGTCTTTGAAATCCAGTTTTTTGATCAAGTTGATTTTTTAGGAAAGATTTTGTTCAATGCGTGCAAAGCCGTTGTCGAACAGGTTTCAAGAGGTGAAAAGTACAACATCAAAAAAGTATATTCAATCAACATCGCTTACTTTAACATGGGAGCAAAAAAGGAATATGTGTTCCGCGCGAACCTGTCCGCGTTCACCGGCATTCATTTTGATGAGTCGATACCTTTTTCGCAGAACTTAAATCCGCCGGAACCCGCGAATGATCTTCATCCCGAATACTATTTGATACTTCCCGGAAAGTTTGATGAGCAGATACGAAGTAAGTTTGACGAATGGGTGTACACACTGAAGACATCGAAGGTTCGGACTGACTTTACCGCGGCAGGCATTCAGGAAGCGGGGGAGAGACTGGATATTCTGAAAATGACTCCTGAACAAAAGAAAGAATATGAACAAATGAAATATGATGAAATGGATTACAAAAGTCAGTTGTACACAGCGGAGTTAAAAGGCAAAGCTGAAGGTAAAGCTGAAGGTAAAGCTGAGGGCAAGGCTGAAGTGGCGAAAAATCTTAAAGATATAGGAATACCGGCAGAACAAATTTCGCAGGCAACAGGATTAAGCATTCAGGAGATAGATACTTTATAATTGGTAACGCAGAAGAAGCAATAACCCGCAGGTACTTCATCCCGCCAATTATTGCTTCTTCGTTATTGGAAAAAACGCGCTTAGATACAACAGTTCAAAATTGTCTGCCCGCTTAACTCTTTGAATCTTCCTCCCGGATTTGCACCCGGCGGATTTTTCCGCTGATGGTTTTGGGGAGTTCCGTTACAAACTCCACAATTCTGGGGTACTTATACGGAGCGGTCGTTTTCTTTACATGATCTTGCAGTTCTTTTTTCAGCTCATCGCTCGCGGTAAATCCTTTTGCGAGAATAACGGTCGCTTTGACTACGGTTCCCCGGTCAGGGTCGGGGACGCCGGTTACGGCACATTCCAAAACGGAAGGATGTTCCAGGAGCGCGCTTTCGACTTCAAAAGGGCCGATTCTGTAACCGGAACTTTTAATGACATCATCGGAGCGGCCTACAAACCAATAGAACCCGTCTTCATCACGCCAAGCCATATCTCCGGTGTAGTACGCATCATCATGGAATACACTGTTGGTCAGCTCCGCATCCCGGTAGTATCCTCCGAACATTCCGGCGGGTTTCCGTTTATCTGTCCGAATGATCACCTGTCCTTCTTCGCCCATATCGCAGGGACTGCCGTCTTCCCGAATCACATCAATATCATAGCCGGGGGATGGCTTTCCCATAGAACCGGGCTTGGGCGTCATCCAGGGATACACCGCCAAGGTTATTGTCAATTCGGTTTGTCCATAACCTTCCATCAATTTTATCCCTGTGGCGGCTTTGAATTGCTCATAGATTTCCGGGTTCAAAGGCTCTCCCGCGACGCAGCAATATTTGAGAGAACTGAAATCGTACTTTGTCAAATCTTCTTTTATGAAGAACCGGTAAATCGTCGGCGGCGCGCAGAACGTATGTATCTTGTATTTCGAGATGATGTCCAACATCGCGGGAGGATCGAAGCGGTCGTAGTCGTATACAAAAATGGCGGCTTCACAAATCCACTGACCGTATATCTTTCCCCATGCAGCCTTCGCCCATCCGGTGTCCGCAACCGTTAAGTGAAGTCCGCCGCTCTCGATGTTCTGCCAATACCGGGCGGTGATGATATGTCCCAAAGGATAAACAAAATCATGGCTTACCATCTTGGGCATTCCGGTAGTTCCCGAAGTGAAATACAAAAGCATGATGTCGTTATTCTTTGGAGCGTCTTCCCCGGAAGGTCTTTCAAATAAAGTTGACGCACTTTCCATCTTCGCGTTAAAATCCTGCCAGCGCGTTTCAGTTTTCAATGCTTTTTCCGCCTCACCCGCGATATCAAGATTTTTATCGGTGTGTACCGAACGGACAAAGGCTTTAAAGCGGAGCGGGCATTTGCCTTCCGCTTTCATTTTTGTTTCCGCTTCATCAACATGGAACAAAACATTTTGTTCATCAACGCAAACAATGCCCGCAATATCCGCGGCCTGACACCGGTATACAATATCCTTCGATGTAAGAAGATGCGTTGCGGGAATCGCAATGGCGCCGAGTTTGTGCAGTGCCAAAAGGAGCGGCCAGTATTCGTAACGCCGTTTTAAGATAAGCATCACAGGATCGCCTTTCTTGATTCCGGCTTCCGCAAAAACATTAGCGGCGGCGTCCGACATTTTTTTCATATCGCCGAAAGTGAAACAGGCTTCCGCGCCTTTTTCGTCGCACCATACAAGCGCTCGGTCTAAGGGCTTTGCTTTTGCCAATTCATCGACCACATCAAAAGCAAAATTAAATTCGGATGGAGTGGTCAAAGAAAAATTGTTATAAAAATCATCATAAGAATCAAATTGAGTCCGGGATAAAAAACGTTCTAGTATCATGGTAATAAACTTCTCCTATAGAATTATTGCAAGAAAACGGGCGGGCTTTCCTCCGAGGGCTTTCATCCCATGAGGTTCCCCGGAATCGTAATAAATGCTGTCGCCCGCTTCCAGTTCCATTTCGCGGCCGCCGACACTGATCAAGAGCCGCCCTTCCAAAACATAATCAAACTCCTGCCCCGGGTGTGTACTGAGGCTGAGGGGCTTCGATTCATTTTCAGGATCGGCTTCAACGAGGAAAGGCTCCGCTTTTTTATGAGAAAAGGTATACGCCAAATTCCAATAGGTGTAGGCGGTTCTGCGCCGGACTTCCGGGGCTTTTCCCGCGCGGCTCAAACTGTAGGTTTTCAGTTTCGCCGAATTCCCGCTGACAAGTTCCGCAAGATCAACCTTAAATCGATTTGCAATCTCAACAAGAGAACCCAGCGGAAAATCTTTTTTTCCTTCTTCCCAATCAAGATATTCATCGATGTTAAATCCCAATTCTTCGGCCAGCGTTTCCGCGGAAATATCTTCAATTTCCCGCAGCACTTTTACCCGCGCCGCAATTTCCTTTACCTGTTCCGACATGTTATCTCCTCTTTCATTTTGCATTGTAACAAATATATCCGTGAAAACCGAGGAAATTGCAAAACTTCAGTTTTTGCAATTTCAGCCTCTTAAAAATGCGTATTTCACAGCCTTGAGGCGCGAAATCGCATGAGCTTGTACAAAACTAACCGAGTTTTGCAACAAGCTCAACTATGTATTATTTCTATCACAACGATAGGATGATGAATAGTATTGAAATAAAATTCCATAAGATGTTTTGTAATGATAAAATTAAAAATAATTATCGGTACAAAAAACCAAAAAGAATTATTTTTTTAAAATAAATGTATTCAGAGCCTGAAAATGCTTGTATATTAATTGTTAAGAAGAAAAAAATTAGGTGAAAATATCCACGGGCTTATTGACGCGATTAAGCCAATGGCTTACACTTTATTATAGATATGCCAGAGCCAATTATTGTAATAGAAACGCCGTCTTTTCTTCGCGATTGTAAAGGTCTGCTTGATGATGACGAACGTGAAGCTTTGGTTGCTTTTCTTGCCTGTAATCCTAAAGCCGGTGATGTGATAGTTGGAACCGGCGGTATCCGTAAGTTCAGGTGGGCAAGAGAATACGAAGGGAAAAGCAAAGGCTTTAGAGTTATTTACTATTATCATTCAAACGAGATTCCGCTCTTTGCCCTCAATATTTTTGCAAAAAATGAAAAGGCAAATGTAACAAAAGCAGAAAGGAATGAATTAAAGAAGTTGACCAGTATGTTGAAAGATACCTACAAGCCGAAGGGGAAGAAAACATGAAAACAAACCGTATTGTTGAAAGCATGAAAGAAGCTGTTGCAATATCCAAAGGTGAAATGCCTGAAAATTCGTACCGCATTCACATTCCTGAAAAGATCAATGTTAAATCTATCCGTGAGCGTATGGGACTTTCTCAAGCCGCTTTTGCTAACCGTTTTGGTTTGTCCGTTTTTGCTGTCCGTAATTGGGAACAAGGCAAGCGTCAGCCTGATCCGGCGGCAAGGGCATATCTTAAAGTTATAGAAAAAGCCCCGCAGCTTGTAGCAGATGTATTGTCGATGTAATCTAAAACATGATTTTATTGTTATTTTGCATTGTAACAAATATATCCGTGAAAACTATGTATTATTACAAATACAATTGACAATGTAATATATACCATATAATGATACAGCATACTTATAAAAAGTTTATTCCCCAATAAGCCAATACCAATCAGCCATACAATAGATGTCCAATAAGGGGCCAATATGATAAACAAATTATTATGAAATGAAACTATCGGCACTTTTATCACTATAATATACGAAACGAAATATATTAAGACTCCGATAATATATACAACAAGTCCTATGTTACCTGTTTTGTTATCAAGGCTTATCATCATTATCGCGGAAAATAAAATAGTGATCATTCTTACAATCATTTCTATGATAACTATGGGATGAGGAATATTTTTCAAATAAAATTCCGGGAGATGTTTTGTAATAAAGATATTGAAAATAATTACCGGCACGAAAAACCAAAAACAATTATTTTTATAATGATTTACTATTTCGATTATGTTCATAATTGTATTCCCGCGGCAATGCCGACAGCATTTAATGATGGGTTTCTGGCTCTTCCATAAACATCGTTATTAGAAGTGTGAAACCATAATACTTTTGCAAATAATTTTGTGGTGTCTTCTGTGTTGTATTCTATTCCGCCGCCCAAATGCCAGCCGCCGTTTATCATTGTTCCATTTTGGGGAAACGCTTTTGTGTATGTTACAAAACTCATCATTCCTTCAAGAAACAAACGGGCTTTTCTTATTGCCGGTGTGTACATTCTCATGCTTCCATTAAGGCTAAACCCCGCAACAGGTTGACGCGGATTACCGAGTTTATCAAACGCGAATAATCCGCTTAAGCCTATGCCAAAATCCAAGAGATTATAATCTGGTGTGAGATAGGGAAAATTAAAAACAAAATCATATCCTGCTTCTATTACGCCGATATCATCTTCCCAAAATGAATGATAATTTCCAATAGTAACCCTATGAGCAAAAGATAAAACTTGATGTTCCTGTGCACAGAGGACAAATGAGAAAGAACACAAGCATATACAGATTCCAACATATTTTTTACTCATTCTCACTGATCATTCCTCTAGATATTTCTATCCGCGTTTCCGCGCAGCGCGATTGCAAGTTCTTTCCAAACAATTTTATCTTCTTCCGAAAGTTTCGCGAATTCTTCTTGTCTTCCATACGCCGACAATTCTATAAACTGACTCGTCCGCTCCAAAAGTGTGCTGAACTTTTCTTCCTGAAATTTTTTCAGCCATGACGGAATATTTTTTGATTCCTGTAAAAGCCTCGCGTAATGCGGCGCGCACAAACCGGCAGACGCAAGAAAATATCTTTTTAATTCTTCGGCTTCTTTGCTGTTGTCTTTTGCTTCTATAAGAAAGCCGCAGTATTCTTTTTCGATTCTGTCCCTTTCGATGCAGACAGGACATTGCCCTTTGGGTTTCCACGGCTTATGTTTTTTAAAATGATCGATGCGGTCTTCAAGAATATCACGGCCTAAAATAGCGACGGCAAGACCGTCCCTGAATGATACAAGATTTTTTGAATGCTCGGCGCAGAATCCTCCGGCGCTGCGGTGCAAAGCACGAAAGCCGCGGTCCGCGACATGTTCAAAAAGCATGTTATCGATATAGCGTTCGGCGCGGTCCGCGATAATCCGGCAGAGGGGGCAGCCTGGTTTTTCACAAGCCTTTTCCAGTTCAAAAAAATTGATGTGTTTTTCAACAGCCATGTTGTTCCTGTTTTCCTTAGAGCTTATCTGATTTCTACCGATCCGTCCGAATGACCAATAAACACCGACGGCGGAAGCCGGGTGAAAAATCCGTTTTCCACAACGCCGGGAATACAATTCAATTCGGCTTCCAGAATTGACGGATCAACCGGTTCTTTAAAAAGAACATCAAGTAATATATTACCATTATCTGTTATAACAGGACCGGCCTTGCGCAGCGCTTCCCGGACAGTTACTTCCGCCCCCATCGATGATAACGTTTTTGCAGCCGTAACTCTCGCCGCGGGAATCACTTCTATGGGAAGGGGAAACTTCAACGCCAGATGTTCCACGAGCTTTGAGTCATCTACTACGATAGCATAAGAAGCAGACGCGTAAGCAATGATCTTTTCCAGAAGAAGCGCGCCGCCGCCGCCTTTGATGCAAAACTTCCGGGGATCAACTTCATCGGCCCCGTCAATGGTAAGATCAAGTTTCCCGTCGATCTCTTTTGCATTGAGCGTGTAAAGAGGAATGCCCCATTTCTCGCATTCCATAGTGGTTTGAAAACTGGTCGCCACGGCCTTTATGCCGGAAAGTTTCCCTTGCTGAATAAGCAGACCGACATGGCTCACCGCCGGAATAGCGGTTGATCCCGTTCCGAGTCCCAGCTTCATCCCGTTTTTTACAAGCCGTTCCACGGCGGTCCTGCCCGCAAGAGCTTTCATTTCTTTCTGGTCCATGACTTCATCATACCGCACAGAGGAATTCCTGACAATTGGGGGACGGGAAAAGCGGGGAAAAATTTAACAGATATCCGAAGGTGTTTTAAAACCAGGAGTTATGCCGAATTCTTCAACAATTAACAAAGAGCAGTCAGCAACGAGCAAAAGGAAACAAAAAACGTAATATTACCTTTGCCCGTTGCTTATGACTATTACTTGCTATATGTCTGCTGCTACTTAATCAAAATAAACTCGACCCTTCGGTTTTTCCACCAGTTATCATGATCTTCCCATTGAACCACGGGACGGGTTCCTCCCATGCCCATAGATGTCAAACGGTTTCTGGCAACGCCGTATTCGACCAGCATATCAACAACCGCGCGGGCTCTGGCCTCGCTTAAAGGCTGGAGTTCCTCCGTTTCTTCCGCAACGGTTCTCGTAACCGGATTTGCGTGGCCTTCAACTTGTACTTTGTAATCCCTAAACTTATTGAGGATTTCCGCGATACGCCGCAGCACACGGATATTGTTATCATAATTTTCCCGGGGAATGTTCAGGAAATCCGCCGCGTTCTCCCGGAAAACAATCGATGGAACATTGATACGAAGAACGTCTCCGTCACGGATAACAAGAACGTCCACGCCGATCACGCCTGTAACACTGCTTGTGTAGGAACTTACTTACTTACCGTATTTCTCGGACTATAAGACGCACTTTTTTCCCCGAAAAATGTGTGCCGTTCCATGTAAGTCTTTCACTGGGAACGCCTTTTCCTTCTATCTTATAGAACGAATTATACGGAGGCCGCGGTTCTGTGATTTCAAAAGCCCAGCTGCTAATGGGAGACACATCAACGGCGGACAGAGAGATAAACAGATCATCTTCCGCGCCGTCATTATCGGGACTGAAATATTCTGGTGAAGTCGTAAAGCTCAATTCGGGACCGGAAATATCTATGGTAACAGGCCCCGCGGAAACATCCACACTGTCGCCTTTTTCATAGTTCACGCTGAGCTGGGCTGTGTACGCGCCTTCCCTAACGATTCCCGCGGCATCTTTACCGTCCCATGCTATAGAATCAGGAATGACGGCGCTTGTTTCATTCTGCGCGGGGAATTGCCGTATCACCGTTCCGCGTATATCTTTTATATCGAGTTTCCAATTACTCATACCGTCCTTTGGGTCAAGGATGATGGCAAATCTTACCGTATCATCATTACCGTCTTTTGGAGCAAAAGAGGCAGCCGACACGGTTAGGAACGCTCTTGGAATTCTCGCGTCCAGCACGATATTCTGTATATCTTCGTTGTAACTATTGCCCGCGTCATCTATTGATTGAAGCGTGAAACTATAATTTCCGTCAGGCATGGGATTTCCCGCCTGATCTTTGCCGTCCCAGCGAAGCGCCGGTGCGCTGCTGTTCCACTCCCAAGTCTGAATGGTGTTTCCGTTTTCGTCAAGAAGAGCCGCTTCCCATGTGTCAGTTCCTATAGTTGTAATATTGAATATCTGTTCGTCCCGATTGCCGTCCCCGTTGGGAGAGAAGACTACGTAAGGAACAGAAAGTTCCGCATGGGGATCTGTAGTGTCCAATGTAACGGCCTGTGAATACGCTACAGGCTGATTTCCCGCGGTATAGGTAACCATTATTCTGGCTGTATAGTTGTTATCAGGAACGGAAGCTCTCGCGTCATTTGTTCCATCCCAGATAATTGTTGCGGGTACATCAGCGCGTCCTCTAAAGGTTCTTACCGGTGATCCCTGCGGGTCAAGAATCTCCAGAATATATTCGGCGATTCCTTCTCTGCTTTGAAGCAGGGGCATAAAGACAACAACGTCTTTTATACGGTCTCCATTTGGAGAAAATGCCAGTTTGTCAGTTGTCAGCAATATCGGCGTATCCGCGGTACTTAGGTTAAAAGCAACAGGAACAGAGGAACCGTTGTTCCCCGCCTGGTCGGTGGAGAAAACCTGATACACATAATTCCCGTCTGCGCTAAGCCCGCCTTCATCATTGCGGCCGTCCCAGGTAAGCCTTGCGGAAGGCATTCCGGAAAACTTAAACGTTTTCACCACGGCATTTTCACTATCCGAATCCTGCCTGCGGATTTCTCCGGTCCAGAGAATTTCGTTGGAAGCGGTCTGAGCAAAAATCATTTCATCCTGCTTGCCGTCGTTATTGGGAGAAAACGCGTTGTACTCCATCCGGACACCGGCGGAGGGCGGCGTAATATCTAACGTGAAGACTGGAGATGATGCTTCGGAGATATATCCGTTTCTATAGGAAACGGTCAGCGTTCCGTGGTAAGAACCTTCACTTAGCAGAGTGCCCGCGTCATCGTTTCCGTCAAACCGGATTTCTTCCGGTACCGGGAGAGTACCCCGGTAGGTTCTGCGGGTTCTTCCGTTTGTATCTATTATTCCGGCAGTCCATTGGGTAATGCCTTCCGTTACAGGAACGCCGGGACGCAGAATCATCACATCCTTAACGCCGTTATTATTCGGCGAAAAATACGCGTCATCAATCGGCAGACTGACGGCAGGCTGAATGGTATTAATGATGATATTTGCAACATCAGCGTTCACGGCGTTCATTGCTTTATCAACGGAAAAAACCTTATACGTATAAATCCCGTCGGGAACGATTCTCCCTTCGTTGTCCGTGCCGTCCCACGTTAAATTCCGCACTTCGCCGGCTGTTACATCGAAACTTTTTACCTTGATTCCGGCATCGTTGTAGAATCCCGCGTCCCAAAAATCTTCGGCGGAACCGGTTTGGCTGATCATCAACACATCCTTGTTTCCGTCCCCGTCAGGAGAAAAGAGCCGCTCCGATTCGTTTAACGCGGTTATCTCGATAAGCGGATGCGTATTATCTATCATGACTTCATAGCGGGGAGAAGATGCCCCGTTTCCGTTATCATCCATAGCTGAAAGCGTAAAGAAATACCTTCCGTCAGGAGCCGTTCCTCCTGTTTCAAGCGTTCCGTCCCAGCGCAGGGTTTCCGGGATTTCAACCTGGGCCTTCACCGCCGTAAACCGGTCAAATATATTCCGGACGCCTTGAGTTTCAGGGCGAAGTTCTTTGTTCCGGTATGTTTTTACGATATTTCCCGTATCATCCTGAATTTCCAGTTTCCATTCCGTAACATACCGTTGATCAACAATGGAAATGGGGAATTCTATATCGTCTGCTTTGCCGTCATTATTGGGGGAAATCCATAGAGTATCGGGATAAATCAAAGAAATTTCCGGAGCTTTATTATCGGGAACGCCTACTGTCCAGGAAAGTCCCGTTCCCATAGCCCAAATATTGCCGTATAAAGGCCGCGCCGAAGCGGATATGGCCATATTTCCGTCCCGGTTCAATACACCGATAGAAGCGGGATCGGTATTTTTTTTCGTTGCAAGATGAAAGGTCACTCCGATAGACGGAATTGCGGACGCGGCGTTTCCATCGATTATTTCACGGACATTGAACCCGGTCGATAGTGAAATCGTCACGAATTGAGCAATATCCGCATTAAGTCCAATTTTTCCAGTAAAATTAGTAAAACCAGGAACTCCTAAATCCGCGGACAAACCAAGCCTTAACGCGTCGGGTTTACCTTCCGCCCCCGGGAGCCGGAGGAAATCAAACGACACGCCGCCGACAAGCGTGAAAGCGGTTGGTGTCCAGCTTTTTCCGAGGCCTCTTAATACGACAGCCCAGGTGAAATCGTCCATAAAAGCCAGTTTCCCCATGTTATACCGGAATCCAAGATCGGCGGAAAGGGTCCAATCATCCCCAAACCCAAAATTAAGTCCCGCCCCAATATTCATACCGGGATACAATTCCTTTGACGCGTTCAGATTTCCGCTGAAAGCGGTTCCTACGGGAAACGCGTTAAAAGGACTTGATAAAAACCGTAACGATCCGCCGAAAACAGCGTATTTTGTAGGAATAAGGGCTCCCAATTCCGCGTGATGCCCAAAGCCTGATTCCGCGCCAGAGCGGCCAAATCCCGGAAGCAAAAGATAGCCCAAATCGAAGACCATTAATTGAGCCGCGCCGCTTTGAGCCGGATTCACCGCACTTACCGGAGCGCCTCCCTGCGATGTGGAAAAAGCGCCGTTTCCGTTTAGCGCCGGTGTGTATAAATCCATCACCGCATCCGCTCCGGACGAAGGTTCGCTGTACGCATCAAAAACCAAGCCAAGCAACAACACCGCTGATAACAGCAATACCGATAATGTATTCCGGAACATATATCCTCCAAACAATATGAAAAACAACGATCATAACAAAAAATTACGGTTTCAGGATAAAACACCATGTTAAAGCGTTTTTCAATGCCAATATTTTATACGATTTTTGTCAGCCGCATATATGCAATACGCATCTTATTTAATTATATATCAAAAAAACACAAATATTCTACAAAATTACCAAGCAAAAACCGTATCAATGCCTTATATAAGCCGGAGGTTCATGAGATGAAAAAAATCCGTCCGGCTCTGTTATGCCGATACTTGCTGATATTGTCGGTTTTGTTTGTCTGCGGCTGTAATTCATTCTTCAAAAATGATGATAAAGCTGAAAACGCGCAAAAAAGCATTACCGTTCTTTCCTGGAATGTGCAGGCCCTTTTTGACGGCAAAGATCAGGGAAACGAGTACGATGAATATCTTGTTTCAAAAGGATGGTCCCAAGAAAAATACCGGGCGCGGCTGAACAGTATTACCAGGGGAATAACGGAAATTCCGGAAAATCCCGATGTTATTGGATTTCTGGAAATTGAAAACGCGGAGATTCTGGAAGATATGCTTTCTTCTTCGCTCGCGAAAAAGGGATACCGATGGACTTTTTTTACAGGAAATGCCGGCGGAGCTTTGGGAATCGGCATTATAAGCAAATATCCCTTTACGATAACAAAGTCACATTCCATTATTTGTGACGGAGAAATAAATCCGCGTCCGATGGCGGAAATTCATCTTTCTGTTGAAGATCGGCCTGTAGTCCTTTTTGTCTGTCACTGGAAATCAAAACTGGGCGATCCTGAGAAAACCGAATTACAAAGGCGGGCCTCTGCCATGCTTGCCCTCCGCAGAGTGACAGAATTGGAACAAGAAAACCCCGGCATCCCTATTATTATTATGGGCGATTTAAACGAAAATTATGATGAATTTTACCGGACGGGAGGAAATTCCATCACAGCGCTGCTTCCCGATGATCCGGAAGCAGCGGCTCTGACAGACACGGTTACGGAAAAAGCACAATCGTTCCCCGCGGTCCGGAATTTTCTTGTTGTTACCGGAAAAAAACATCAAGAGGCAATCCATTTCGATGTTCCCCATAATCTTTTTTACACGCTTTGGGGCAATGAACTTCAAAAAGGTTCTTATGTTTACCGGAGCAATTGGGAAACGATTGACCATTTCCTTCTAAGACCCAGTCTTTATGACGGATTGGGCTGGGATATCGCGTCCGGCAGGATTGTGAATACGCCTCCCTTTGCAACAGAAGCCGGAAATCCTTCCGCTTATAATCCCCGGACCGGCAGGGGTATAAGCGATCATCTGCCCTTGCTCTTAACAATAACACTTCAACAAGGAGAAAAGGAAACAATATGAAAAAACCAGCTAAATTGCATCCTGCACAGAATGGGAATCCGGGTTTGCAGGAAATGGAAAGTCTCGTTATGGAAAATATGGATTCCAATAACAACGACCTGAAACCGTATGAAAAAATTGATCCAAGCGTACTGTCCAGCTTTGCAAGAAGAGAAGGGCTCTCTTTTGTAAATGGATTAATCCTCGGAGGAACGAGAATGGGATAGTATATTACCATATTTTGGTAAAATTTTCACTTTTGTCCCGGTCCCAAAGTGATACGCCCCTGCGCGGCAACAGTATCTCCAAGGATGATTAAGGCTCCAAGCGGTTTAAGGGAAATATCGGGAACGATTTTGCCCGCGTCTTCCAAAAGCCAGGAGAGAGCTTCGGTCACATCGTATGTGCTTTTGACTCGATTCCCAAGAGCGGTTGCCCAGCTGTCCGCGGCGGCGGCGTCTTTTGCGACAACGAGGGCCGCGTCAGCTTTGCCGTAACTTAACGATGGGCCTACGGTGCCGGAAGAACAGGCGAGTCCTAGGGGGCTGTCTTCCGCGTTTAAAACAACGGCAATTGTTCCAGACATGGAAGACAAACCGGCATAGATTCCAACCGACAGCGGTGATTCAATCTTTATCCAGAAATCGCCGCCGTTTTCCACGATAATTTCATCAAAACAAAATTGTGTGTCGAGGGCCCGTCCCAGATATTCCGCAAGGACTCCGGCGACGGAAGCCATGGGCCCGACTCCGGCAGCTTCCGCCGCCTTTATCATGGAACAAATGACGGCAGGGGCGTTTCGGTCTTAAGCGGTTCCAGGCTTTCAAGAAAGCCGGGACGCCCGCGGGCATAATCGAGAATGATGTTCCGTAACCCGGCAAGAATATGTTCGGCGGCGGTTTTGACAGCGGAAGGATCAGGAATGTCCCGGCGGCGGTTCCATCCTATCCATATATCGGATTCGCCGTCATGAATAGAAAGCGGATGGAAGCGCCGGGTATCAAAGGTATCGCGGTAAAATCGATTTTGGTACATTATCGCTGTCCGCGAACAGAGGCTTCGGGCAAGCCCTTATTCTCCGAAATCGAGTGTGAAGCATCCAAAGGGACAGGCTTTCACGCAGTTGCCGCAGGCTACACATTTGTCTTTATCAACCTGGAGTTTCCAGGTTTCCCTGTCCAGGGTAAGGACGCTGGAAAAACAAATGCCCGTACAAGCGCCGCAGTCCGCGCATTTTTCTTCGTTCCAGCTGAGGCGTTTCGCGACGCTGACACAGCTCACCCCGATAGAGTCGAGCCAGGCGAGCGCTTTTTCCAAATCACCGGGTTCTTGTTCGGCATGGAGTTCCACAAGGAGGCTTCCTTCCAAACCGGGCGAAATCGACGCCTTGAGAATATTTACCTGGATGTTAAAGTCTTTAATCAGCTTCCATAAGACGGGTTCGGATACGGTGCCGGAGCTGTAACCTAATACATATTTTTCAGCCATTATTTATGCTCCTCCCCCAGGGCCTGGGAACGAATATTCAATCCCTTTACCGTAGAATGTTCCGGCAGAGGACAAACCGGCGGCGACAAGGGAAAAGCCCCGGAGATTACCCGCTGTTTCAATTCTTCCGCCAAAATTCTTGCCTTACGGTAACTGGAAAGCGGCGCGGTTTTTACGTTCCTGCCGTTTAACGCAAAGGTGCCGGACATAAGTTCCTCGTAATTTGCCGTACTAATCCCCGGATGTCCGGGGAGACCGTAATCGCAGACGGTCGTTTCAATTTGATCGTTCCTGACAGAAACATGCTTTGCCATATCCTCGTCAAGAACCGGAATCGCGAAACCGATGCCGATGTACAAAGTAGTGCCGTATTTGTAGTAATACGCGGCCCTTACCCATTCGGGGCTCATTTCCTTGGCGTTTCCAATCAGCATGAGCGTTCCCGCGTTGGAAAGCGGAATGCCCGCAGGGTTCCTCGGTTTTTCCGTATTGAACTGGGTTCCGTTCCATCCGACAGAACCGACAGCTCCGCCGAAAAACACCGGCGTTCCGGTTCCTATCGTTCTGAAAAAAGGATCGTTCAGCAAAGGAGACAAACATCCCGATGTCGAATAATTTATATTCAAACAAGAAGGCAGCAGGGTTCCCATGTATGTGTACAAGGTTTTATGCGTAGAATTCACCGCCGCGGGATAATTCTGATACGCGTTCCGGGGGTTGCACATAATCATTTCATTTACGGCATCTTTGTGGATAAAAGTTTCGATCTCCTTGCGCGGATAACAGTCGGTGCCTTTGCCCTGGGCTTTGAGAAAAAGCGATCCGCCGGAAATGAGTTTTTCGATAAGATGGGCTCCGCCGAAATCGGGAATATCGGGATGCGTTTCGGTTGCGCCGATATACGCATCCACCGCGGCGATTCCTCCAAAAACCGGAACGCCGTCGAGCGTAAGCTTTTCCATTCTGATGGGCGGCTCCGGATGCCCAAAGTTGATAAACACGCCGGAACTGCACATCGCGCCAAAAGTCCCCGTGGTAACGACATCAACTTTTTTGGCGATATCCGCGGGACTTGATTCCTTTGACATCGCCGCCGCTTCCTCCGCGGTAATAACCACAGCGGAACCTTGAGCTATCTTCCGGTTTATTTCATCCCAGCTCTTTTTTATTTCTCCCATGAGTCCTCCCTTGTCATGCTATGGATTGCCCTTACCGCGTTTTCCCTGTCCCGATTTTTGACCAGGACATACATTGCCACGGGACTTGCGCCTGCCTGGGCTAACACAACATTGATATGTTCATCCGCGAGGGCTTGCAGCATCGAAGCCCCGGCTCCTATAGAATCCCGAATCCCGCTGCCGACTGCCGCAATCATCGAACAATCTTCGACGGCTTCCACGGCAATGACCCCGCCCACGACATCGGCCTTGAGTACCGCAAGCGCCTTGGCGAGATCATCCTTTTTAAAAATAAGATTGATGCAGGTCTGCGCCGTAATGACACTCGAAATGTTCACCGCCGCCGCGTCGAGCCGCCCGGCAGCCCAGGCAAGAATGCCGGGACGGGAACCCACTCCCGGCCCTTCAATCTGAAGAATCCCCAAATCTTCCGACGACGCCACGCTTTTTATCACCGCGTCTTTTGCTTCCGTTATGCCCCGGTCTTGAGCAACTTCCGTATAAGGCTCAATCGTTCCGTTAAATTTTTCAACATTCATCACCCTGATAGGGATGCCCGCGTCCTCAAGCGGTTCCACCGTCCGGGGATGCAGCACTTTTGCGCCAAAATAAGCGAGTTCCGCCGCTTCCGCGTAGCTCAAAAACGGAATCGTTTTTGATTCCGGAACGACGCGGGGATCGGAAGATAAAAAGCCGTCAACATCTTTCCAGAGATCGAAGCTTGATGCCCCGGTACAGCGGGCAATTACCGCGGCCGTGTAATCCGAACCGCCGCGCCCGAAAATGGCGCATCTTCCGTCTTTCGCGGTTCCGTAAAAACCGGGAACCACCGCGGTCTCCTGAAAGGTGAGGGACGCTTTTAAAAGCGGCGCGGAAGCGGCAAGGTCCGCGGTCGCGTTTCCGTATTTTCCGTCCGTTATAAGCCCGATATTTTCCGGCAGCATTTCACGCGCGGCGATGCCTTCCGAACGGAGAAGCGCCGCGACCACCGGAGCCGCCAGTCTTTCGCCGTAACTCAGGATTTTATCCCGCGTAAAATCCGGGACCGCGCCGATATAATGAATGCCTTTGAGCAGCCGCTCCAATTCTTTGAGACGCACATCGATTATTTCAAGAAGGGATTTTTTTTCATCGGCACCCGCGGCACAGGCGTCCGCAGTTTCAAAGTGAATAGAACGGATGCGCTGCATAATCTTCCCGGCTTCTTCCGGAAACAAGATGGCTTCACCGATTGCTTCGCTTATCGTATTGGTAATTCCGTAAAACGCGGATACTACCACAATAATATGCTGGTTATATGCTTTTACTACTTTGGCGGACCGCTTTATATCGGCAAGCGTTTTCAGATTTGACCCGCCGAATTTAACCACTATTTTATCCATGACTATTTATAAACCGAATAAGCCATCTGTTCAATATTAGGAGAAAAAAACGCTGACAGCTTCCAATGTTCTCAAGAGGGGAGACAAGCTCCCCTCAAAAACCAGCGATCTATACTTTGTGTCTTATTCTTTTCCGGCAGTGTATACCGAAGAACCGCCTACAAAGTATTTTGAAAGGGTTACAAACAGAATGATTACCGGAATGCTTGCCAAGAGGGCAACCGCCATCATTGCGCCTTCATCCGCGAACTTTTCTTCCGCAAAACTAACAATGTAGGTGGGAATCGTTTTGAGACGCTTCTCCTGAGCTACCATGAGAGGCCACATCAAATTGTCCCACTGCTGCCGGAACGTAAGAATCGCGAGACTTGCGAGCGCGGGACCGGAATTCACCAGCACCATATTTACGAAAATTTTCGGCTCGGTACATCCGTCTATCCGGGCGGCGTCAAGCATATCTCCGGGAAAGGTTTGCAGATATTGGCGCATCATAAATACCCCAAACGCGTTCATCAAAAAGGGAACGATAAGACCCAGGTAGGTATTCTGTAAACCCAAATTCAGTACCACCATGTAAAGCGGAACCATAATGGTTTCAAAGGGTATCATCATAGTCATCATGATGCTTAAAAAAACGATATTCCGTCCCTTAAACCGGAATTTGGCAAGTCCGTAGCCGGTAATTGAAGAAAGAATCACCGTGCAGACAGAAACCGTCACCGAAACAATAAGGGAATTCATCACGTTGCGGATAAAAACAAAATTCCCGTCGTTCCCCGCTATTGCCTTATAAAAATTGGACCACTCTATCCGGGACGCGATCCAACGGTAAGGCATACGGACAATCTCGATTGCCGGCATAAAAGCGGCGCTCAACATAAAAAAGAGCGGCAATAATACCAACGCCGACACTACAGCCAATGACAGTTTAACAAGAATATCTATCCCCAATGATCTGGAAAAGAGGGATTTTGAAATTTTCATACAACCCTCCCTCAATAACTGATATCATCGCTTCGGGAAACCCGAAACTGCACGATTGTAAGGATGAGCATCGTCAAAAATAATAAGATACTCATTACCGAAGCGCGTCCCACATTGTATTCCCTCATAGCCATGTAATAAATGTTAAGCGTTATTACATCGATAGAGGCACGGGGAGCGCCGCTCTGAATAAAAAGGTACTGGGTCGAAAAGGTCTTGAGACATTGCAGCATAGCCATAACCGACACCATCACCGTCGTCGGCTTTAACAATGGCAGCGTTATTTTGAAAAATGTTTGCAGTCTTCCGGCTCCGTCCACCCGGACGCCTTCGTAAATTCCCTGGGGAATTTTGGAAAGCCCTGTGATAAACAGGATGGTAAAATAACCGATATATTTCCAAAAATACACGATTATCGTTGAAAAACGCACCATCGCCCCACTGGAAAGCCAGCGCATATCCACTCCCTCCCGAAGCAAAACGGTATTCACTATCTGATTCGCAAGTCCTGTCGGCTGAAAGATGATCATCCAGATGAGCGCGGCTACTGCCGAAGACAGCACCGCGGGAGAGTAAAAGATAAGCTGCCAAAACCGGGCAAGTTTTAACTGCGTGGAAATCAAGCTGGCGAGGATAAGACTTATCACCACCAGCGGAATAAATGTTCCCAACGTAAACGTAAGCGTTGCCCGGACCGAGTTCCAAAAACTGGGAGAACTAAGAACCGTTATGTAATTATCAAAACCGATAAAAACCGGGCGGAGAAGAGATATCATGTTTTTCCGATGAAAACTCATATAAAAAGCATTCAATATTGGATAAAACGAGAACACAGAAAAAAAGATAATTGAAGGGATTACAAAATACCAACCCCACCGGGCCAGTTTCCGTTCCAGCCCGCCTTTCAATGTAGACTTCATGACATCTCTCCTCCTCGTTACTTATTGATTTTCGTTGAGTACTGCTTGGGCATCGCGTTTCAACTGTGCGTAAGCCTGGGCCGGAGTCGTATTTGTAGTCATTACATTCACAATAGCGGTACCGATAAGCTCATTGATTCTCCAGCTAAAGCCTGAATGGTAAACAACATGCGCATATTGCAGCTCATCCCGGAAAACATTGCGGTACGGCATACTGTTGAAAAGCTCGCCTTCCATAACGGCCTTTGTGGGCTGAGTAAGCGCTACGGTTTCCAGGTAATCATCCCCGTGACTTAACATATAAAAAACAAACTTCCACGCTTCAATCTGTTCATTCAAAGGAATCTGGGAATTAACCATATAATATTGGAAGTAATAGGTGTTGGAAATATGTTTTCCTCCCGTAAAAACAGGGTAGGGAATAACCATCCAATCATCACTGTTGAAGAAATCAGGGTTGGCCGTCCGCATCCGGGCTTCCTGGTAAATACCGGAAAGATGCATGGCGATTTCATCCTGATCATTATCAAACTGACGCCGGGCCGCGGTCATCGTAGAAGATCCGAGATTTTTGCCGTTAGGACCCCAATCCCGCATGTAAGTAAGAGCTTTAACCCAGGCGGCCTCGTTGACAATAGCTTCTTTTCCGTCGGCGCTCACCACCTGGCCCCCAAGCTGTTCAACCATAGGCACCCATGAGATGAGATAATCGGGATAGCGGAAATCAAAACCGCGACGGGTAATAATGTCCCCGTTCCGGCGGACGATCTTTTCGGAAACCGCCATCATTTCTTCCCATGTTTTGGGGTAATCGCGGTCAGGATCAAGCCCCACATCCCTGAATATTTTTTTGTTGAGGTATATGGCAAAATTAACCATTTCCAGCGGAAGTCCGTAGATTTTTCCCCGCTGACCGAACAATGAGCCGTCCGCGTCCGTTACCGGATCAAGCATACCCGGCAGATACGTATTCGCCAAATCTTGTTCGCTGTTAAAACCCAATTCCTTTACGGGGATAGGCGCGCAAAGTCCCTGCATGAAAATAGGATAGGCCTTTTGCAGTTCCAGATTCCAAATTGAAGGAGCATTCCTTGCAGCATACGCCGCGGGAATAAGGTCTTGAATGTTGGTTGAAGGATACACCGAATAATTAATGGTAACATGGGGATTTGCCGCCATGTATTCTTTCGCAAACTGCTCTTCCATTTTCTGCCGGTTTGGATCTTCATGTGTCCAAAGATTTAAGACCACTGGTTGTTTTGACCCGCCGGCGGAGGAAGCAGAACTTTCTCTGTTTCCCCCCGCGAACACTGCGGCGCTTCCGCCCAACAGAACCGCAAACATGACGATTCTCAGTAACATTGTCTTTTTCATGTCTTTCCTCCAAAATAAAGTAATAAAACAGGATGTATCTATATATAGAGCTTGTTGCAAAACTCGGTTAGTAGTTTTGCACAAGCTCATGCGATTTCGCGCCTAAAGGCTGTGAAATACGCATTTTTAAGAGGTTGAATTTGCAAAAACTGAAGTTTTGCAATTTCCTCTATATTCTATTTTATTTCTTGTCAAGACTAAATTTTACCTAAATTTTACATTTCAAGACATTTGCAAAATGCCGTTTTTTGCTTTAGGTTCTTTCTTCAAAAAACACTGAATAAGAGAAGAAAAGGATTAATATGAAAAAATGGGATGATATGGATCCGGGAAACAGACACCTTTTTCCCCCTGACAGTTATTAGTTTTTTCATGTTACGATGTTTACATGTATCAGGCAGAACAGCAGAAAGCTGCTCTTGTTGATTTTGCATTTTTAATTTACGATAACGTATGGAACTTCAAGTAAAACAATCAATCGAACTTTTAATAAACAATATTAGGCGGTTAATTTCCGTTGACGAAAAAAAACTGGAATACATTATCGCGGCGCAAATAGCGGGCGGACACGTAATCCTTGCGGATTCGCACGGCGTCGGGAAAACGTCCCTTGCACGGGCGCTTGCCCAATCGATCCGCTGGCAGTCCCCGGAACTTCCGCCGAACACGCGGGGCGAAGATTCGCGAAAGGATTTGATGGAAGGGTTCAGCCGCATTCAATGTACGGTTGATCTTCTTCCTCAGGACATTCTTGGTTACAACCGCTTTCTTGGGCATACAGGAGAATTGATTTTTAACAAAGGACCGATTTTTGCGCACTTTGTGTTATGCGACGAAATCAATCTGCTTACCCCGAAAACTCAAGGCAGTTTTTTTCAGGTAATGGAAGAACAAAGCGTTACAATTGAAGGAAAATTGTACCGCCTGCGCGATCCGTTTTTTATTATCGCAACAATGAATTTAAAAGGCGTACACTTGTTCCCGCTTCCCGTACCGCAGCTTGACCGTTTTATGATACGTTTGTCGCTCGGTTACCCTTCCGAAGAAAATGAAATTGAAATTATTAACAAGCACGGAAAAATTGACGCGTGGGATAGTTTCCAAAGCGTGATAGACAGCGAGGATTTAATACGCTGGAAAAAAATGGCGCCCTCGCCAACTCCCGCTCGCAAGCCAATGTGGACCGGCTGAGGACAAA